>Ga0209942_1000228_pt1 | contig 35158 bp, 26 predicted proteins | sample SalPonR1_A_D2_MG_FD_185695 | JGI IMG/M metagenome (GOLD analysis project Ga0209942, IMG submission 185695) | Salt pond soil microbial communities from South San Francisco under conditions of wetland restoration - Salt Pond MetaG R1_A_D2_MG... ...
AGATCGCGACAGCGAACAGAATACCAGCGCACAGGGATTGGCGGCATCGGCGGGCCGCCGGCTCATCGCTGCGAGCGACCATTGGGCTTTGTGCCAATCCGGGAAATGGGTGTCACCTTCCGGGGCCGTGTCGATAAAGGTCAGTTCCATTCGACTCGCCACAGGCAAGGCGGTTCGATAGAGTTCGCCGCCGCCGATCACCATCACCGGACCCGGTTCCAGCACCCTCAGCGCCTCGGCCAGCGAGGCGGCGACCTCGCAACCTTCCGGCGCCGGGTCCAGCGACCTGCTGAGCACGACGTTGCGCCGGCCGGGCAGCGCCTTGCCGATCGATTCGAACGTACGCCGGCCCATCACGACGGGATGGCCCATGGTCACCGCCTTGAAGTGCTTCAGATCGGCCGGCAGGTGCCACGGCATGCCGCCGTCGAAGCCGATGACACGATTTTTCCCCATCGCTGCGACCAGGACAATTTCATGAGATGAGGGCATTGAGGAGTCGTCGTTTCGTCGTTTGGTGTCTTGGTTTTCTGAAAACTGAAAACTTCAAACTTGATTTACACCGCAATCGGCGCCTTGATCGGCGGATGGGCCCGGTAGCCGACCAGTTCGAAATCGTCGAACTCGAAGTCCTCGAGGCGATTCCGCGCCGGGTTCAGGCGCATCTGGGGCAGGTCAAACGGCTCGCGTTCGAGTTGGGTACGGGCCTGCTCCAGGTGGTTGAGGTACAGATGGGCGTCGCCGAAGGTGTGGATGAACTCGTGCGCCTTCAGGCCCGTGACCTGGGCGACCATCATCAGCAGCAGCGCATACGAGGCGATGTTGAACGGCACGCCCAGGAAACAGTCGGCCGAGCGCTGGTAGAGCTGCAGGCTGAGCCTGCCTTCGGCCACCCAGAACTGGAACATGGTGTGACACGGCGCCAGCGCCATGCGTCCGTGAGCCACGTTTTCGGCCGGGCTCATCCGTTCGTCCGGCAGCGTGGTCGGGTTCCAGGCCGAGATCACGTGGCGCCGCGAATCGGGGCGACGCCGAATCCGGTCGACGATCGCGGTCAACTGGTCGATCTCGCCGCCGGCCGGATCGGGCCATGAGCGCCACTGTCGCCCGTAGATCGGGCCCAGTTCGCCTGACGCGTCGGCCCACTCGTCCCAGATCGAAACGCCGTGCTCGTTCAGGTAGCCGATGTTGGTTTCGCCGCGAATGAACCAGAGCAGTTCGTGGATGATCGAGCGAAGGTGCAGCTTCTTGCTGGTCACCAGCGGAAAGCCGTCGGCCAGATCGAAGCGCATCTGATAACCGAACACGCTCAGCGTCCCGGTGCCGGTCCGGTCGGATTTGCGCACGCCCTTGTGCAGCACGTGTTCGAGCAGGTCGTGGTAGACCTTCATTGGCGGCTCCCGTCATTCTCACCGGTGTGGTGATGCTTGTCATGACCATACGCGTAAAACAGCAGCGCGAGGCCGGCGGCAAACATCGGCAGCGACAACAGCTGACCCATGGTCAGCCAGTCGAACGCGATGAAACCGAGGTGCGCATCGGGCTCGCGGAAGAACTCGGCAATCCAGCGGAACACCGCGTAGCCGATAAGAAACACGCCGCCCACGGCGCCGGCCGGCCTGGGCTTGCGCGCAAATATCCAGACGATCGCAAAAAGCGTGAAGCCTTCCAGGGCAGCCTGGTAGAGCTGCGACGGATGGCGTGCCAGGTGATCCAGTGCGCCCGTTTGCCAGGCCTGCTGCAAGGACATGCCCGCAAGATCCTCACGGGCGAGTGACGCCGGAAAGATCATTGCCCACGGCGCGTCACTGGTGCGGCCGTAAAGCTCGCCGCCGATGAAGTTGCCCAGGCGTCCAAACGCGAGCCCCAGCGGCACTACCTGAGCAATGAAATCGCCCAGCGTCAGGAACCTCACCTCGATGTGGCGCGCGAACAGCGCCATGGTCACCAGCACGCCGATCAGGCCGCCATGAAACGACATGCCCCCTTGTTGCAGCCAGATCGGAAACAGCGGGTCGGCAAACCAGCGCTCCAGCGCGTAGAACAGCACGTAGCCCATGCGGCCGCCCACCACGACGCCGACCACGCCCCAGAACATCAGGTCGCCGGCCTGTACCGGCGTGATCGGCCAGTGCCTTGCATGGGCTCGCTTGCGAAGAAGCCACCAGCAGGTCGCGAACGCCAGCAGGTAGCTGATGCCGTACCAGTGAATCTGGAACAGGCCGAGATCGAGCGCAACCGGATCGAAATCGACAAGAAAATGACTAGAGGACATGGAAGGCTGCGGCGGACTGCGAAATGTCTGAGCGGCCATTGTAAACGAGCCGAAGCCCGATCCAGCGGGTAACTCTGGCGCGGGTTTCAATCCGGAGTCACCGCACTGTTATTCTGTTCGATCGTACGCACTGCTTCCTGAAATCATGTCGAATCGCCTCTCTGGCGCCCTGAGCCCGTATCTCGAACAACACGCCGACAATCCCGTCGACTGGCACCCGTGGGGTCCGGAAGCCCTCGAGGCCGCCCGTACCGCAGATCTGCCCATCGTGCTGTCGATCGGCTACTCGGCGTGCCACTGGTGCCACGTCATGGCGCACGAGAGCTTCGAGGACGAAGAGATCGCGGAACGGATGAACGACTGGTTCGTCAACATCAAGGTCGACCGCGAGGAGCGACCGGACCTCGATCGCATCTACCAACTGGCCCACCAGATCCTGACCGGACGCGGCGGCGGCTGGCCGCTGACGGTGTTCCTGGATCCGTCGGACCTGGCGCCGTTCGTCGCCGGCACCTACTTCCCGCCGACCGCCCGCCATGGCCTGATCGGTTTCGGCGAGCTGCTGCAGCGTGTTCACGACGCCTGGCTCAACCAGCGCGACACCCTGAAGGCACAGAACCGGCAGCTCCACGAAGCGCTGACCATGATTTCCGCTCAACGCACGCGGGTCGACGACCACGACGGCGATCCCGAGCAGGTCCTGCTGGGCCAGCTGGATGCTCGCCGCGATCGTCGCCACGGCGGATTCGGCGACGCGCCCAAGTTCCCCCAGGCGCCGATGCTGGAATGGCTGCTGGGTGTCTCGGATCGTGACGAGCAGGCCGCCGACATGCTCGGCGATGCGCTCGACGCGATGGCCGATAACGGACTTTTCGACCATCTCGGAGGCGGATTTTTTCGTTATTGCGTGGACGCCGCCTGGGAAATCCCGCATTTCGAAAAGATGCTCTATGACAATGCCCAGCTGCTGCCGCTTTACGCCGAGGCCGCCGTGCGTTTCGACAATCCGTCGTGGGCGCAAACCGCCGCGCTGACCGCGGAATTTCTGGCGCGCGACCTGCGGCTTCCCGAGGGCGGTCTGGCCAGCAGTCTCGATGCCGACAGCCTGCCGCCGGCAGACGACGAGGCGGATGACGAGCCGGCTGATTCGGCCGTCGAAGGTGCCTATTACCTGTGGACCCCCAGCCGGTTTCAGGGGTGCCTGGGTGCCGATCGCCTTGATCTTGCCAAGGCCCGTTTCGGCCTGGACGGCCCGCCCAATTTCGACGGCGACAAATGGCATCTTGTGTGCGCGCGCAACATCAACGAACTGACCCGAAGCGCCGCCGATGCCGAGCGCACGCATAGCGAACTGGCGACAGTGCGAGCCGAACTGCTTGCCTGCAGGCAGGCACGGCCGGCGCCGGCGCGCGACGACAAGATGCTGGCAGGCACCAACGCACTCGCCTCGGCCGGCCTGATGCGCGCCGGGCGGCTGCTGGGCAACAAGGGCTGGCTCGGGCTGGGCGTGGAAACAGCCAGCCTGACATGGCAAAGACTGTTTGCCGAGTCGCCCGAAAGGGCCGTATGGCGCGACGGCAGGTGCGACCACCCGGCCCTGCTCGACGACTACGCCGCCATGCTCATGGCGTGCATGGAATGCCTCCAGTGCCGCTGGGATCCCGACTGGCTCGAGCGTGCCGAGCAGCTGGCTGCAATCGTGCTGGACCGCTTCTTCGATAACGAAACCGACACGCTGTACCTGACGCCGGTCGACCACGAACGCCTGATCATGCGCCCGACAGCCAATACCGACGACGCCACCCCGGCCGGCGCCGCACTGGCCGCACGCGGCCTTGCGCGACTGGGACACCTGATCGCCAGCGGCGAGTGGCTCGACCTGGCCGGTCGCATCGTGGACGCGGCCAGAGGTGACATACAGCGCACGCCGGCGGCACACGCGGGCATGCTCATCGCCGCACGCGAGCTTGAGAGACCGCAACCCCAGGTCCTGATCGGTGGAAAATCGGGCGAAGGGGACGACTGGCATGCACAGTTGGCACGCAGGCCTGACGTTTGCGCCTACCGCGTGCGCGCCGACGGAGATGTGCTCCCGAAACTGCTTGCCGAGGTCGCCGAGGCGGCTTCGACTCGTGCAGTGGTCTGCCTGGGTACGCAGTGCCTGGAACCGGCGGACTCGTTCGAGCAGCTCGAAGCGCGCCTGGCCGAAGCCGGAGCCGGAGCCGAAAGCGCCGGTCTTGCATGATTGACGTTGCGGGACGAATCACCGGCTTCACCGCGCGAGCCGTCGCTGCCCTCGTCACGACCCTGGTCTGCTGCGCAGCAGCTGTGGGCCCGGCTGCAGCCGATGGCGAGACCCCGGTATCGCCGCGCATCGTGTCGCTGGCGCCGCACCTGACCGAGCTTGCGTTCGATGCCGGCATCGGCGACGCGTTGGTCGGCGTGGTCGAGTGGAGCGATTACCCGCCGGCGGCAGCATCGTTGCCACGGATCGGCGATGCATTTCGATTCGATCTGGAGCGGATACTCCGGCTCGAGGCCACGCAAGCACTGGCCTGGGGCGGGGGAACCCCGCCTGGCGCCATCGCAGAACTCGAAGCGCTTGGGGTGGAGGTGGAAATCATCGAAATCGAGACGCTGGAACAGATCGGCAGCGCGATCGAGCGGTTGGGTGTGCTGGGCGGTAACCCGGAAGCCGCAGAGAAGGCAGCAACTTCCTTTCGCATCCGGTTATCCGGTTTCCGGGCCCGGCACGAACCGACGCGGCGCGCCGTTTCAATCTTCTATCAGGTCTCTGACCGCCCGCTTTTCACTTTGGGCGCCAGGCACGTCATCAACGAGGTGTTCGCCTTGTGCGGCGCTGTCAATGCATTCGGCGAACTCGATACCGAGGCCGCGAGCGTCGATCTGGAAGCCGTCCTTGCGCGCGACCCGGCGGCCATCGTGATCGGCGGCGACGGAAACGCCGAATCCGCGTCGCACTGGGCGTCGTACCGCAATTTGCGCGCGGTCGCCTGCGACAATATCCTGCACGTCGATCCGGCGCTCCTTGTGCGACCCACGCGGCGCGTTCTGGACGGCGCGCGCGAACTTTGCGTCTGGCTGGATGAGGAAGTACGGCGAGCTGAAGATCCCGCTTGCGCAATCAATCACGATTGAGTCCGCAGTTGAATCTGCGATTGACCGCTTGAAGCGACAAACGGCACCGCAACCATGGTCAGGCGGCAAGGAAAATCCCCGCCGCCGCGGAACATCAGGGCCGGTAACCACGATTGCCTCAGGCGGCAGTCCTGTCTTCGCGCGGCCGAAGCAGCCAGCGGGCCAACGCCGGCAGAATAAGCATTGCGCCGATCATGTTGAAGATGAACATGAATGAAAGCAGGATTCCCATGTCGGCCTGGAACTTCAGATCCGAAAACACCCAGGTGCCCACGCCCACCGCCAGCGTAACCGCCGTGAACAGCACCGCACGTCCGGTCAGCCGCAGCGTTCGCATGTACGCCTCGTCCAGCGACGCGCCTTCATTCAGGTACTCACGCAGCCGGCTGAAAATGTAGATTCCGTAATCAACCCCGATACCTACCCCCAGAGCGACCACCGGCAAGGTATTGACCTTCAGGCCGATGTCGAGAAACGCCATCAGCGCATAGGCCAGGTAGCTGACCAGAACCAGCGGCAGCACGATGCAGATGGTGCCGCGAATCGAACGGAACGTGATCAGGCACAGTACGATGATCGCCCCGTATACATAAAGCAGAATCGGCGTCTGGGCGGCCTTGACCTCTTCGTTCGTCGCGGCCATCACGCCGATATTGCCGGTGGCCAGCCTGAACCTGAGACAATCCTCGGTCGGCTCAACCTGCTGTTTGCAGGTATCTTCGGTAGTAAGCTCCGGCGCCACTTTGCCAGCGACCAGGCCAATCGATTCTGCATATCCCATCAAGCCGTTAGCCGGCTCCGCATCCGGCGTCACTGTGTCCGAAAGATCATCGGAAATGGCAACCGTGGGATCGATCGTCAAATCCGCGCGTAGTTCCTTCGCTCTTTCGATGACCCGTTGAATGGTCTCGGCCTTGTGATCCTCCATGAATACCAATACCGGCATTGCACTGCAATCGCGATTCAGCAGTCCGGTATCGGTATCGATGTTCTGCAGGTTTTGACGCATCACGAACTTGTTGCGCGGCAGAACCTGCCAACGCAGGTTGCCTTCGTTCCAGCCGGCATTGACGATCTTCGCTACCATCGGGAGCGTCAGAACCTTTTGCACCCCTTCCACCTGGCTCATCTGCCAGGCGAAATTGTCGATACGGTCCATCACCTCGTAGTTCTCGGTGCAGGCCTGCGAACTGGTTTCGGCAATCACCCCCAGTTGATCGACACCGAGCGCGAAGCGGTCGCTGATCAGGCGCGCGTCCTGGTTATACCTCGAATCCGCACGCAGTTCGGGCACCCCGGCTTCGGAGTCTCCGATCTTCATGTCCTGGGATTTGTAAACCGCACCGACAAACAAAAGCGCCGCGACCAGAATCGTTATCAGTGCCGGCACCGGACGCGTGAAGGTTGAAAGCATGCGCCATATCCAGGAGGTCTGTGCCGCCTTGGCGAAGAGCTTCTCGCGGAACTTTTCGGCGTTTCGAATGCGGGCATACGAAAGCAGTACCGGCATCAACACCAGGTTAGTGAAGATGATGACCGCAACACCGATGCTGGCCGTCAGCGCGAGCTCCTGGATGATCCGGATATTGATCAGATAGATTGCAAGGAAACCGATCGTATCGCTGAGCAGGGCGATGGATCCCGGCGCCAGCAGACGCGTGAACGTGGCCTTGGCGGCGTCCAGGCTTGAAGCGATGCCGTATTCATCATGGGCTTCGCTTCGCCGATGCAAAGATGACGGCGAGTGGCCACCAAAAAGTTTCTCGGCCGTCCAGCCGCTGATCATCTGTACGCCGTGGCTGACACCGATGGCAAAGATCAAAAACGGCGTGAGAATGTTCATCGGGTCGATGCCGTAGCCGAGCAGGCTGAGAATCCCGAGCTGCCAGATCACCGCGACGGTCGAGCAGACAAGGGGCAGAACCGTCAGCCACAGCGACTTCGAGTACAACGCAAGCAACAGGGCCGTGATCAAAAATGCGACGCCGAAATACGCGATGACGCCGCGCGCACCGTCGGCGATGTCGCCGACAATCTTGGCGAAACCGATCACGTGCACCGTGCGCTGATCGTTCTCGAATTCGGAGCGAATCTGCTCAAGTTGCGCAGCGACTTCCTGGTAGTCGAGCTTTTCCCCGGTCTCGGGGTTGCTCTCCATCAGATTGGCCCAGACCATTGCGCCCGAGAAATCCTCCGCGACCAGTCGTCCGACCTCTCCGGACTTGATGATATTGGAACGCACACGTTCCATCATTTCCGGCGTTGGCGCAAAGTCTGCGGGAATCACGTTGCCGCCGGCAAAGCCATCCTCTATGACTTCCACGAAGCGTACATTCGGGGTAAATATCGACCGAACGCTGGCGCGATCGACGCCTGGCAGGAGGAAGACCTGGTTACTGATCTGCTCGAATGCGCGGAAGAATTCCGGATCGAACATATCACCGTCGCTGTCCATGAGCGCGACCAGGATGCGATTGGCACCGCCGAACTCTTCGTAGAACTGGAACGTTTGCATGTACTCGTGTTCCAGCGGCAGCTGCTTTTTGAAGCCGGCATCGACCCGAAGCTGCACCATGTAATAGGCCATGATCGCAGTGCCGATCAGGAAGATCAGCAAAATCAGCGGCCGTATCGAAAAGATCGCGTTGGCGATTCCGCCCTTGATGGCGCCCGGTTTATTCATAGCTGACTCCATCTTCGCCGACGATGACGAGACCATCGTCTTCCGCCAACGCCAGGGCCGCATAGTCGCTACCGAGTTGATCGGCGTCGCGTTCGATGCTTCCATCCGGATACAGTCGCATTTTCGTCGCACCCGCCCCCACCAGAATCGCAGAGCCGTCTTCGGCGATTTTCCCGCCCATCAACGTCTGCTGGCTGTCGACCGGAATTTCATCCCAGGTATCGCCGAAATCGCAGCTCTTCTGGATGTGGCCGCGCAAACCGAAAGCGAGCAGACAGTCCTGCTGCTCAAGGAGGCCGAACATGGATCCGGTATAGGGGAAGCGGAATGCTTCCCAGGTCTCGCCCTGATCGACGCTGCGGAAGCCGTAACCCCGCTCGGCGGCGATCATCAGGCGGTCGGAATCGACCTGAATGATCGCATTGAGATGGCATTCACCGAATTCGTAACACCCGAGATTGGCATCCGCCCTGGGGTCGACGTCCTCGCCGTCCTGAAATTCGTCGGGTATCGTCTCGATATCGCCCTGGGCACGGACCAGACTGGCCCAGTCGATCGCCTCCGAGGTGACCCGATCAGTCAGGCGACTCGACGCCCAGTTGATGCCGCCGTCGCTGGTCGTCATGAAGCGACCGTACGCACCGATCGCGAATCCCTCATTTGGATTGAGGAACAATACGTCGAGCAACGGTTCCTGGGCCTCGGGCTCGAAATGCTGAATGAACCAGGTCTCTCCGGCGTCCGTACTGGAAATGATGGTCGCATCGTGTCCTACGGCCCAGAGCCTTCGACCGAACTGTGTCACACGCGTCAATGTCGCTTGCACAGGTACCGAGCCGGCCTGGCGCCAATCACGACCGTCGTCGGATAGAAGCACATGGCCCCTGGAGCCCACAGAGACGAAACCCTGTTCGTGTCGGATGACGTCCAGCATCAGGCTTTCATCGGCCAGCGGCGCCTGAATGGCGGGCTTCGGCTCGATCGATTCTTCCTGGGCACAAAGTTGAACCGGCATCAGAACAAGCATCAGGAGCGCTAGCGGCTGCAGGATGCTGTCATTGTTTTGCGATATTCGCATCGCTATGCTCCGTAATCCCGACATGAAACGACCGGCCCGGAAGCCGGGCCGGTCGCTTGTTCTGGAACCTGCCTGGCGTCGAGTCGATCAACGGCGTCCGCGGGTTCTTAGCGCTTGTGGCGTGTAGTTGCTCGGAGAGAGTTCGACATTGAATGTGTTGACCGGGTCCTGATTGTCGAGACCGACGGCCACATAGCGACCCGACAGGAGATCCATGTGCGTTTCCAGTGTCGTCCAGAAGGTCGGGACATCGTAATAGTTGATCGAATGCGCTTCGGAGGCACGCCACAGTTCGCCGCGCTGGTCGTAATGGTCGGTCAGAAGAATCTGATAGGAATCTTCGTCAAGGTAGTACGTGCGTCGCGAATTGATATGGCGTGTGCCTTCCTTCAGACGAGCGTCGATTATCCAGACGCGGTGTAATTCGTAACGCATGTATTCCGGATTCAGGTGGCCGGCCATGACCAGGTCGTCCGTCGTCACGTCCGCCGTATGCGCATCGTATGAGTTGTAAGGCACATACATTTCCTTCTTGCCTACGACTTCCCAGTCGAACCGGTCCATGGCGCCGTTGAACATGTCGGTCATGTCGTTGGTCCGAAGACCATCGGAGGCGGTGCCCGGATTGTCATACGCGACGTTGGGTGCGCGCCGCACGCGACGCTGACCCGGGTTGTAAATCCACGCCTGACGAGGCTGGGCGATCTGGTTGAGCGTTTCATGAACCAGCAGAATGTTGCCGGCAAGGCGGGCCGGGGATTCAACTTCCTGGAAGAAGTACAACAGGATGTTGTTGGTATCCTCGATGGTCATCCCTTCCTTGTAGTAAAGACCGAGGATTTCCTCGCGCAGCTTCACCAACTGGTATGCGCCACTGGTCGTGGGTGCAACCTGGTTGTTGTATCGCGTACCGCCGATTCCCTTGTATTTCAGCTTGTGGTTCCACATCAGCTGGTATGCGTTCTGCGGAATCGGGAACGGGAATCCTTCAGCGGCGTCCTCGATGCCCTCGCCGTTGGCCACCAGTTCCGCCGTCGAGGCGTTTGCAATACTCATCTCGTATGTGCGCTCGGGGAACGAGGCAGAACGACGCGATGGGTACACGCGCATGAAATACGTCTCCGGATAGCGCTCGAAGGTCGCGATCTGCCCGACCGACAGCTGGTCTGCGTATTCCTGATAGTTTTCGCCGGTAATCACGAACTGCGGACGATCATCGGGGAAGGGATTCGGGTGACGATCGCCCGGCGAGTAGCCGGCGGGCCAGTCTTCACGCGTCAAGCCACCGTCCCATGCCGGGATTGTTCCGGCCGCGTTGCCGGCCCTGGGCGAGCCCATCGGCGTCAGCTCGTTGCCGAGACGCGCTATATTTTCCGGCGTACGGGCAATGACGCCCGAGGCGGCCGAGCTGTCCGCAACGCCGCTACCGGCAGTCGATGCCTGTGCGGCGCGAGCATTGGCAGCACGGCGCTCGGCTTCGGCTTCGGCAGCCGCCTGTGCGGCCTGACGCTCGGCTTCGGCTTCGGCAGCCGCCTGTGCGGCCTGACGCTCGGCTTCGGCTTCGGCAGCCGCCTGTGCGGCCTGACGCTCGGCTTCGGCTTCGGCAGCCGCCTGCGCGGCCTGACGCTCGGCTTCGGCTTCGGCAGCCGCCTGTGCGGCCTGACGCTCGGCTTCGGCTTCGGCAGCCGCCTGCGCGGCCTGACGTTCGGCTTCGGCCGCGGCAGCCGCTTCGGCCGCACCGCGCTCGGCTTCGGCGGCCGCTTCACGCTCAGCTTCGGCGCGCGCCGCCTGTTCAGCCAACTCGCGTTCAGCCTCGGCACGCTCAGCGGCCTCGGCAGCTTCCCGTTCGGCCTGGGCGGCGGCTTCTGCAGCCTGACGTTCGGCTTCTGCCTGGGCGGCCCGACGTTCGGCTTCGGCCCTTTCGGCGGCGGCTTGACGCTCGGCTTCTGCACGCGCTTCGGCTTGTGCTGCGGCTTGCTCCTGCGAGTCGGCTTCGGCCTGCGGAGCATCTGCATCTTCGCTCACCGGAGATGAACCGCAAGCTGCCAGAGCAAGCGCGAACAGGGCCGCGGCAAGCAGCCTCAGGATTTTCTGGTTCGATTGAATGGACATGGGTTCCTCCGGATTAGAACGAGTAGCTGACCGATGCCGAGACGAAGTCTCGATCGAGCAGCAGATTGTTTTTGCCGCCACCAAAGAAGTTGGTGTAGCCGAACTGGAATTGCAGATTGTTCAATCGAGTGAAGCTTGCCGCAAGCGTGAGTGACTTGCGGTCCTCGATGAAGTTGCCGCCCGGCCCCGGCGAGACGCCGGTCACGTCGTGGTTGAATGCCACCCGCGGACCAAAGTTCCATGCCGTACCCAGGAATGAATTGTAGGTCGGCGCCACCACGATCCGATAACCCCAGCTGAAGGAGGTCGCGAATCCATCTTCGGTGGTTACCGGGTTACGCAGGGCACCGCCATTGAGTTGATTGCCTATGCCGCCGCCGGTATCGGTACCAGGACCGTTGAAGCGAAGGTCGGACGGGTCCGGAAGATCCCAGACGTGCATTGCACCCACTTCACCGACCAGCGCGACGTCGTTTGCGCCGAGCCAGCGCACCGGGCCGGTCAGCCGGGTGAAAGTCATCTGGGCCCGGGAAACGTCCCGGCGCATGTAGCCCTGAATGTCCTCGCCCGCGTCGAACTGACCCAACTGGCTTTGGAAGCGCAGCGCAGGCTCGGGGATCACGTTATTGAGCGGCGACAGACCCGCAAACAGCACTTCCACATCATCGATCTGCAGCGGCAGGTTGGGGCTGTAGCTCACCTCGCCCTGCCAGGCCCACTTGCTGTCGAAGATCGTCGTGTTGAAACTACCGGCAATGACGTCGATGTCTTCAGGATAGGCGATGTTGAAACGGCCCGAGGCGCTGCTCGTGTTGGTGACCGCGGTACCGCTGATCAGCGGAAGCCGGCTGTGATAGTGCAGGTAGAAAAGGCCGAATTCCGTATCGTTCAGCCAGGGCGCAAAGTAGCGCAGAGAGGCGCCGAATTCACCGGTGAACTGAGGCGCCGAACCGCTGTCGCCCGGTCGGTCGTCGTTGGCGCGCGGCAATGCTCCTTGCGGGAAACAGCCGATCGGCGTCGGATCAACGCCGCAACCGGGCAAGTTCAACGGATCATCCGGAAGCAGGCCGAAGCCCAGCATTGCGTACTGGCCGCCGTCGACCGCGAAGTCGTTGGTCGAGAAGTACGATCCACGTGACTCGGGCTCGACCCGATCCCATTCGAACATCACCAGCGCTTCGGCCGAAAGATTCGGGGTCAGCTCCAGCGACGCCCAGGTCATGCCAAGCGGAATGAACGCGTCTCGAAGCTCCGCGCCAGCCGTACGCAGTGCAGTGACGTCGACCGGGTTAAGCACGCTCAATCCGCCCGGGATGAAAGTGCTTTCGCCCCAGCTAACGACCTGGCGTCCGACGCGAACGGAAAACAGCTTGCCGCCAAGATCGAAGTCGCCGTAGACATAGGCGTCCAGCAGGCGGCCGCGCTGGCCCACGAAGTCCTTGGTATCACCGCTGAGGCGATTCATTTCCTCGAGTTTGAAATCGTGGAAGAAGTTGCCCCGAATGAAGGCCCCGTAGTTCTTGTAGCTGAACGACAGCTCCGAGGTGATTCGCGCCTGGCTGAAGATCGCCTCGCCCGAATCGAAGTTGAGATTGCCGTCGTCGGAGTTGTTCGAAAACCGACCAGGTGCGGCAATCTGTTGTTCGATGGGCAGAAGAGAGATCGCCGGATTGAAGGCCGCCTTGCCGACGAAATCGTCGTCCCGGTCCTCGACGCGAACGCCGACCGAGTAGGACACCTGGGTGTCGACGCTCAGGCTGAAATCGTTTCCGCTGAAATCCAGTGCCTGAACCGAGCCGGCAGCCAGTGCCATGCCGATCGCGCCCGCCAGAAGCGAGGGTCGGAGCACTGCGCACCCGGAAGTATTGTGTTGAGTTTTCATAGCTTCGAATTCTCCCTTGCTCAGTCGGTCTGGATTACGGACGCGTCATTGACGATCACCGTGGTGCCGCCGCTTGCAATCAGGCTGGCTGCCTGACTCTGCATCTCGGCCGTGGTCGCCGGATTCGCGCTTGGATCGAGCAGCGAGCCGTGCGAACCGACGCTGAAGCGGGTTGCGCCGCGAATACCTGCCGCACTCTGCGTGGTGGCGGTAATCGTGTCCAGCCCCATGATGCGGATCATCGGCTCGGTACCCGAAAGCGGCGCACCCTGAACCGAATTCGGCACAACCGAGTCGCCGATGATTTCGTGCAACAGGATGCTGTTGTCTTGTACGGCAACCGTGCTCCAGTTGATCGGATCGGCGGAGTCGACAACCTGCTGGGCTGCGCCCAGGAACTGGAAGAATTCCGGCGAATCGGGCTCGACCCCGGCCTGCTGAAGCCCGGCGCGAATCACCGGCCCGAAAGTCGGGGAACTTGCCAGCAGATTGGCAATGCCGCCACCCGGCGCCGACAAAACGCCATTGTTGACGGTTGGCTCGACGGCCAGGAAACCGGTGCCGACGATGGATCCGAGCGAAAGGCCGACGAAATTGATGTTGGAACCGTCGAAGTCGGATACCGAGTCACCGTCGATGTCCATGAAAGGCACGTTCAGCGCGAGCGTCGACAAATCGACCTGGCCCTGACGCAGATTATCGCGGGCGGTCAACAGGCTTTGCAGGTTGATGAAGAAGGCGCCGGAAGAGTCGATCTGCCCATCCGGGCCCGGAGCACCTGAGGCGTTATCCTGAAGATCGAGATCGAAGGTCCGCTCGTTGGCGACCGATGCAAACGGCGTATTGCCCACATACAAGGCCGCCAGCGGCTGGGTCGGATCCATCGGGTTGGTCTGGGTGATGCCGTGCAGCGGCAGATCCATGGAAATCACGGCCACGCCGATCGAGGCCATGGTGTCGGCCAGCGCCAGCGCCTGGGACCGATTGCCGGTAATGCCGTGCTGGAAGATCGCCACCGGCCAGCCGCCGGCCGGCTTGACCTGGCCCGAGAACTGGTTGGGCACCGTCACCAGAATCGGTACCGTCTGACGATCACGCTCGACCGGGATGGGGTTTGCGACCGTCACATTGGTCGACTCTGAATCCAGTTCAAGACCATCGAATGGCGGAACGTAGTTGCCCGGCGAAGCTTCCCAGAACTGGTTCAGCGGCGCGGTCGGATTCTCCGCGCTGGGCACGCCGAGGAAATACGGCAGTTCGACGACGCCGATGAAAACGTCGGCTATTCCCGGGGAAGCACCCGGCGGAAGCACGTCGGCGGTGGTCAGTCCGGTCGGCGCCAGCGTCGAGCTGGTTGCCGACAGCGTCGAGCGCACGACATTGAGCACCGGCGTGATGGACTGGGTGGTTGCCGTCCAGGACAGCACGATATCGTCGCGCGCGACGCCGACCGCCTCTGCCGCCGTTTCCTGGGCGTTGACCAGCTGCCGGATCGGCTCCAGGGCCTGTGCCGTGGCGTTGTCGAGCAGCGGTTCGGTGCTGACGCCGCCGTCGGTCACCAGTGGCTCGGTGCGCTTGGCAAGAAAATAGGTCTGCGCCGGCGTGGCCGGATTGCCCTCGGCATCCTGTACCGCGTCCGTCACTACGGCCATGTAGCCGGTCATTTCCTCAAGCGGCTTGAGCGGCACGATTGCAATCGTTCGGCCGGTCGGATCGGTTCCGGCCACCGTGGCAACATAATCCTGCCCGGGCACCAGTTCGGTTACGACCTGCTGAACCGCAATGGTGCCGAACACGAACTGGACCTCGAACAAGCGCACCGAGCTGCCAGGCACTATCGTGTCCGCATCGACAGGATCGGAGAAGCTGAAGGTCCAGGGGCTGACGGTGCTGAAGCCATCCAGCGCGTTGAGCGCCACCTGCGGGTCGCCGAAATCCGTTGGATCGGCAACCGGAATGTTCAAGGTCAGGTCGCCGCTGCCGGAAAGCAGCAGGTTGATCGGAAACGGCAATACGCCGTTGGCAGGATCGAAGTTCGCGGTGATGACGTCGGTGGTCGGAGTGCCGTCCGGGTTTTCCGTTATCGGCGTCGGCACCGATCGTGGGGTACTGGAACTTCCTCCACAACCTGCAAGGATGCTTACAACCAGCGCGAACGCCGGAATCAGGCGGTACTTCATCAGATTTTCTCCCCGAAGCTAGGCTTGTCGGTCATTTTTAAGTTCGGTCACATCCGGCGAGCTACTTATGGCTGCCGGACCGCCCGCCTATGATATGAACAGGCGTCGGCTAAATGCAAGCATTCACACGGTCTGTGACCCGCGTTTCGCGCCGTCAAGCCTACATCAATTCTTGACAGTGCGCAGCTTTTTTTGAATCACGGTCCGGTGCAATCCCGGTCGGCGAGGTTTACACTCGCCGCAACCGGCAACAGGATCCGGGGAGTCGATCCTGCGAGCGGCATCCGAGCAAGAACAAGAACAATCACAATCAAGACATCCAATTTGAAACCATCGACGCTTCGAAATGCAATCGGACCCGGCCTGCTCATGGCCGGTGCGGCAGTGGGCGTCTCGCACCTGGTTCAATCCACACGCGCCGGCGCCGAGTACGGACTTGGACTGCTCGGACTGGTGCTGATCGGCTGCGCGCTGAAATACCCGTTCCTCGAATTTGGACCGCGCTATGCCGCCGCGACCGGGGAGCACATGATCAGGGGCTACCAAAGGCTCGGAAGATGGCCGCTCGTGCTGTTCGTTTTCCTGACCCTGGCAACGATGTTCATCGTGCTGGCAAGCGTAACCATCGTGACGGCCGGCCTGGCCGGCGCGCTTTTCGGCCTAGAGATTTCGGTCGCGGAGCTGGCTTTCTTCATCCTCCTGACCTGTGCGCTCGTGCTCACGATCGGCAATTACCGCGGCCTGGATTTTCTGATGAAGATCATCATGGCCGTATTGTCGATTGCGACGCTGATCGCGGTAATGCTTGCCGCAGTCGACAGACCCGACTGGTCGGGACTCTGGGCGCCGCTTTCGGAGTCGCACCTGCTGTCCGGGGCCGGCCTCGCCTTCGCCCTGGCGCTGCTGGGCTGGATGCCGATTCCACTGGACGCGGCGGCCTGGCATTCGCTATGGACGCTTGAGCGCGCACGGGAAACCGGACAGCAACCCAGCGTGGCGCATGCAGCGACCGATTTCCGCATCGGTTATATCGGCGCCGTCGTGCTGGCCGTCGCCTTCATGATGCTGGGCGCGCTCGTCATGTACGGCGGCAGCATCGAACCGGCCGGCTCGGCGGTCGGCTTTTCGACCCAACTGATCGCGATGTACACCGATGCGCTCGGGTCGTGGGCCCGCCCGCTGATCGCATTTGCCGCGCTGGCGACGATGATGTCGACCACGTTGGCGGTCGCCGACGCCTATCCACGCGCCCTGCGCGCTGTCCTCGAACTGCGCGATCCGAACCCCGAAGCCCATGCACGACAGCATCGCGCGCGCTATCTCGGCGGGATGTTCCTGACCATGCTGGGCGCCTGGCTCATCATTGCGCTGTTCGGCAGGCAGTTCACGCTGCTGATCGATTTCACTACGACCGTGGCATTCCTCACCGCCCCGATCATCGCCTGGCTGAACTTCAGGCTGCTGACCGGACCGCATACGCCACCTGAAGCCAGACCGGGCCCGATGCTTTACTGGACTGCCTGGGCCGGGCTGGTGTTTCTGGCGCTGTTTTCGCTGATCTGGGTCGCCTGGCGCATCGCCACTTATTGATATTCGACTACGCAACCGGGCAATTCTTTCTGAACCAATTGCACGATTGCGCATCCAAAGTCAGACCTCGAGCGCATGCGCGTTGCAGGCTTCGGCCCAACCAGAGACACAGCACGTTCGGTCAGCCGCAACCCACCAGTTGTAATACACTAGCGTCCAGTCACGATCGGTCAACGCTGGCCGATTCTTAAATCCAATATCAGCCTGGCCTCACCCTTAATGTTCAAAAGACTGCGCGGTTTATTTTCCAACGACCTGTCCATCGACCTGGGCACGGCCAATACGCTTATCTTCGTTCGTGGCCAGGGCATCGTGCTCAACGAGCCCTCGGTGGTCGCGGTTCGGATGGACCGTGGACCGGGCGGGCCCCAGAACGTGGCCTCGGTCGGTATCGAAGCCAAGCAGATGCTGGGTCGTACGCCGGGCAATATCCGCACGGTTCGACCAATGAAGGATGGCGTCATCGCCGACTTCGACATGACCGAACAGATGCTCCAGCATTTCATCAAGAAGGTGCACTCTTCGCGCTTCCTTCGGCCCAGCCCGCGCGTTCTTGTCTGTGTACCGTGCTCGTCCACCCAGGTCGAACGGCGCGCCATCAAGGAATCCGCTGAAGGCGCCGGTGCGCGCGAAGTATTCCTCATAGAAGAACCGATGGCCGCGGCCATCGGCGCCGGCATCCCGATTCACGAAGCCCGCGGCTCCATGGTGCTGGACATTGGCGGCGGCACGTCCGAGGTTGCGGTGCTTTCGCTCAACGGCATCGTCTATTCGGCCTCGGTGCGGGTCGGCGGCGACCATTTCGACGACGCCATCATCAACTATGTCCGGCGCTCGTACGGAACGCTGATCGGCGAAGCCACGGCCGAGCGCATCAAGCTCGAAATCGGTTGCGCCTACCCGCTCAACGAGGTCCGCGAAATGGAAGTCTCGGGACGCAACCTGGCGGAGGGCGTACCCAAGATGGTCACGCTGAATTCCAACGAAGTGCTCGAGGCGCTCTCAGAACCGCTTTCGGGCATCACCAGCGCCGTCAAGAACGCGCTGGAGCAGACACCGCCGGAGCTGTGTGCGGACGTCGCGGAAACCGGCATCGTGCTGACCGGCGGCGGCGCCCTGCTCAAGCAGCTCGACAAGCTGTTGATGGAGGAGACCGGGCTGCCCGTGATCATCGCCGAGGATCCGCTGACCTGCGTCGCCCGCGGCGGCGGCCGCGCGCTTGAAATGATGGACGAGAATCGCGGCGACTTCTTTTTCCCGAATTGATCGTGATCGAAAAGCGTTCTTTCCTCAACCGGCTCTGTTCATCATCTTCCCGTCGCCAGGGGCCGTCAGAGCGTGGCGACGGCGCGGCAAAAAGAACGGTTGACAAGTCAGGCTGCTGCAGCACTGACACACACACCGGCTCGTGAAAGGTCCGGGCAACGGCGACCGCGGTACGGCATCCGATACGGTCGGCGGAACCGCCCGTCTTATGTTTTATTCGCTGCTCGCGATCTCGCTGATGGCCCTGGACTATCGCGGCCAGTATGTCGAGCGCTTTCGAACCGTCGCCAGTCACCTGGTCGAACCGATTTTCTGGGCCATCGAACTCCCGTTTTCCAGTGCGGAGCGAATCGCCGGGTCATGGCGCGACCGCGCCGAGACCCGAAACCGGATAGCCGAACTCGAGCTGGAGATCGCCAAGGCACGTGCGCATCTCGGGCGGCTGGCCGATCTCGAGTCGGAAAATGCACAACTGCGGACTCTGCTGGACACGGCTCGCAGAACCGATCAGGAATTCATCGCGGCCGAACTGGCCAGCATCGACCTCGACCCATTCGCGCACCGGATCCTGGTGCGCCGCGGCCGCGGTGACGGCATCCGGCCCGGAATGCCGGTCATCGACTCGCGCGGCGTACTCGGCCAGGTCGACCGGGTGCTTGTCGGTATGTCGCAGGTCATCCTGATCTCGGATCCCGATCATGCACTGCCGGTTCAGATATTGCCGAGCGGCGAACGCACCATTGCTTACGGCAGCGGCTCGCTGGACCGGCTCAGGTTGACCGATCTGCCGATGAACGCACAGGTCGACCCAGGCGATATGGTGGTCACTTCCGGCATCGGCGGACGTTTCCCGCCCGGCCTGCCGGTGGCCCGGATCGGATCCGTTCAACGCCAGCCCGGCCAGGCGTTCGCGACGGCATTCGCCGCACCGCTATCGGCCATGGATCGCAACCGCCTTGTGCTGATCATCAAGATCGCAGCGCAAACCGGCCAGGACGCCTCATCGGAACAAGCGTCGGAACAAGCGACACCCGAATCGGACCCCGCGACCGGGCAGCCGATGGAGGACGAAGCTGCTACCCGGCCCCCGGAAGGCGGCGATGCCGGGGTTGCGCCGCCGGTCGAGGACGAAAACCCATGAACCGACCCGGCATGCTTATTCCGGCCCTGACTACCCTTGCCGCCATTCTGCTGACCGTAATGCCCATGCCTGATGCGCTGGCCGCGTGGCGGCCCCACTGGGTAGCACTGGTCATGATCTACTGGCACCTGGAAACCGGCAACCTGCGATCGCTGGGTACCGCCTTCGCCATCGGCATCGCGCTCGATCTGACGACCGGAACGCTGTTGGGCCAGAATGCGCTTGGATTGGTGATCATCAACTTCCTGGTCGGCCGATTCCGCAACCGCCTTAGATTCTTTCCACCCTGGCAGCAAGCGCTTGCCGTGGGCGCGCTGTTGATCAATGAACGGGTGGTACAGCTGTGGATCATCGGCCTGCTCGAACGCGGCTGGCCTGACTGGAGCTGGTGGTTGCCGCCGGTGACCGGCATGCTGCTGTGGCCATGGCTGTTCCTGTTGCTCGACGCGCTGCGCTCGCAACGGCGCCTTGTCCGATGATTCTTGCCGAAAGTACCGAGACCCTGCACGACAGCGATAACCGGCGCACAGTCGATCGACGTATCTGGTTTCTCGTGGGTCTCATGTTGTTCGCCCTGCTCGGCGTCCTGGCCCGCTTTGCGCAACTGCAGATCCTGGAGCACGGCACCTACGCCGCCCGGGCCGAAAACAACCGGGTGCGGCTACGTGCGATCGCGCCCAACCGCGGCCTGATACTCGACCGCAAGGGTCGCGTACTGGCGGAGAACCGGCCCGCCTACCGACTGGTCATGGTGCCGGAGCGCGTATCCGACATCGAAGCCGTGCTGGAGACGGTTGACGATCTGGTAGGCCTGACCGCTCCGGAACGCGAGCAATTTCGTCTGATGCGGCTGCGCAATCGGCCGTTCCAGCCGGTCACGATCAAGGGCAACCTGGATGAGGAACAGGTGGCGATACTGGCCCTGGACCGCCATCGTCTCGAGGGACTGGATATCGAGCCGTACCTGATCCGTCATTATCCTTATGGCGAAGCACTGGCTCACGTCCTGGGCTATGTCGCCCGGCTCGACAAGTCGGACCTCAACCGGCTGGACGCCGACAATTACCGTGCCACGACGCATACTGGGAAAACCGGCATAGAGCGCTATTACGAAGAACAGCTGCACGGCACTAGCGGCGTGGAACGGGTCGAAACCAATGCCCAGGGCAGGATGGTGCGCGTCCTCGAGCGCACGCCGCCGGTACCGGGCACAGACCTTCAGTTGACCCTGGACCTGGATCTGCAGCTGGCCGCCATCGAAGCCCTGGGCGAACACCCCGGTGCCGTTGTGGCGCTGGATATCGAGACCGGCGGCGTTCGGGCGCTGGTCAGCAAACCCGGGTACGACCCTAATCTTTTCGTCAACGGCATCAGCCACACCGCCTATCGGGCGCTGCTGGAGTCGCCGCAGCGACCGCTGTTCAACCGCTTTCTTGCCGGGGGCTACGAGCCCGGCTCGACGGTCAAGCCGTTCATTGCCCTGGCCGGACTGGATTCCGGCCGGATCACCCCGGAGACCCGGGTCTTTTCCTCGGGCAGCTTCCGCCTGCCGGGCCATTCGCGCGAATACAAGGACTGGCGCGAAGGTGGCCACGGCTGGGTCGATCTTCAGAGCGCCCTCGAGCAATCGGTCAATGTCTTTTTCTACGACCTTGCGCACAATCTCGGCATCGACCGGATATCGCGCGAGCTGGCGCTGTTCGGTTTCGGCCAGACCACGGGCATCGACCTCCCGGGCGAATTCAACGGCGTCCTGCCCAGCCGAAGCTGGAAGCGGCGAACACTCGACCAGGCGTGGTTTCCCGGCGAGACGGTGATCACCGGCATCGGCCAGGGCTTCATCGTCGTTACCCCGTTGCAGCTGGCCCATGCCGCCGCGACCCTGGCCGGCCGTGGCCGGGCTGCGCCGCCCCGGCTGGTCGACCTGGAACCACCGGCCGTGCTGGTCGAGCATCGTTCCGAACACTGGGATACCGTGTTCAAGGGCATGCATGCGGTGGTAAACGGCGCGCGCGGCACCGCGCGCGCAATCGCCGCCGGCATCCCGGTCGAGATCGGCGGCAAGACCGGCACCTCTCAGGTCTTCGGCCGACCCGACGAAGAGTTCGAAATCGAGCCCGAGGAACTGCCCTGGTTTCTGCGCAACCATGCCCTTTTCATTGCATTTGCGCCTTATGAGAACCCCACAATCGCGGTCGCCGTGGTGGCCGAGCATGGCGGTGGCGGCTCCTCGGTGGCGGCACCGGTGGCCGCGGACATCCTGACGCACGCCATGCGGAATCAACCATGAACCTCAACTGGCTGATTCGCGAATTCCGTCACCAGCCGTTCCGGCTTGATCCGCTGCTTTGCGGCTTGCTGCTGTTGTTGATGGTGCTGGGGCTGGGCGTGCTCTACAGCGCATCCGACGCCGATCTCGGCACGGTCTGGCGCCAGGCTGTCCGCCTCGGCCTCGGCGTGGTGCTGATGATTGTCGCCAGCCAGATCACGCCGGCCTGGTATCGGCGCTGGGCACCCTGGCTATATGCCGTCGGCCTGGCGCTGCTGGTGATGGTGCTGGTGTTCGGAGTCGGCCGAGGCGCGAGCCGCTGGCTTGACCTTGGCGTCATCCGGTTCCAACCCTCGGAGATGATGAAGATCGGCGTACCACTGATGCTGGCGGCCTGGCTGCACAAGAAACCGCTGCCGCCGGGCCTCTTCGATTTCGTGGTCTGCGCCCTGCTGATTGCAGTCCCCACCTTGTTGATCGCAAGCCAGCCGGATCTCGGCACCTCGCTGCTGGTAGCCGCCGGCGGCGGCATGCTGCTGTTCCTGTCCGGCGTGCGCTGGCGCTGGATCGCGGCAGGCGCCGCGGCCGCGGTAGCGGGGGCGCCGCTGCTCTGGAACATGCTGCACAACTACCAACGCAACCGCGTGCTGACCTTCATCGATCCGGAATCGGACCCGCTCGGCCAGGGCTGGAACATCATCCAGTCCAAGATCGCGGTCGGCACCGGTGGACTGACCGGTCGGGGCTGGCTTGACAGCACCCAGTCGCGGCTCGAGTTTCTGCCCGAACCGCACACCGACTTCATTCTTTCTGTCATTGCCGAGGAATTCGGTTTTGTCGGCGTCGCCGCGCTGTTCGTCCTGTATGCCGCAATCGTGCTGCGTGCGATATTCCTGGCATCCCAGGCGCGCGATCCGTTCGGCCGAATGCTGGGCGCCAGCCTGATGTTCCTGTTCTTCGTCTACCTGCTGGTCAATGCCGGCATGGTCAGCGGCCTGATGCCGGTCGTCGGCGTGCCACTGCCCCTGGTGAGCTACGGCGGCACCTCGGCAGCGACGTTGCTTGCAGGCTTCGGTATTATCATGAGCTTCTACAGTCGAAGAAAGATGCTGAAAAGCTGAATAATTCAAAGGGGCCTTCGACAGTTCGGTTATGCCCCGAGCCTTTTACACACGCTAGACTCGTCGCCGAATGCCGGTACAACATGAATCTATTCAGGATTTTGATGGTCAACATGATTACTCCGACGCGAGCACAGCCCATGATCAACCGATTCATAATGCTTGCCGGTTTGCCGATTTTGGCGGCGATCGCGGCAGCGGCTTCTGCATCCCATCCGGGAGCCGAAGCGTTCGCCCGCAAGCTCGCCGACGATGACGGGCTCGATATCGAGTACGTGCGCAGCTCAATAGCGGAGGCCGAGTACCAGCAGTCGATCATCGATGCGATCACGCGGCCGGCCGAGGCCAAGCCGTGGCACGAGTACCGCAAGATCTTCGTGCGCGACACCCGTATCGACGGCGGCGTGGAGTTCTGGCGCGCCAACCGGACACTCATCGATCGCGTGGTCGCCGAGTTTCGAGTGCCGCCCGAGATCATCCTGGCTATTGTTGGGGTCGAAACCAACTACGGTCTGAATACCGGCAGCTATCGGGTTCTCGACGCGCTGGTCACGCTGGGCTTTTACTACCCGAAGCGGGCCGAGTTTTTTTCGCGCGAGTTGGGCCAGTATTTTCATCTGAGCCGGGAAGAGTCGCTGCCGCTGGAAGAAATCAAGGGCTCTTACGCGGGGGCGATGGGCCTGGGCCAGTTCATTCCTTCGAGCTACCGCGCCTACGCTGTGGATTTCGACCAGTCCGGCTCGCGCGACCTTTGGCGCTCGCTGCCCGACGCGTTGGGCTCGGTCGCCAACTACCTGAAAGTGCATGGATGGGACGACCAGCTGCCCACGGTATTACCGGTCGCCGTGGTTCCGGCGGGGCTGGACGAGGATTTCAAGCCGAAGCCGCGACACACGCTTGGCGAATTGCGCGACCTGGGCATCGAATTCGACGCGGCCGGCCTGGCACCGGAAACGCCGGCTACCCTGATCGAACTCGACGGCACGGAAGGGCCTGAATACTGGATCGGCCTGAACAACTTCTATGTCATCACGCGCTACAACCGATCTCCGCTGTACGCAATGGCGGTCTCCCAGCTGGCCGACGAGCTTGCCGTGCGTGCCCGGCGTGAACTGGCGCTGGCCGACTGATGCGGTACGCGCTGACCATCGCCGCGTTTGTGCTGCTTGCGGCATGCGGCACGCGAGAAACAAAAGACGGCGCCGGCCGTCCGATCGACCCGAATCAAATCGAAGTGCCCGAACCACGCCCGGAACCCCGTGCCCGCTACGGCAACCATTCACCGTACACGGTCCTTGGAAAGACCTACCATGTGCGCGCCTCGGCCCGCGGCTATAGAGAGCGCGGGCGCGCATCGTGGTACGGCAGCAAGTTTCACGGTCGGCTGACATCATCCGGCGAGCCGTTCGACATGTACAAGGTATCGGCCGCGCACAAGACGCTGCCGCTGCCGACCTGGGTCGAGGTCACCAATCTCGACAACGGCCGCAAGCTGCGCATCCGGGTCAACGATCGCGGACCGTTCAAGGAAGGACGGATCATCGATCTTTCCTACGCGGCCGCGGTCAAGCTCGACGTGATGGATGCCGGCACCGCGGCGGTCGAAGTCCGGGCCCTGGATTTCGGCGGCGAGGCGGCCGCGATCGCGGCGCGCCCGGTATCGGTGCCGGTCGATCTCCAGGCGGGCGCGTTCAGCAATCGCGAAACCGCCGATCAACTGGCCCGACGGCTGGTAGATGCCGGCCTCGAGAACGTACAGGTGCAGCGGGCGCGGGTCAGACGGGATACGGTGTGGCGAGTGCGCATCGGGCCGGTCTGGGAAGCAGCACATGCCCAGCAACTGGTGGAGCGCGTGCTCGGGCTCGGGCTTGAAGCGCCGGTCTATGTCTATCCTTAGAACAGGCAAGAAAAAAGCAATCCAATGGAGCTCTTGATGAATCTTAAGCAGTTGCCGGTCGCGTCGAAGAGCCTGACGTTGACAATCCTGGCGTTGGCGTTCGTGGCGCTGGCGCCTGCCACAGCCGTCCGGGCCCAGGTACCTTCTGCCCCCGAACTGGGGGCGACGAGCTACGTCCTCCTGGATTTCCATTCCGGCGAAACAATCGCCGAGAAGCAGCCGGACCTGCGCGTAGAACCCGCCAGCATCACGAAACTGATGACCAGCTATGTGGTATTTCGAGAGCTGGGCAAGGGTCAGCTCGACCTGGACGATAAAGTACTGATCAGTGAAAAGGCCTGGCGCACCGGTGGCTCGCGCATGTTCGTGGAAGTCGACACCGAAGTCAGCGTGGAGGACCTGCTCCTGGGCGTGATCGTACAGTCCGGCAATGATGCATCGGTCGCGCTGGCCGAACATGTGGCCGGCTCCGAAGAAGTCTTCGCGCAGATGATGAATGCGGAAGCCCAGCGGCTGGGCATGGACAATACCAGCTACGAAAACGCCACCGGCCTCCCAGCGCCGGAACACTACACCAGCGCACGCGACATCGCGATTCTGGCCCGGGCCCTGATTGAGGAGTTTCCCGAGTACTACCGCTGGTACTCGCAGCAGGAATTCACCTACAACGGCATCACCCAGCAGAATCGCAACCTGCTGCTTTACCGTGACCAGAGCGTGGACGGGCTCAAGACCGGCCACACCGAAGCGGCCGGCTACTGCCTGGCGACCTCGGCGTTGCGCGACGGGATGCGGTTGATCAGCGTCGTCATGGGTACCGAAAGCGAGAATGCCCGGGCCACTGCCAGTCAGGCGTTGCTCAATTACGGCTTCCGCTTCTTCGAAACCTTCAAACTCTATTCGGCCGGCGAGGTCATTTCCAGCACACCGGTCTGGAAGGGCGAGCTCGAAGAAATGCGGCTTGGCATCGCCGGCGACGTTTTCGTGACCGTCCCGCGTGGCAGCCAGGGTTCGCTTTCGGCCGAGGTGCTGGTGCCCAGCAAGCCGATTGCGCCGTTCGAACAGGGGCAGCAGTTCGGGACGCTGGAGATCAGTTACGACGGTGAACCCCGGCTTCAGCGTCCGCTCGTGGTCCTCGACGAAGTGCCGCAGGCCGGCTGGTGGGGCAGAACCACCGACGGCATCGGATTATGGTTCGACGGCCTGTTCGGAGACGACTGACGCGTATATGAACATCAAGCTCGACGTCGACGGCAGCCTGGAATTTCCTTGCCGATACCCGGTCAAGGCCATGACGCATGCCCGTGAGAAAGCGCTGGATCAGGTCATCACGACCATCGCGGGCCAGGGCGCCGATCCCGATCGGGGCAGCGTAACGGTACGTCCCAGCCGGAATGGACGATTCCAGAGCATCACCGTCGAGGTTCAGGCGCAATCCCGAACCCAGCTCGAGTCGGTCTATTCGAGCCTGCGGGCACTCGACGTCGTCGTCGTCACGCTATGAGCGCACCAGTCCTCAAGGTCCGCGAACTTGGTTGCAGGCCTTACCTGGAGAGCTGGGCGGCGATGCGCGCGTTCACCGATGGACGCCACGCGGACACGCCCGACGAACTGTGGTTGCTGGAGCATCCGCCGGTCTATACCCAGGGACTGGCCGGCAAACCCGAGCACGTGCTCGATGCCGGCGACATTCCGGTCATTCAGACCGATCGCGGCGGGCAAATTACCTACCACGGACCCGGTCAGCTCGTCGCCTACCCACTGCTGGATCTCGACCGCGTCGGACTGGGCATACGCACGCTTGTGGCGACACTGGAGTCCGTCATCATCGAACTTCTCGCCGAACTCGGCATCTTCGGACATCGCAAGGCGGGCGCGCCCGGCGTCTTTGTCGAGGGCGCAAAGATCGCATCGATCGGAATGAAGGTCCGGCGTGGTTGTACCTTTCACGGCCTGGCGTTCAATATAGCGACTGATCTGGCGCCGTTTGCACGCATCAATCCGTGCGGCTTCGCCGGTCAGCCGATGACAAGACTGGCCGATCTCGTCGACAATCCGGTCGACGAAAGCGACATGGTTCGCGTCGGACGCCTGCTGGCCGGGAGGCTGGCGGGCGCAATCGGCCTTGACTGGGGCATGGAAGCAACCCATGATGAGAGCCATCCGTTGGCCGTCGTGACGGGAATGTCGAGCGCCGAAAGCGCCGTTCATGTCGAATCCAATGAAACCTAGACAACCGAATTCGGGTCCTAGATGGTCATGAATACCAAAATTATGCATTTAATCGCCGCGCTCGCGCTGCTCTTCCCGCTCGTTTCACCGTCGTGGGCGGCTGAAGAACAGGCCGAGGACGTAGCGGAATCGCTCAGCCCAACCACGGAACAGCGCTTTACCACGCGTCTGGCGTCACGCTTCTTGACCAGCTACCACTACCAGAGCGAAGACCTGGACGACGTGCTGTCGGAGCGGATTTTCAAGCAGTATCTCGATCTGCTGGACCCGAACCGGATGTATTTCCTGGCTTCGGATATCGAGCAGTTGGATCGCTATCGCCATCGCCTGGACGAAGCCTTGCGGTCCGCGGAGCTCGAGCCTGCGTTCGAGATCTTCAGCATATATCGCGAACGTGTCGATCAGCGCATCGCGCACGCCCGTGCCCAACTCGAACACGAATTCGATTTCACCGTCACCGAAGACTACCAGTTCGATCGTTCCGAAAGTCCGTGGAAAGCGACGACCGAGGAATTGGACGAACTCTGGCGCAAGCGGGTCAAGAACGACTGGCTGGGTCTGAAGCTTGCCGAGCGCGAAGTCGACGACATTCGTGAAACGCTCGACGAACGCTACGGAAACATCCAGAACCGGGTCGGCGATTTCAACTCCGATGACGTGTTCCAGTTTTTCATGAACGCCTACGCCAGCGCGATCGAACCGCATTCGTCGTACATGTCGCCCAGACTGGCCGAGAATTTCGAGATTTCGATGAAGCTTTCGCTGGACGGCATCGGCGCATTGTTGAGCAGCCAGAACGAATACGTGGAAGTGGCCGAAGTGGTCCCCGGCGGCCCGGCCGACCTCGACGGGCGATTACAGGCCGGCGACCGCATCGTCGGTGTGGCCCAGGGCGACGAGGAATTCGTCGACGTGGTCGGCTGGCGCCTGGACGACGTGGTCGACCTGATCCGGGGTGAACGCGAGACTCTGGTACGACTCGAGATCCTGCCGGCCGAAACCGGTATGAAGGGCCCGTCCGAAGTCATCGACATTGTGCGCAACGAAGTCAAGCTCGAGGAACAGGCCGCCCAGGCGTCGGTCGAGGAAATCGAAACCGGCGACGGCAGCACCAAGATCGGCATCATCGACGTGCCGGTGTTCTACGTCGACTTCCGCGGCCGCGCCCGCAACGAGCCGAACTACCGTTCCAGCACTCGCGACGTGCGCCGATTGATCAACGAATTGCGCGCCGACGGCGTCGAGGGCATCGTCATTGACCTGCGCGGCAACGGCGGCGGTGCGCTGGTCGAGGCGACCACCATGACCGGATTGTTCATCGATACCGGGCCGGTAGTCCAGGTGCGCGACGCCAACGGCCGGGTCTCGATCGAAACCGACCGGGAACCGGGCATGGCCTGGGACGGTCCGCTGGCGGTGCTGGTCAACCGCTCGAGCGCTTCGGCGTCGGAGATCTTCGCCGCGGCCATACAGGACTACGGTCGCGGCATCATCCTCGGCGAACCCACGTTCGGCAAGGGAACCGTGCAGAACCTGTTCAATCTGGACAACTACATGACTGACGACGAGAAGAAGCTGGGCCAGATCAAGCTCACCATGGCCAAGTTCTTCCGCATCGACGGCGGCTCCACCCAGTTGCGCGGCGTAACGCCCGACATCACGCTGCCGAGCTTCGGCGATCCGGAGAAATACGGTGAAAGCGCGCTGGACTACGCGCTGGCCTGGAGCAGCATCGACAAAACCGATTATCAGCGAATCGCCGATCTGTCGCCGTTGCTTCCACAGGCGCGTGAACAGCACCTGGCGAGGCGAGAATCGGACGAAGAACTGAAGGAACTGATCGATGACTTCGAGCGGTTCCGCGAACTCGACCAGCGCACCAGCGTCTCGCTGCTGGAGAGCGAGCGCAAGCGCGAGCGTGAAGAGGCCGAGGCGCGGCGTGCGTCGAGCTTCGCTCATGCCGACACCGGCGAAATGCCGCCGGATGCCGATGCCGGCGACGCTGCAACCGACGGCACCGGGCTGGAAGGCGACCCGGACGGCGATCCGGAAGGCGATCCGGAAGGCGGCAATTCCGAAGGCAACCAGGAAAGCGACGCCGAGAGTGAAGCCGCCGAAGAGGATGAAGCCGACGTGCTGCGAACCGAATCGGCGCGCATTCTGGCCGACCTGATAGAGCTCGACCGCGACCAGCATCGCCTGGTCCAGGTCCAGCAGCCGGTGTCTCCCGGCTCGTTGAACTGAATCCGGATCATGAATAATCCGGGCTGAGCACGCACATCGCCGGGCGGAGATGATTCACCGAACCCCGGGCCCCGTTGCCCGGCCCGGCACGGCGGCCACATCATGGCTATAAGCATCGTTCAGGTCGCGGTGCCGGTCCCGCTCTACCGATTCTTCGATTATCTGCCGCCGGCCGGATCTCCGGCGCCACCCCCAGGTTCCCGCGTACTGGTCCCGTTCGGCAACCGCAAGCTTGTCGGGGTTGTCACGGGCCGTTCAAGCGCTTCGGAAATCGATCCGGCCCGCGTCAAGTCGATAGAGCGGACATTCGAAACCGCCCTGGTCGGGGAAGAACTGCTGTCGCTGATACGCTGGACGACCCGCTACTACGCGGCACCGCCAGGCGAACTCGTCAATCATGCGCTGCCGGCCATCCTGCGCCGGAATCGCGAAATGCCGACGTCCCGGATTCATTGGCTGCATCTGACCTCCGCCGGCGCGAAAGCCGACCTGGCCCGCGCGCCGCGTCAGCGCCAAATTGTCGAGCTGCTGGAAGGCGGCGCGCGCTCACGCGAATCACTCTCCCAGGCCGGCGCCCGCGCTGCCACGATCCGGCGGATGCTGGCGAGCGAGCTCATCGAAGCCTGCGAACCGCCACAGTCCCCGCCTGCGCCCGGACCCGTACTGAACCCGGATCAGCGCGCCGCGCTTGCTGCCATCCTGCGCGCGCGAAATCGCTTCGAGACCCTGTTGCTGGCGGGCGTGACCGGTAGCGGCAAGACCGAGGTCTATCTGCAGGCGGCCCGGCACCTGTTGCGTCGGGATCGGCAGATTCTGGTGCTGGTGCCAGAGATTGGACTCACGCCGCAGTTCGTGCGGCGTCTGGAGGCACGCTTGGGGCGCAAGGCCCATGTTTTTCACTCCGGTCTCGGTGAACGCGAACGCCTGGAGACCTGGCAGGCTGCCGCAAGCGGTGAGGCCGACCTTCTGATCGGAACACGTTCCGCGGTCTTTCTGGCCTTGAAGCGGCCCGGACTGCTGATCGTCGACGAAGAACACGACAGCTCCTTCAAGCAGTTCGACGCAATGCGCTATCACGCGCGTGACGTGGCCGTGCTGCGCGCCAGCAGGCTGAACATCCCGATTGTTCTGGGGTCGGCGACACCGTCGCTGGAGTCCCTGCACAACGCCGAGCGCGGACGATACCGGATGCTACTGCTGCCGGAACGCGCAGGATCGGCCGGACAACCCCACTGGCGCATTGACGACCCGCGCGGTCAACGCGTCGAGCACGGCCTGACGGACAAGCTGGTCGAACGGATTCGCAAGACGCTGGACGCCGGCGAGCAGGTGCTGGTCTATCGCAACAGGCGCGGCTATGCGCCGGTGCTGATCTGCAACGAATGCGGCTGGCAGGCCGATTGCGACCACTGCAGCGCGCACCTGACCTGGCATCGCACGGCAAATCGACTCAACTGCCACCACTGCGGACGCTACCGCGGCGTCCCGGCGCGCTGCCCGGACTGCCATTCGCCGCAGCTTCAGGCCGTCGGCGCCGGCACCGAAAGAATCGAAATCGCGCTCAACGGCCTGTTCCCCGATCATCCGGTGCTGCGCGCCGACCGCGACGTGGTTCGCGGCCGCGATGACTTCGAAGCATTGCTGGACCAGGTCGCGACCGGCGATCCGTGCATCCTGGTCGGCACCCAGATGCTGGCCAAGGGGCACCACCTGCCGGGGATTGGACTGGCAATCATGCTGGACACCGATCAGCTGCTGTTCAGCGCCGATTTCCGGGCGCCGGAAAGGCTGGCGCAAAGCATCGTCCAGGTGGCCGGCCGCGCAGGGCGTGAGCAGCAGGGCCTGTTCATCCTGCAAAGCCGCCACCCCGAGCACCCGCTGATCCAGACCCTGGCCAGCGGCGATTACCTTCGCGCTGCCCGCCTCATGCTGGAAGAACGTCGGGATGCCGGATTGCCGCCGTGGCAGAACCTGGCGATGATTCGTGCCGAGGCGCAGAAAGCGTCCGATGCAGCCGGCTTTCTGCGCGAGGTCGCTCGCAGGATCGATGGCGGGTCTATTCAAGTGGCTGGGCCGCTGGCCGCGATTCTCCAACGCAGGGCGGGCTTCTGGCGCTACCAGCTATGGCTGATGTCGGAATCCCGAACCGCGCTCGGTTCGGAAATCGCCCGCCTGACCACGGTCATCGAAGGCATGCGCGAGGCCAGGACGGTGCGCTGGCACATCGACGTGGATCCAATGGAGGTCTAGTGCAAAACGCCGCTCAATCGCCTTCGGGCTCGTCGTCTTTCGCAAGCGCGCGGCTGGGTGCATTGATCCAGACCACGTCGATGCCCTTGTTGCGGGCGTTCCGCTCCACGGCCTGCATATAGCTGTCGGCAAGACGGAACCCACTCGGGGCCGGTTGCGGCGCGGCGCACGCGGTCAGCAGCAGAGCGGCGGCAAGAACGAGGAATATTCCGGCATTGGATTTCATGAGCTTCGTCCGACACCTCTCGGGTCGCTCGAAAGATTCAAATCAAGACTACACCGGCGCAATCAGGGCCGCAACTCCGCATCCGGGTCATTCCGAATGCCAGGCCGCACCGAGGCGCCGTGGATCTGCGGCCTGAGCATCGTCGGTAACGGCATGCACGCCGCCGAAATACAGGCTGCGTCCGGACCATCGCCGGGCATCTGGAAAACCGACATTCAACCAGGCATCGGCCGATTCGCTCCAGCCCGGAGTTCCGCGCTCCATCGACAGCACATCGCCTTCCAGGTGAAACCGCGGCGCCTCGACCGCGTCCTGCAGGTCCATGCCGAAGTGCATGACGTTGCATAGAACCTGGGCGATCGCCGTTCGAATGCGGTTGGAGCCGCCGCTGCCGAGCATGATGCGCATGCCCGCGTGCTCGACCAGGGTCGGCGCCATCATCGACGACAGCCTGCGATTGCGCGGCCAGTTCTCGAAACCCAATCGATTAAGGTCTTCCTCGCCCAGCATGTTGTTGAGCATGAAACCGCAGCCGGGCACCACGCGGCCGCAGCCCTCGCCGTTGGAAAGCGTGGTGCCGGCCAGGTTGCCGGCGCCGTCGCGGATGCTGATCTGGGTCGTGCCGCGCACGGTACGAAGATGTGTCCGGCCGAGATGTCGATAGGCCTGCATCAGGACGCGGCTGCTGCGCAGGCAGTCGGGACGTTCGAGCTGGCCGCGCTGGTCCTGGCTCAGGCGCATCGCATCGACCATCGCCTCGAGATGATGCCGGGAACCGAATCCCGTACCCGGCGCGAGGCGGCGCGCCAGGGCCTGGGTCATCAGCGCCACCATCAGCCCGCCGAAGGCCGGCGGCGGGTTCGACCAGACCCGGGTGTCGCCATTGAGGCGCCACTGCATGGGTCGTCGCCATCGAACCCGATAGCGCTGCAAATCCAGCAGCGCCAGATGACCGCCCCGGGTTGCCGACATAGCGGAGATCCGGGTCGCGATATCGCCGCTGTAGAAGCTCTCCGCCCCCTCGAGCGCGATCGATTCCATGAAGTTGCCCAGGTTCGCGTTGCCGACTGGATCGCCGACCGCGGGCAAAGGCGCCGTCGCGGACGCCAGTCCGAACATTCGCGCAGAATCATCATCGGTCCGAACGATAGGCTCGAGTATCCGCAGCGCCTCGACCTGCACCGCGTTGAGCTCCAGGCCTTGCCGCGCGAGTGTTACCGCCGGTTTCACGAGTTCGGACATGGGCAGCGTTGCGTAACGCTGATGCATTGCGAACAATCCGGCAACCAGGCCGGGCACTGCGGCCGCGGCGAGGCCGATGTGAAACTCCTGGACTTCCGAGCCGAAATTGCCCTGGATCGGATAGAAATCAAGGTCCTTCAGGCGCCGCGCCCTCGGCGTCTGGGTGAAAAAATCGGCGACTACCGGCGCGCGCCCGCGCATTCTCAGCAGCGCGTGCCCGCCGCCGCCCGGCGAGCAAAGCACCGGCTCGGCGACGCATGCCGTCCATGCCGCCGCGATCAGCGCATCGACGGCGTTGCCGCCGTGCCGCAACACGGATGCGGCGGCTTTGGTCGTTTCCCGGTGGCCGCAGGCGACCCGGGCGATCGAATTCTTCATCCGGTGCATTCTGCCCAACGCGCAACAGAATGTGAACCGGTCCGAGACTGCCGACCAGCTTTGCTGAAACCTGACCGGCGTTGTGTTCTGGGCGTTGTGCCGGGGCATCGGCCTGGAAGGTGGATTCGATAACGGATTCGGCGGGTGTCGATTGCTTCAGTTCGACGCGTGGCGAGGCCTTCAGCAATCGACACCCGCCGAATCCCCGCGCGGGGGATCATCAACAAACCCCGCGCACCAACCAGCCTGATTGCCGGGACACAAGACCGACCCGATATACTGAAAGCTCATCCCGACCTGAGTGCTGCGATGCAATCCCTAATCTTCCCTGTCTTCCTGTTTTTATCCATTTCGGCAATGGCGCAGGGACCGAGTGATGTCGAACTACAGGCCGTGCCCGGAATTTCGGGCCTGAATGCGCCGCTGGGCCTGAAGCACGCCAGCGACGGCAGCGGAAGAATCTTCATCGTCGAGCAAGGCGGCCGGGTGTGGGTGATCGATTCAGCAGGCAACCTGCCGGGTGAACCGTTTATCGACATTTCGTCGAGCGTCACATGCTGCGGCGAACGCGGCCTGCTCGATATCGCCTTTCATCCCGAATATTCGTCCGCCGGGGCCGACGGAGAGGGTTTGTTCTACCTTCATTTCTCATCCGATGGCAGCGCGATCGCCGGCACCGACATCGGCGATACGGTGGTCGCCGAGTTCAGCGTCAGCGGCGATCCGGATATCGCCAACGTAGAACCCGAGCGGATCATCCTGACCGTGACGCAGGATTTCTCCAACCACAACGGCGGCCAGATGCGCTTTGGCCCCGACGGTTACCTTTACCTTGGGCTCGGAGATGGCGGGAGAGGCGGCGACCCTTGCAACCGCGCGCAGACGCTTGATCCAGCGCTTATCGAAACCAGCGGGGACTGCAAGAACGATCCGAGTGTCGCGCTGCTCGGCAAGATGCTTCGCATCGACGTCGATTCGTCAACACAAGCCGACCAGAACACCAATCTTTGCGGTGTTGGCGCTGGCAACGCTGCCGAGTACTCGATTCCTGCCGAAAACCCATTTGCCGATCAGACCGACCGCTGCGGCGAAGTGCTGCTCTACGGCCTGCGCAATCCTTGGCGTTGGAGCTTCGATCGACATACCGGCGATATCTGGATCGGCGATGTAGGCCAGAACCAATGGGAAGAAATCGATCTTGTTCCGGCGCCCGCCCAAGGCACGTTCGATGTCGCGGAAAACCTGGGCTGGAACTGTTTCGAAGGCTCATCGACATTTTCCTCGGGCAACGACTGCCCTCCGCCTTCTCCGGTAATGCCGGTGATCGAATATGCCCGCGATGACGGCAACTGTTCAGTCACCGGCGGCTATCGCTATCGCGGGTTCATCCGCAGCCTGCAGGGACGCTATGTCTACGGCGACTACTGCAGCGGCAGAATCTGGTTCGCCGACGACGAATCGGGTCCCTGGCAGTCTGAGCAATTCGAAAGCGGACTCTCCTGGCTGCGCTCATTCGGCGAGGACGAAGCCGGCAATCTCTATGCCATCGCCGGCAGTCAGCTGTACCGGTTCATCGGCGAGGAAATCTTTCTCGACGGTTTCGAAGAATGAACACGGCAACTCGATGCATTCCTCGTGCAGCTGCTGTCGGGGCACCGTCGAGCTGAAACCTGCGAAGTCTGTGTTTCTGCAAGACCTGCCGGATCCGACGGCGAACGCTTGCCGAAGGCCTCGCCACGCGTCGAACTGAGGCAAGCGTTCGCCGTCGGATCCGGCATCGAGGTCGTGATCCGAGATCATCCCCCGGCAAAATCGAAGCGGAAACCTATTCGATCGCCTCGAACCTGTTTTCCTTCCGATTCTTGCGCACCTTTTCCGGATCCCAGACCTGGCCGTTCATCACGATCCAGACGCCGGGCGGAAGCGACTGGAC
>Ga0209942_1000231_pt1 | contig 34909 bp, 30 predicted proteins | sample SalPonR1_A_D2_MG_FD_185695 | JGI IMG/M metagenome (GOLD analysis project Ga0209942, IMG submission 185695) | Salt pond soil microbial communities from South San Francisco under conditions of wetland restoration - Salt Pond MetaG R1_A_D2_MG... ...
GCACACTGCTGTCGATTTGGTATTTCGACCAGACATTGAACATTTTCAGCCAGATTGGTGCAATTATGCTGATTGGGCTTATCGCGAAAAATGGGATACTGATTGTAGAATTTGCCAACCAGCGGCAGGAGCAGGGGCTTTCAATCATGGATGCCATCATGGATGCATCAGCAGTCAGGTTCCGACCGATTCTTATGACAACCATTTCCACAATCCTCGGAATTCTTCCGATTGCCCTGGCCCTTGGAGCCGGCTCGGAAAGCCGCTCATCCATGGGGATTGCTGTTATCGGCGGTCTGCTGATTGGCAGTATCTTTACGCTTTATGTGATACCTGCCGTTTATTCATATTTGTCGACAGATAAAAGTGGTACTAAGGAGATCGACAAACGAACCAGAGAAGCGGAAGAACTTGAAACTGCAAGCGTATAATATCTTGATTAAGCAACGACTAGTTATAACCGGAATACTTCTATTTATTGGGTGTGGATCCGTAATGGCCCAAACTCAGCTCTCACTTGAGGAAGCCATTGGTACCGGACTTGAAAACAACTACGGCCTGAATGTTTTTGAAAATCAGTCAGCAATAGCTGAAAATAACAGGACGCTTGGAAACGCGGGATTTTTGCCATCTCTTGAACTTAGCGGGTCACGATCTGAAAGTATCGAGGATAATGAATTCAGTGCCGGTGGTCAGACTCAGGTAACAAACGGGGCTCGCAGCACAGCTACAAATGCGTCATTAAATCTGAACTGGACTCTATTTGACGGTCTTGGGATGTTCAGAACGTATGACCTTTTAGGCGTTCTGGAAGAGATAAGTAATACGGAATTACGCCTCGGGGTTGAAAATCTTGTTAGACAAATTACACTATCGTATTACGATATCGTGCGTATCGAAAATCAGATGAGGGTTCTTGAAAATACCGTCAATGTTTCACTTGAGCGTATTCAGATTGAAGAGACCAAACTTGATCTTGGTTCAGGATCTGAGGTTGAATTACTGCAGGCAAGAACTGATTTAAATGCGGACAGGTCTGCTCTGCTTCGCGAGGGCATCGTATTAAATGAGGCTAAAATTGCACTTAATCAGTTAATGGCACGCGCTCCTGAAACAGAGTTTACCGTAGCTGGAACTATTCCCATACAGCGCGGACTGGATGAAGCCTACCTTTACGAACGAACCATGTCGGAAAATTCTGAGCTCGAACTGGCACGGATGGAGCAAAATGCGGCTTCATTGCAGGTTCAGCAAGTTCGTGCAGAACGATTTCCTGAGCTATTGCTTAACTCCGGATACAGCTATAACAGAAATGAAGCGGGCGGGGGATTTTTTCAATTCAACGAAACTACGGGATTTAGTATAGGGCTTACGGCAAGAGTCAATTTGTTCAACGGGTTCAATACAAACCGCAGGATAGAAAACGCTCGTATTACCCGAAAAAATTCTGTACTACAACTTGAAGAAAGTCGTCTTTTAGTACGCTCGCGTTTCCGCACGCTCTTTCGAACCTATCAGAATAATTTGGAGCTGGTTGACCTGGAACAGGACAATCTATCAAATGCAGAAGAAACACTCGAAATTGCGCTGGAGAGATTTAGGTTGGGGGATATAAGCTCGCTCGAACTCAGAGAGGCTCAGCGGTCATTTTTGGAGTCAGAAAACAGGCTGATTAACGCACAGTTTGAAGCAAAATTTGCCGAGACTGAATTGCTTAGATTAAGCGGAGAGTTGTAGACTGACAGTACTGAAAAATACAGAGACGATAATTGCCGGATAGTTATAAGCAGAGAGTTGAAAGAATTGTGGCTTTATTAAAAATCTACCCTGAATGTGAGCATCGTACCGTTCTCTTTAAACTCCATATCATCTGCAAACTGCTCGATGAGGAAGATACCCCGGCCGCCGATATCCATCAGGTTTTCTTCCTTTAGAGGATCTTTTTTTTCCTCAGGCTCAAATCCTTCACCCTCATCCTTCACTTCAGCAGATATAGCACTGTCGGTAACTGTTACCTTGATGTGAACAGATTTCTCAGGGTTCTCATCGTTTCCATGAACAATAGCGTTTGTGACAGCTTCGCTAAGAATTAGCTTAAAAGTTTCAGAAGGGTCCTCATCAAGGCTGCATTCAGAGGCAATTTCGTCTACAAAATCGGGTATTGTTTCAGCTTGGTCAAATGTAGATGATAGCGTGAGATTATAAGTTTGGTCCATTCGTTAGCCATAATTATTAAAAAGGCAGAATCGTCAAAAGCTTTTGCTTAGTATACGAATTCAGGAATCAGCTTGCAGTAGGATTTTTAAATTAAGTAAGCTAATACAATAGCATTAATGCAATCCTTTTTTAAACACCAATCGGATGCTCAAAGCAGGCAATTAACACATATTTAATGAGATTAGCCACATCGTTTTAAATTTCGAAAAACAATATAGAAAATTGAAAGGTGACTCTCATCAGGCGTAAATGCCCCTGAGTTTCAATGTCTCTGCGACACGATCGATTGCATATACGTAGGCTGCCTGTCGTAATGTGATGCCATGTTGATCTGCAACTCCGTAAAGATTATCAAATGCCGTACGCATCATACGGTTCAGGCGCCGATTAACTCTTTCCTCAGTCCAGAAATATCCCTGGCGATCCTGCACCCATTCAAAATATGAAACAGTAACACCCCCGGCATTGGCAAGAATATCCGGAATGACCATAGTGCCGTTATTTTCCAGTATAGAGTCTGCGTTGGCAGTAACAGGGCCATTCGCTCCTTCTGATACAATCTTGGCATTAATTTTATGAGCATTTTCGCGATTTATTTGATCTTCTTTTGCAGCGGGAATAAGAACGTCGCAAGTGAGCTGCAGCAATTCCTCATTGGAAATAGGGTCTGCATCAGCATATCCTTCAAGTGACCGGTTATTTTTGTTCATGTAGTCTATTGCGGCTGGAATATCGATTCCGGATTTGTTGTAGTATCCGCCGGAGATATCGCTGATGGCAATTATCTTGGCACCCTGTTCGTACATGAGCTGGGCAGAAACAGAACCAACATTACCAAATCCCTGTACAACTACATTGGTTTTGTTAGGCATGAGCCCCATTTTGCTCAGTGCTGCAAGAGTAACCGTAACAACACCGCGGCCTGTAGCTTCTTTTCGGCCTTGCGAGCCGCCAAGAATAATCGGTTTACCGGTTACTACAGCCGTCTCTGTTCTGAGGGAGTTCATACTGTAAGTATCCATGATCCATGCCATTACCTGCTCATCAGTATTCATATCGGGTGCGGGTATATCCCGATCAGGGCCGAATACTTCAAGAAGGTTGGCTGTATAACGGCGTGTGAGGCGTTCGAGCTCTCCCTTAGAGAGTTCCTTAGGATTGCATCGAATACCGCCTTTTGCACCACCGAAAGGAACATTAACGACAGCACATTTCCACGTCATCCAGGCTGCAAGAGCTTTTACTTCATCCAGATGCACGTCGGGCGCAAAACGTATTCCGCCTTTTGATGGGCCCAGTACGTTATCGTGAATGACACGGAATCCTTCGAACACTCTTATTTTACCATCGTCCATAACAATGGGTACAGACACAATGACCTGTTTGACGGGGCTTGCCAGATACTGGAACATGCCTTCGTCAAGCTGGAGGATATCCGCTGCGAAACGAAAGCGTTCCATCATGGAATCAAAAGGGGATTCGCGGTCTAACTTTGGACCTGGTTCTTTATAGAATGAGGTGAGGATAGATGGTTGATGTGGCATGTGGTTATGCTGTTATGGTAGCGCTTTTTCAGACCGACAAGGTCTTTTTATTTAAATTTGGTTGAAAAATACATCACTTTACAACAAAGTTGAAACCTAAATATTAATAAAGTTTTCAGAGCTCTTTTTAAGAGCCCTTCAGTTCTTTAGCAGGGTTGGCAGACTGTACTAGCATTTATCGGTTCAGGTAATAGTTTCTTAACATTCAGACTCTATTTTAAGTGGCTAAATACAAATTTAATTGAGCGCTAGAATTGGCTAAAAAAAAGAAAAAAAGGAGTGCAAAATCAGGACTTTCCTATCTTGAAAGCCTGCTGCCAAACAGCTTCATTGAGCTGGTAAGGGAAGAGCGCCGATTCCTGATTCTCATAGGTCTGTTCTTTTTTCTGGCCGGTGCTTTTTATGAACAGCCACAGATAGCCATGTGGCTCGGGTTTTTCTTTGCAGCTTACTCAGCGATTGCTAACGATAGTATCCAAACTATCGGTACTTTTCTGGCTTCAAATGCAGATAAAAAATGGTGGATCTTGTGGCTATGGATCGGAGGCATTTTTGTAATCACTGTATCCTACAGTTGGTTCGTTTATGATGGAGATGTTACATATCAACGTCTCACATCCAAAGGGTTTTCTGAAGCACCGACATCTTTTAAATTTTTGCAGGTAGCCGCTCCTCTGTTTCTGTTAATTATTACCCGGCTTCGGATGCCGGTCTCTACCACATTCCTGCTTTTAAGTGCATTTGCAACTACTCCTGAAGGAATTATAAACGTACTGACCAAAAGTTTATCGGGGTATTTTATTGCATTTGCGGTTGCAATCGTGATATGGCTGGGGCTGAGCAAATATCTTAACAAACTCTTTACAGGAAAAGCAGGCTCATTCTGGATGCCCGTTCAATGGGTGGTGAGTGGATGTCTCTGGGCGGTGTGGCTGATGCAGGATGCAGCAAATATTGCGGTGTATCTGCCCCGGAGCCTCGGAACGTCCAGCTTTCTTGTGTTCACGGGATTTATTTTTTTCGGCCTCGGTATACTTTTCTATCTAAGAGGAGATAAGATTCAGAGAATTATCACTGAAAAATCTTATGTAACGGATGTTCGCTCAGCCACCGTTATTGACGGTGTGTATGCAGTTGTACTTTACTATTTCAAATCAGTTAGTGTTGTTCCTATGAGCACAACATGGGTATTTATCGGATTATTGGCAGGACGTGAGGTAGCAATGAGTCTCACTGATTCTAAAGGCAAAGGCCGGCCATTGATTTCCACGTTTAAGCTCATTGCCAAAGACGCCAGCTACGCCATGATTGGGCTTATAATATCAATCATTATTGCAGTTGCGATAAATCCGCTTATATGGGATGAACTGGTCAATTACTTTTTTAGTTGATATTTAATGATTTTAAGCTCATAATAAGGGCTGTTTGAGCCGTTATAAGGTTCAAAAAAATAATTAAATATCTTCTGATGGACAGCCCGGTTCTCGTACTCAACCAAGATTACCAGCCTTTGAGCGTTTGTTCGGTACAGCGCTCCATTAAGCTGCTGTTTATGGAAAAAGCTGAGTTGCTTCACGATCATCCCACCAGAAAGATTCGTACCGTTGACGATTACTTTTCTTATCCGTCAGTTATACGTTTGCGTCGTTACATCAAGCTTCCCTATAAACGCATTGTACTATCTCGCCGGAATATTATGAAGCGGGATAATCATACATGCCAATACTGCGGACGCAGGTCTGACCTGACTCTTGATCATGTGATGCCCAGGAGCAGGAATGGTGCAGACAGCTGGGAAAACCTGGTGACGGCCTGCAATATCTGTAACGTGAAAAAGGGAAATCGAACACCCGCTGAAGCCTCTATGGAGCTTAAAACGGAACCCTACCGCCCGGTTCATATTACTTTTTTCCAGAACCTGATCAGCTCTGTTCAGGATGACTGGAAGCCGTATTTGTACATGTAGGGGGAGAAGTGAGATTTGAGTCGTGAGTCTTGAGACAGGAGATTTTTTTGTAGATGGAGGAGGGTCAATGGTAGATGGTAAAGTAAATTTTCTAGGTTAATAATAATCTTCTCACTTTTGCCTTCTGCCTTCTGCCTTTTCACTTTTCACTTCTCACTTTTCCCTTTTCCTCAATCCTTAAATATCGACTCATCCAGCATATCATTTTCGAAAAAAACAGCTCGATTACAGAACAGAATAGCGAGAAAGACGGAAATGATTGTTCCTGAGAAGATGGCAAGCATAATCATGATCTGGTATTGAATAGCGGTCATGGGTGAACTGCCACTCAGGATTTGTCCCGTCATCATGCCCGGAAGAGAGACCAGGCCGATAGTAGCCATCGTAGCCAGGGTAGGGTTCGCCGATTTCTGCAGTGCCCGCTGAAAAAACGGGTAGAGTGCTTCCCGCCGGGTCGCCCCTGATGCCAGGTAAAAACGATAGCGCTCGTTGTTCTCCTTCAGGTTGTAGTAGAAGTCATTGATGCCAATGACGTTACTCCGCAGGCAGTTGCCGAGCACCATACCGGTAATGGGAATAGCGTATTGTGCTTCAAGAAATTTGGGAAGCTGTATAACCAGTTCAAGAAAAAAGACGTTGATAAGTACTATTCCAAGAAAGGTTGCCCAAAAGATTGGCAGTACAAGGGAGCGTGTCGTTTTCAGATCGCTTCTGTCAATGGTTGCAAAGTCTGCGACTATCACCATTATCATAATCCATGCAAGATTAAGCCATGTACTGTCGTATTCAAAAAGGTACTCCAGATAGTATCCAACAAAAAGTAGTTGGAGAGTCATACGGAACGTTGCAGTCACCATTTTTTTATTCAATCCCGTATTGTACCACCTTAATATGGCGGCCGGAATGAGAAGAATGATGAAACCTATCGCCAGCTGCAGCCAGCTAAGCTGTATAATTTCCATATGATAAAAGATTTAGCTTTAACGAATCCTAGATCAAACAAATGATTGTAATTTGAAAGCATCAAGAAAAAATTCATGCTTCTAATTAATAACCAATTAACGAATATACCAATAGCATGCAGCAGAAAGTGTGATCCGGGAAATGGCAGCCATCGTCATTGGCTGCTGGAATCAAGATCGATCATTCTGTCGCATTTATCGATCCAGAACGGGTCATGAGACGTTGAAATGACAGTTCTATCGGGATCAGATAGCAAATGGCTGGCTGCTTTTTCCTTTGATGCCTCATCAAGAGCTGATGTGGGTTCATCGAGCAGGATCACGGGTTTATCAAGCAGAATACATAACGCAATGCCTACACGTTGCCGCTGTCCTGTAGATAAATCCGCAAAATCTTTCTCAAGAATACCTGGTGACAGCCCAAGATCTTCCAGGATTTTAATAACCCGGGTTTTATCAGGTGCTTGGTTTCCACTCTCCTTGAACTGAAAAGGAAACTGAATGACTTCTTCTACTGTGCCCGATCCAATATTCAGATCCTGCGGGAGCCATGCACACTCTTTGCGAAATTGTTTGAGATGTTTTCCTTCCAGTGGCGCGTCTTTATACAATATTGAACCGCTGTCTGGCAGTTCAAACCCAAGCACAAGTCTCATTAATGTCGATTTACCTCCGCCGGATTCCCCCTTCAGAACAATTCGCTCTCCCTGTTTAACTTCAAAACTGAAATCTCTGAATATAGTTTCATCACCGTATGAAAAATCGATGCCATCAGCTTTTAAAAGCATCTAAACAGGAATGGATTTTTTTGCAATGGCAAGTCCTTTTTCGAATGCGTTGATGACGGCTTCAATAGTATCGGCTGAGGCACCTTTTGTTCGCCAGGTCTGGCCGTCTTTTTCAAAAGTGAGTGTTACAACTACAAGAGAATCTGTATCCGGACTGAGTATTTCAACTTCATGGTCAATGACCTCAATTGGCAAAATCTTATCACTTTCAGCCTTGATGGCATGGATGATTGCATCGATCGGCCCCACTCCTTTTTCATGGGATGTAACTTTTCGGCCGTCAATTCGCAGCATTACACCGGCTTCAATCAGCTCTTCCTTGCGCATGGTGATTTTATAATCAAGTACTTCAACCGGCGATTCCAGATCAGTCTCCTCATTAAGCACCATTGTCTGCAAATACTGCATCTCATTTTTGTGAAGAGTCTTTCCTCTCTTATTAATACGCTCTACATGCTTTCTGTAAAGCTCCTGCTGGTTCTCACCCAGTTTTAGATTTGCGAGCATGTTATCGCGGGATTTACCAAACGACTTTTGCTGGATTTCGACAAATCCTGATTGGATATAGCTTTGAATATGATCGAGATCCGGTTTCAATACGGGGGGTGTAAGCGAATGCTTTGCCACAACTTTGGTGTCTTTCAGACCTGATCCGGTCAGCACAAAAAGGCAGCGTTTCCCCGCAAATTTTTCCAGGTTGTTCTTAAAAGAAGCAAGTGGCAATGCGCAGGCAGGTTCTGTAAAGTGACCTTCAACAGTAGCCATCTCGCGAAGGGATTCCAAAATTTGATCTTCACTTACCGTCAGTGCATCACCGTCTGTATTGTCAATACCACGCAGTACTTTGTAGAAATCAATCGGGTTAGATGTAGCCACAGACGATGCCATGGTGTTGGACTGCGTATTGATTATTTTTTCTCGTTTAAAGATTCCCTGAACCACAGGTGAACTGGTTTCGGGCTGAACCGCTACCAGTTTGGGGATTTGATCAATGGTTCCGGCTTCTTTCATCTCTTTAAAGCCTTTGTAAATAGCTCCAAAATTGGTTCCGCATCCAACAGGAATAAATACATAGTCAAACGGCTCGCTGTCCTGTGCTATCAGCTCATAAGAGAATGATTTCTGGCCTTCTTCCCTGAATACATAGTCTCCGGCAAGATAGTAGTTGCCGGATTTAGCAAACTCTCTGCAAAGTGCTTCACAAGTTGTAAAGTCTCCCTGGATACGGATAATGATAGCATTGTAAATTGTGGCCTGGGCCAATTTTGCTTCTGATGTTTGTTCCGGTACAAAAACGTAGCATGGAATATTAAAATAGCACGCATAAGCTGCTACCGAGGCAGCCATATTGCCGGTTGAAGCAAGGCAAATAGCGTCAGCTTCTAGTTCAATAGCTTTTTGTACCTCGATGTAACTTCCGCGATCTTTAAAACAGCCCGTTGGATGCTCAAACTCAAGTTTAGCATATAGCTCAGCTCCGTATGTGTCGGACAGCCTGTTTAGATATTTAAGTGCGGATGGATGATTTTTAAGTGGGTCCGGCACAATGGAACTGAGAGGGTACTGAATTTCAACACGCGGTTCATTGTACTCGATCTGGAGTACGCCGCCACATGATGTACAATACGTTGATGTTTCTTTTTCACTGTTTACCGCCCCGCACATAATGCAGGTCATTTCGTAGCCGGTATGAATATCTGACATTCGGATGTAAGTTGTTTTGTGTGATGCTTTACAGTTGAAAAATACGAATCAATTCAACCAAGCTGAAACTGAAATGGAAGCGCTTTTAAATTTATTTACTTTGATCAGGAAAGCGGCACAAGAAAGATATCTTCAAAGTCGAGATCGAGTTCTTCTAAAACCGGTCCTGCGATTTCAACAATCTCTTCCTCAGAATATTCGTCAAGTCCTTCCAGCTCAACATAGAGTATTTCGTTTATTTCATCTACATAGTAAGAAGAGTCAGTTGATTCAAAACTCTCTTTTAAAATCTTTACCAGGTATTCGATATCTTCGTGCCAGGCCTGATAATCCTGTTCTGTTTCATCGGGCATATAACCACCAGTTGAACTAAAATTATTTGTTCAAAAATATTGAATCTCGCACCATGAACCAATCATTGATTTCACTTCGGGAGATCGCCCAAAAAAGAACAAGAACTATTATTGGTCTGATGAGCGGTACATCACTCGATGGGCTCGACATAGCATTGTGTTCTGTTTCCGGAAAGAGCGCTCAGACAAAAGTGTCACTGGAGAAGTTTAAAACAATAGAGTACAGTGGTGAACAGCGTGGTTACCTCAAAAAAATTACATCCGTTGAAACAGTCTCCCTCAGCGATTTATGTTATGTACATACCCGGCTGGCTGTCGATTTCGCAGACATGATTCTTGATACGCTGAAAGTGTGGGGCATTTCTCCAGAAGAAGTAGATTGCATTGCCAGTCATGGTCAAACGATTTATCATTTACCGGCCAGGGATCAAAAGGGTACTGAAAAGAAACTGAATAGTACGCTTCAGGCAGGCGATGGAGATCATCTGGCGGCTCGAACCGGAATTCTCACGATAAGCGATTTCAGGCAAAAGCATACGGCCATTGGAAGAGAAGGGGCACCTTTAGCGGCTCTTGTCGACCGTATCTTATTTCGCGATTCCTCTGAATCAAGAATCTTACTCAATATTGGAGGCATTGCAAACTATACCTTGCTGCCGGCTAAAAGTACCGGAAACACACCCGTCATCACTACCGATACAGGGCCCGGAAATACATTGATAGACACAGTAGTTCAGAAACATTTTGATATGCCATTTGATACAGGCGGCAGAATCGCAGCTAAGGGAACCGTAAATCAGGATTTACTTCAAGGGTTGCTTGAGGATCCCTGGTTTAAGGAATCAGGATTAAAATCCACCGGACCGGAATACTTTAACCTGAAATGGATAATGAATAGGGCGGAAAAGGCTGGAGTTAATATAGAATCGACTTCACCGGAAGATCTGGTGGCAACAGTCACTGAACTATCCGCTCGCACTATATCCGAGTCTATCGATTCACATTCAGATAAGCTTCCGCAACCAACAATTTACGCCAGTGGTGGAGGCGTCCGGAACAAGGGTCTGATGGAGCGTATTCAGACACTGCTGCCTGAATACGATGTCCGCAATTTTTCTGACCTGGGGTTTGATCCAGATGCCAAAGAAGCAATAATATTTGCTGTTCTCGCAAATGAAATGCTGGCGGGTGATGGTTTTGAGATAACGACGGATGATGGCAAGATAAAACTGAATCTTGGTAAAATTTCATTGCCCGATTGAGTTAAGACGATGTAACTCAATGGAGAATCAGGATAAACTTTATTCGGTAAGGGATATCAACTTTTCAAACTCCTCAATGAGCCGGTTTCGAATCGGAAGTCCGCGCTCCCAAATAGCTGTTTGATGATTTAAATACTCCTTACGGCCTGATTCGGTCTCAATTCGTATGGGTTCAAGTCCGCGATCGCTCAAATCATAAGGGCTGGCCTTCATGTCAATTGTTCGTGCGTCAGCGGCCAGAAGAAAAGCATCAGCAATAATGTCACCGGAAATCCATGGGTACCGTTTGTAGGCCCATTTGTAGATATCCATGTTCGTATGAATACATCCTGGCTGTTCATTATTCTGAAAAGATTCCCGCGATAAATGATTTTTATTGAGTGGCTTAGCTTCGTCTGTAAAAAAGCGGAAAGCATCAAAGTGCGTGCATAGAAGTGGCCGTGATTCCACGATTTCTGCAATTTCTTCATCGGGCAGACGCAGCGGCACCTGATTGTGACGAACCTGACCGGCTTTATAAACCATAGCCCACTCATGCATGCCCATGCAGCCAAAAAATGGTTTGCTGGTATTTGTCTTTGTCAGTAGTTCATAAATCCAGCGAGTCGATTTTTGAAGCTTTTCAGGGAATAAACTGGTATCTAAATATGCACTGCTCCCATCACTATTTATTTCGATTTCGCTAATTTCAGGAAGGTCAGAATAGGCCGTGCTGCCATCCAGTTTCAAATGGGTACCCACACCGGGACTCCACCGCATCAGATGGGACGGACGAAACTTGTAGTACTCAAACAGGAAATCAAGAACCGGATCTTTTATTTGTTGAGAACGTCTTTTCAGATACGGGTCAAGTATTGGCGAAAGCTTCTCTTCATGAACCTGTTTCCTCATCTTCCATTCTGATGAAGAAAGTAGTTCGGGTTCATCAAGTGTGATAGCTGTTTTGATATTATTCATAATCTTAAAATAGGACACTTTTTATTACGATGTAAATCCTGAAAGAGTTAAAATAGGACAACTAACGGCATGGATATGTATAAAGAAATTCTCAACTTCTTACTGCATTTGCGACTTCATTATCAGCTGCTGATTCTCTCAGGAGGGTATCTGCTGGGTGGTTTCCTGGCGGGTGAAATGAATACCGGCCAATATTGGCTTCAGTTTCTGAATGTTCACGTGTTGCTATTCGGAGGTGCCACCGCGTATAATTCATGGTGGGATAAAGATACGGGCCCCATCGGGGGTCTCAGGCATCCGCCAAAAATGACCCGCTGGATGCACTCTGTTTCACTAATCTTTATGTTTACCGGCCTCGCACTGGCACTTAATGTCGGTGTATTATACTCGGTAGTATTTCTGGTGAGCCTCATCCTGTTCTGGCTTTACTCAACTCCGCACTTTCGCTGGAAAAGCGATCCTCATCTGAGTTTATTGGCGATAGCCGTCAGTACAGGATTCAACTCTGTTTTGATGGGGACAATTGCTGCAGGCGGAGCGATTACAGGAAAGATAGTGTTGGGTGCAGCAGGTGCATCGCTCATTCTATTATCACTCTATCCCGTTTCACAAATATTTCAAATTGACGAAGACAGGGTAAGAAAGGATCAGACCTTTGCGCTGACTTATGGAGTTAACGGTGTTAAAAAGTTTTATCTCATTTCATTTACGGTTGGATCAATTTTGCTCTGTATGTCATTATTCATTCAGAGTTACCTAGCTGGTGTTTTGATCCTCACAGGAACAGCTGTTTTCGGCACTGTTATTGCATATTTCATAATGGGTTTGGCTGGAACAGCCGATGAATATGCGGTAGTGATGAAGACTAAATTCTTTGCGTCTTTGTCATTTGTATGCTTTTTTCTGGCCGGGAATATTATCAAACATGGATGGTTTAACTGAAAACATCCGAATTTAAATAAATAATCTACATACGCTATGACTGAAGTCAAGAATAGAGAAATCTCCTCAGAGATTATCGAGAAAGGGTATTCATATGATGAATACCGCGATTTGATCGATGAACTTCTTAGTGAAGGAAAGACTACAGGAGAAAACCACTCGGACTCAATGCTTCATTTTACAAAAATGAATGTCCATCGCATGAAGCGTCATGACAAACGAACTGATCTTAATGATGAGCTTGTTGAAAAGCTTGATGACGTTAATGACGAATGGATTTGGCTGGTACTTACAGAAGCCTGGTGTGGAGATGCAGCTCAATCGCTGCCGATCATCAACAAAATGGCAGAGGCTAGTGACAACATAACACTTCGGCTCGTACTGCGGGACGAAAACCTCGACCTGATGGACCAGTTTCTGCAGAATGGACGGAGCCGATCTATTCCTAAATTAATCTGTATCAATGCCAAAACGCATGATGTGGTTGGCGACTGGGGGCCCCGACCTCAAGAGGTGCAGCAGTTGTATGATTCGCTCCGAAACGATACAGATTTAAAATACCAGGAAGTCGCTGAAAAACTGCACAAGTGGTATGCTGATGATAAAGGTCAGGAAATTCAAAAAGAGTTTATTCACGCAATCAACGAGTGGCAGTACCGGTAGAATTTAAACATAGCATATCTCGTTGAGGCATCTGAATTATTAATTTCCTCAAAGCTTCTCGATGACTCTTGATCTAAAACACCTCGAGACATGCCATGTTTTCTTCAACCACACTATTCAGGCGCTGACAGAAACCCGTAAAAGCGTGGCTATGCTGTCAGGTTTGAAGCGGGTTCGTTTTCGAATATTCATTGCATTATCTTTGTTGATAAAAACAATCCATATGGATGAAGACAAGATTTGTCCAGGAAGTCATATTAACACGAATGTAGCGAAGGTCACCTGATGCAAGATTATCGCAGCTCTTTTTACGATCATATAGCCCAGACGAGTGATGCTCCGATGGGTCTTGAAATTGAAAGAGCTCAGGGATGCCATATTCATACAACCGATGGCCGGACATTTGTTGATCTGATTTCAGGCATCGCGGTCAGCAGTCTTGGGCATCGTCACCCGAACGTAATCAAGGCCATTCAAAAGCAACTCGATTCCCATCTTCATGTCATGGTGTATGGCGAGTTCATTCAGAAACCACAAAGCGAATTTGCACAATTGTTGTGCGACCAGCTGCCGGATCAGCTCGACCGTGTTTATTTTGTGAACAGCGGCACCGAAGCGAATGAAGGTGCGCTGAAACTGGCAAAAAAATCGACGGGTCGCTCTAAACTTGTCTCATTTCAGAACAGCTATCATGGTGATACACATGGCTCTTTGAGCGTTACCGGTCGTGATGTGTACCGTGATCCCTATCTGCCACTGCTTCCAGATGTCACGTTTATCGATTTTAACGAAGAGTCACAGCTTAATCAGATAGACGAAGACACAGCAGCTGTCATTATGGAACCTATCCAGGGTGAAGGCGGCATTATTCCGGCCAATCCCGACTGGTTGAAAGCTGTCCGCAAACGGTGCGATGACACAGGCGCCGTTCTGATTTTTGACGAGATCCAGACCGGGTTCTTCCGGACAGGAAAGCTCTTCGCATTTGAACATTACGATGTGGTGCCCGATATACTCTGCCTGGCGAAAGCCATGGGCGGCGGGATGCCGATGGGGGCATTTGTCTCATCCAGCGACCGGTTTGAGGCGTTCAAGCATGATCCGCCGCTCAATCATGTCACCACCTTTGGCGGCCATCCTGTGAGTTGCGCTGCCGCTCATGCCAATCTGCAAACGCTGCTTGATGGGGATTTTGATCAAAAAGCATTTCGCATTGCTGAGATGGCTTGCCACATGCTCCGGGGAGAAGGGATTGTTGAAGTGCGCGGGCGAGGTGCTATGCTGGGCCTGCAGCTGCGTGATGCTGAGCTCACTCAAAAAGTAGTGGAGTATTGTTTTGAAAAAGGAATTATCCTTGGCTGGACGCTTCACTCCAACTCCCTGGTTCGAATTGCTCCGCCTCTGATTATTGATGAAGAACTTCTTGAAGAATGTTTTAAGACGATTATCGAGGCGGTAAAGGTATACGCTTAGACAATCCATGTCCGTAAGAACAATTCTTCTGGGTCGCGATCAAGTGGCGATGAAAGCAACAAGGCAAGACTTATAAATAATTTTTCCTCTTCGATAATCCTGACAGCTCGCACTCACAAACTATTTGAATGAAGGTGTGATTTAAACTGTTATTTAAATCGTACATCATTTCATATCAATGTCTTAGAGGTAATTGAGTATGTGATTTGTGCAAAGATATCTATCGTTTTTCAGGTGATTGAGAGAAAGAGAAAATTATGAAAAATTAGAATCGAGTCTATGATTGATTATACGCCTACCTATACGGATCAATATCAATTAACAATGGCGCAGGTTTATTTTAACAAGGGGATGAAAGATGAAACCGCCATTTTCGATTACTTTTTTCGAAAACTTCCATTTGATAGCGGTTACGCCATTTTTGCCGGACTCGAAGATTTGCTCGGAGCCCTTGAAAATTTTCAGTTTAACGAAAAGGATATCCGCTATTTGAAGAAGCAGAACTTTGATGAAGAGTTTATTGATTATCTGCGGTCTTTTGAGTTCAGTGGAAATATATACGCCGCAAGAGAAGGCGATCTTGTCTTTCCAAACCGGCCGGTTATCAGTGTAGAAGCTCCTTTACCTGAAGCACAAATATTGGAAACGATGGTTCTCAATATTCTGAATTATCAGTCGCTCATTGCTACAAAGGCCAGCCGTATGAGACTGGCTGCCGGAGAAAAGAAACTAGTTGATTTTGGCCTCAGACGGGCACCTGGTGCGGGCGGATACTCCGCCAGCCGTGCAGCCGTCATTGGTGGCTTTGACGCCACCAGCAATGTACGTTCAGGCCGTGACTACGACATTTCGATATCGGGCACGATGGCTCATTCGTTCATTCAGAGGTATGACGATGAACTTACAGCTTTTCGCGATTTTGCAGAGGTTCGTGCAGACGACTGTGTGCTGCTGGTAGACACATACGACACGCTTAAAAGTGGTGTTCCTAACGCCATCACAGTAGGAAAAGAGATGAAAGAGAGGGGTGAAAAAATGAAAGGTATTCGGCTTGACAGCGGAGACCTCGCCTGGCTGGCCAAAAAATCCAGGAAAATGCTGGATGATGCCGGTCTCGATTACGTGAAAATAGCGGCATCAAATCAACTTGATGAACACGTGATCAAAAGTCTTTTGGACCATGAAGCACCCATCGACCTGTTTGGGGTGGGCACAAGTCTCGTAACCGGCAGGCCCGATGCAGCGCTGGATGGCGTGTATAAGCTGGCGTATGCGAATGGCGGGCCCAGGCTTAAGCTTTCTGAAAATGTGGAAAAAATAAATCTGCCCGGCAAAAAACAGGTATACCGGCTTAAGAAGAACGGCGAGTTTTACGGAGGAGATGTTGTGGCGTTTGCTGATGAGGATAAAAACGACGTTCAGCGTATGCATCATCCGTCAGATTCAACAAAATCGCTGGGCCTGGAAAAATTTAGTAAAGAACCTCTGCTTGAGAAAATAGTAGCAAAAGGCAGAAGGCTGTCCGAAAAAAGAGATATTACTGACATCGCTCAGTACAGCCGGCAGCGCCTGAAAAAATTACCGGATGAATTCAAGCGATTTGAAAATCCGCATATTTACAAAATCGGCTTGTCAAAATCCCTGAAAAACGAGCGTGATGAGCTTGTTGATAAGTACAAGGAAAAGGTGGGATCGGCTTCTTAAACAGATGCCGGAGTTCGACTTAAGTAATAGCTATTTTTAAAAAAAGGTTATTGATTTGATATCAAAGTGTTTTGCAAAACTCCCGAAATTGTCAATCTGTAACCTGATGCGCTTATTTTTTGAACATTCAGCTTTAGCAGAGTGAAATTCCCTAAAAGGTTGAAGTAAAATAAAGAAGATCGGAGTATCTGACTTAAAATATAACAAAGTTGTGCAAGGTGCTTATTCCAATATAAAAAACCCATTATGAGCAAGAGCAGCAAAGAAATAGAAGATAGAGAGTGGATCAATTCCTTGCGATGGATATTAAATAACCGATCAGGTAAAAGAGCCAGAGAACTTTTAAAAATGTTAAATCAAGAGGCTGAAACCTATGGAATTGATCTTTCAGACTCCATTAACACGCCTTATATAAACTCCATACCACCTGAAGAGGAAACGGAGTATCCCGGAGATCTGAATATCGAAAAGAAACTGATGGCCCTTATTCGATGGAATGCCATGGCAATGGTTGTCCGTGCCAATAAAAGACTGGAGGGGATCGGCGGGCACATATCCACTTATGGTTCTATCGCCAACCTGTTTGAAGTGGGATTCAATCACTTTTTCAAGGTGTCAGATGACGGACTTCCGGACATTGTCTATTTCCAGGGACATGCCTCTCCGGGAGTATATGCGCGGGCATTTCTCGAGGGCAGGCTGTCTGAAACGCATCTCGAAAACTTCCGGCGGGAACTCGCTGATGAGGACGGACTTGCATCCTATCCCCATCCTCATTTGATGAAGGATTTTTGGAACAACCCTACCGTCTCCATGGGACTGGCACCTCTGAATGCTGTTTACCAGGCTCGTTTCAATAAATACATGGAAAAAAGGGGATTGATAAAAGATAAAACGCCACATGTCTGGGGATTCTTCGGGGATGGTGAAATGGACGAACCTGAATCGATCGGTAACCTCTCGGTAGCGGCAAAAGAGAACCTGGATAATCTCACATTTGTCATCGACTGTAACCTGCAGCGTCTTGACGGTCCTGTCCGTGGAAATAATAAAGTTATCCAGGAACTTGAAGCACAGTTTAAAGGCGCAGGGTGGAACGTTGTTAAACTGCTTTGGGGAAGTGACTGGGACCCGCTATTTGAAAAAGATGACTACGGAGTTTTAGTGAGCGAACTCACCGATCTTCCTGACGGCCAGCTTCAGAAATATGCGTATGCGGAGGGTAAAGTCATCCGAAAAGATTTTTTTGAACGAAATGAAAAACTGAAAAAACTGGCTGAACCATATACCGACGATGAACTGAAATTTTTGAAAAGAGGCGGACACGATCACCGAAAAATATTCAACGCCTATAAAGCAGCCATAGAGCATGAAGATGAGCCAACCGTGATACTGGCTCAAACTATTAAAGGGTACGGGCAGGGAGATTCCGGGGAAGCCAGCAATGTAGCCCATCAGCAAAAAAAACTGGATACAGAAGCTCTGAAACATTTTCGTGACTTTTTTGATGTGCCCGTTCCCGATGACAAGATTGAGGATGTGCCGTTTCTGAATCCGGGCGAAGAGAGTGAAGAAATTAAATACCTGCGGAGCAGAAGGGAAGACCTTGGCGGATTTTTGCCCGAGCGTAAAGACAGAACCGATCCGCTGCAGCAACCTGATACTTCAATTTTTGAGGATTACTTTGAAGGTTCTGGTGATGATGAGGCCGCCACAACCATGGTGATGATTCAAATTCTCGGAGCGCTCCTCCAGGATGATAACGTGGGTGAACATATTGTGCCAATCATCCCGGATGAATCGCGGACATTTGGCATGGAGTCACTCTTCAGGCAGGTTGGAATTTATGCCCCGGAAGGCCAGCAGTATGATCCGGTGGACGAAGACAGCCTGATGTACTACCGCGAGGAAAAAGAGGGTGTTATCCTGGAGGAGGGGATAACGGAGGCCGGGTGTATGGGATCTTTTATCGCTGCGGGCACTGCATACAGCCATCTTGGCATTAATATGATCCCGTTCTTCTTTTTTTACTCGATGTTCGGATTTCAGCGGATAGGTGATTTTGCCTGGGCGGCCGCCGATGCCGGGGCAAAAGGCTTTTATATCGGGGGCGTGTCCGGGCGCACCTCACTTTCAGGGGAGGGCCTTCAGCATCTCGATGGACAGAGCCACCTCTATGCATTTGCACATCCAAAATTGCGGGCCTATGATCCTGCTTTTGCCTATGAAGTGGCTGTAATTGTTGAGAACGGTATAGAAGAGATGTACGTCAACAAAAAAGATCTTTCCTACTACATCACGGTGACCAACCAGGTGTATTCCATGCCGCCCAAACCGGATAAGCCCAAAAATATTGATGAGTATATCATCAAGGGGATGTACCGGTTCAAAGCGACTGAAATGGAAAACGAAGATCTGAAAGCCCATCTGTTCGGGAGCGGAGCCATTATGCAGGAGGTTCTCAAAGCTGCTGAAATCCTTGAAAATGACTACGCGATCCCGACGGATACCTGGAGCGTAACGAGCTATAAGGCGATGTACGACAATGCGATCGATACGGAACGTGAGAACAGGGTTTCGGGTAAACTGAATCGCAAGCGGACAAATATAGAGATCGCCCTGGACGGCACGGAGGGCGTTTTTGTGATGGCATCCGATTACGTGAAAGCTGTTCCCCTGAGCGTGGCCCGATGGTTTCCCGAACCGGTCAGCGTACTGGGAACCGATGGATTCGGTCGCAGTGAATCCGTTGCAGACCTCCGGCGCTTTTTTGAAGTGGATGCCGGACATATCGCCTATGCCGCTCTATACGAGCTGGCAAAAAAAGGTGATATCAAAAAACAGCGGCTGGAAAAAGCCGCGGACGATCTTGGCATCCGGCCGGACAAAATGAATCCCAGAACATCCTAAAACATTTGACCCATGGCCAAAGAAATAACGCTGCCCAAATTATCAGAAGATGCAGAGGAAGGAAGTGTTGCCGAAGTAATGGTAGAAGAGGGAGATGACGTGGAAAAGGATGAACCGATTATTGCTGTGGAAAGCGATAAGGCCACGGTTGAGGTGCCTTGTCCGGAAGCCGGAATAGTGGAAGAAATCATGGTTAGCAAAGGCGACAGCATCAAGACAGGCGATGTGATTCTGCTTCTAGCGGCAGATGAGTCCGAAGAATCAGGCGAAGATAAAGATGAGGGTGAGGAGGGAGAAACTGAGGAAAAGGAGAAAGAGCCGGATGTAGAAGAAGAAAAAGAAGAGGGGGCAGAAAAGGAGGAATCAAAAGAATCTGAAGAAAAGGGAGGAAAAGAAGACGAAGCAGAAGAACCTGAAAAAGAAAAAGAAAAAAAGAAGCGTGATAAAAAGTCTGGAGGCATTCCGGCCGCGCCGGGAGCTAAACGAATGGCCAGAGAGCAGGATGTCGATCTCGATGGGATCACAGGCAGTGGTCCGGACGGACTGATTACTGAAGATGATGTGAGGAAAGCGGCTGGTTTGGGCAGTAAAGAACAATCACGGTCAACAGAACTCCCTGATTTCAGCAAATGGGGAGCGGTAGAACGAAAATCTTTATCGAATCTACGAAAAGTGACCGCCAGACAGACTCAAAAATCATGGCAGACTATTCCGCATGTCACGCAATTTGATGAGGCCGGAATTTCCAACATCCTCGAGTATATCGAAGAAAACCGGGAAGATGCTGAAAAGAAAGACGGTAAACTGACCATTACGGCTGTAATAACAAAACTGGCTGCCATCGCACTGCATCAGTTCCCAACCTTCAACGCCAGTATCGACATGGATAATGAAGAAGTTATTCTTAAAAAATATGTCAATATAGGGATAGCGGCTGATACGGATGAGGGATTGCTCGTTCCTGTGATTCGAAATGCGGATCAGAAGTCAATTATTGAACTGGCGGTTGAAATTACTAAGCGTGCTGAGCAGGCACGTGAAGGCCAGCTTTCAAAAGAAGATATGGAAGGCGGCAACTTTATTATCTCGAACCTTGGAGGAATTGGCGGCACGCAGTTTACGCCGGTCATCTATCACCCAAATGTAGCTATCCTCGGTATTTCCGAAATGACAAACAAGCCGGTTTACAAAGACGGCTCCTTCGAACCCCGGCTCACGTTGCCGCTCAGTCTCTCCTACGATCATCGCCTGATTGACGGCGCAAACGGTGCAAGATTCTTGAGATTCATCTGCAAAGCTCTCGAAGATCCTTATAAAGCACTTCTTGGAGGTTAGCGTAAACTGAACAAACACCTTGGATTCGGCAGCATAACTTTTTTTAACATCATGCCGGACTTAGATTCAGTGCTTTATGCTTTAATTGCAGTGATAGATCCCTTCACGCGGTTTCGGTTTGCAGAATAACAACTTTTTTAGCCTCTTAATCGACATATCATTAATAGAACTCTGGTTTAATTTCATTTGCAGTTATACCATGCTAAACGTTGAAATACTGGTCTTTCATCGACATGACCTTCTTAAAAAGATTTTCGTCAATTTTTAGCCCATAAGTATCCTCGAGATGCTTAATGGCTTCATACGGCTCCGCATTTACCATATTATCCCGGCGCAGGAATTCTAAAAGATCTTCGGTGACTGCCCATTGGTAAATCAGCCATTTCCACCCGGACAGATCAGAACCGGTATAATCCGCTTTAAATGATGTACGTTCTTTTTCATGAAGTACAGCGGTTTTAACCAATGAGGCGTTTGCTGAAGATGCATGTTTATGAGCGGCTTCGAGTGTTTTACCCGAGTCGTTCACATCATCAACAATCAGTATATTTTTCCCGTCTAAATCAACATTCGACGAATCCGTGATAGTCACATTTTCTTTTGCTTCTCCGCCCCCAGTATAGTGCCGGATCTGGATAGAGGTAAGTGTTTTTATATTTAAAAAGTCACAGATCATACGGGCAGGTGGCAGGCCGCCCCGGGATATTCCCAAGACAATATCGAAATTTACAGATGCAGCGGTTAGTTGTTGTGACACCTCGTAAGCCATATCATATGCCTCAGACAAGGTAATAATTCTTGCTGAAAAGTCGTCTTTCATCATTTTAGGCTTCTATTCGTAAAAAAGTAAGATAGCAGAATTATCATAACGTATAGATTTATGCATACCTAAAACAAGTCACTGGAATTTTATATTTTTTAGCAGAGCTAATGGATAATAAATAAAGCATTATTTGAGGATATCCGTCAGGAATTTTTGATGGTTAAAAAATGAGATAGAATGCAGCTAAAACAAATAGACATGGTTGTTGTAAAAAATGAATTTTGCACCCGTACCTATCTGAGTGTTTGCTTAAAAATAAAAAGATTGATTTCAGTCTGATGCTTAAAATATCAAGTGTCGGATTTGGAGAACCTCTCCATTCATTGACATGGACGGGATATTCCAAGCCGGGCGTGGTATTGATGGTATTGATACCATCACTATTATACAGTCCCCTTATTAAAAAACTTCGCATGAATACATGTATTCAACTTTTAAATATTTAGTATGAAAAAACAGGATCGGAAAAAATGGATAATCTACGGCAGCTACGGCTACACCGGCCATCTGATCGCTGAAAAAGCGGCTCAATTTCATTCCAATGTGATTTTATCCGGACGAAATGAAAAGAAATTAAAAAATCAATCTGAGGATCTTGGACTGCCCTATGGAGCAGCAGACTTGTCAGATTCAGGGCAGATGGACAGATTACTAAAAGACGCGGAGCTCGTAATTCACTGTGCTGGCCCGTTTGTTCATACCTGGAAACCAATGCTTGATGCCTGTATCAGAAATGGGTGCCACTACCTGGATATCACGGGTGAGATTCCGGTATTTGAAGGTATAAAATCAAAGAGCTCAGAAATTAAAGCAGCAGGTATTATGGCGATGCCCGGCACCGGGTTCGATGTGGTGCCTACTGATTGTCTGGCACTCTATCTGAAAAAACAGATGCCCGGGGCTGTAAAGCTTGAGCTGGCGTTTATGGGGTTGGGCGGGGGCGTCTCTCACGGAACGGCTCAAACCATGGCTGAAAATCTTGGAATCGGTGGTGCAGTGCGTCAGGATGGAAAAATAAAGTCTGTGCCGGCCGCATGGAAAACCAGATCAATTGATTTTGGCCCCAAAACACGAACTACGGCATCGATTCCCTGGGGAGATGTATCCACGGCTCACTTCACAACCGGAATTGACAATATTGTGGTGTATACCGCTATGAAGCAATCGGCCATTCGATGGCTGAAGTTTTCCAATTGGATTGCGCCTGTTTTAAGACTGGAAGCCGTCAAGTCATTCGCGAAAAAGCAGATCGGTAAAAAAGTCACCGGCCCGGATCAAGCCGCCAGGGAAGAGGGCAAAAGCTATATTTGGGGTGAAGTTGAAAACGAAAGCGGCGATACAGTCACCGCCCGGCAGGTCACGCCGGAAGGGTACCGGCTCACAGCTCTGAGCTCCCTGCATATTGCCCAAAAAGTGGGCTCTGGCGATTTTAAGACCGGCTACCAAACACCGGCATCGGCATACGGCGAGGATTTGATTTTAGAGATTGAGGGGGCGGAGAGGGAGATCAATTGAGGCCGGTTTTTTTCCTGACTCATAAAAATAAAAAAACCGGAGACCATTATTGGGCCGCCGGTTTAAGACATAGTTTTTTAGTGATACTATTCAGCAGATGCCATCGTATCGGTTCCTTCAGGAATCCAGCTGTTGATGAGTTCTTCATGCTCATTCATCCACTCATTGGTTACCTCAGCTACGTCTCCGTCAGACTGTTCAACGGTAAGCATCAGATCGGCAAGCTGTTCCTCAGTAAAGTGCATGTTTTTGAGGAACTGTGCCAGTTCAGGTTTGTCCTGCTCAAGGTTTTGACGCCCCATGATGTGTATGTTTCCTGATTCCCACATCATCTTATCTTCGTCCTGTTTGAGAAATTTCAGATCCCATCGGCCAAATTTCCAGTGTGGATTCCATCCGGTTACAACAATCCACTCTTCATCCTCTATGGCAGAACTCAGTGCAGCTGTCATTGCCGGTCCGCTCGATGTAATGAGATCATAATTGAGGTCATACTCTTCAATCACATCCTGTGTGGTCTGCATGACTCCGGCTCCGGCATCAATTCCGGTTATCTCGCCATCAAACTCCTCTGTATAGTTGTTGAGATTTGAAATGCTGTCAACCTCTACGTACTCTGGAACGACCAAGCCGCTTTGTGTGCCTTCATATACATAGCCGAGATCTATGATATCTTCTTCAAAACGGTCGATATAATTGCTATGCAGTACCGGAAGCCATGTTTCCATGAACGCATCCTGGTCGCCATTTGCAATAGATGTATACGCTGGCCCAACGTCGGCCGAGGTGATGTTAACGTCGTATCCCATTTTTTCTTCAAGTACATTTTCTGCCAGATGGGTGTAGGCAATGCCCTCTGCCCAGTTTACATAGACAAGGTCGGCTGTTTTCTGAGTCTCTTCTGTACTGCTCTGGCAGCCGGTAGCAAAAAAGGCCGCTATTGTAATTAGTGCCAGGACCTTCATAAATTTATTGAAGTTATTTTCTAGTGTCTTCATGTCTCATCTGATTTGTAATTTGAATTGTCTGTTTCTAAATCCCGCGCTTATAACATCATGCAGGATTATATCGTTGGATTCAGGCTACGCTGCCTTGAGCGGATGATCCGAGCGACTGTGTTATCCTGTCCAGGAAGATGGCAAGAATTACGATGGCAATGCCGCCTTCGAATCCAAGCCCGATGTTTAGCTGCTGAATTCCCACAAGAACAGGCTGGCCAAGACCGCCGGCACCAATGAGTGATGCGATGACCACCATCGACAGCGCCAGCATTATCGTTTGGTTGACGCCTGCAAGAATTGTTGGCAGGGCCACGGGAAGCTCAACTTTAAATAACATCTGGCGTGGATTTGACCCAAACGCCAGGGCGGCTTCCTTCACCTCTTCTGGCACCTGGCGTATACCAAGATTTGTAAGCCTGACGGCCGGAGGTGTTGCAAAAACAAGAGTGGAAATGACTCCCGGAACTTTACCGAGCTGAAAAAAGAGGACTGCGGGAATAAGATAGACAAACGCGGGCATTGTCTGCATAAAGTCCAGCACGGGTCGCACCAGCTTTTCCACCAGGTCGTTTTTAGAAGCCCATATTCCCACCGGAATACCAAGCAGCAAGGCAATCAGTACAGCTGTAAAAATAAGCGCAAGTGTATTCATTGTTTCCGGCCATAAATTCATTCCCTCTATCAAAAAGAGGCCGGCAACTGTGAACAGGGCAACACCGCGTCCTGATACATACCAGGCGAGCGCTGATAAAATGGCGATCATGATCAGCGGATGGGGAAACATAAGGATAGATTCAAATGCTGATAAGGTAACATCCACAGTTACTGTCACCGCATCAAAAAACCCACTCCAGTTATCGATCATCCATTGTATTATAATCTCGAAAAATCGTCCTACAGGAATTTCAACCATTCTTAAGGTCTATATTAAGATTCAGTTTCTTGCTCAGCTTCTTTCTTACTCTCTTTGTCTGATGAATACTGCGGGTCATTAAGATTTACCTCGCTTATAATGGAGGCACGGTCCACAATTCCGGTCAGCCGCCCCTCATCGTCAAGCACTGCAACAGGGTATGAGCTGGTCAGTACATCGGATAAAAGGTGTTTTACGGGAGTGTCGGGCGATGTTCTGCCTGCGTCATCACGAATAATTTCGTCAACACTTTTCACATTTTTCTTTTTTTGTTCTGCCGCGTCATCAATCGTAACAATACCCTTGTATTTCCGGTCTGAATCAAGCACATAGATACTTGAAATACCATCCTGTTTCATTTTGCGCACGGCAACGCCTGGTCCGTCTTTTTTGATGTTAATAGTCGGTGCCTTTCGCATAATTGTCTGTGCCGTGATAATCTTGGTTCTGTCTACATTCTGGACAAATGCTTTTACATAGTCGTCTTCAGGTTCGGTTAGTATTTGCTCAGGTGTGCCAATCTGTACAACAGCTCCTTCTTTCATGATGGCTATCCGGTCGCCAATTTTGAGTGCTTCATCAAGGTCATGCGTGATAAAAACAATTGTTTTACTCATTTTCTGCTGAAGCTCCAGCAGTTCGTCCTGCATATCGGCACGTATGAGCGGATCAAGTGCGCTGAATGCCTCATCCATTAGTAAAATTTCGGGATCATTGGCAAGGGCACGCGCTAACCCAACCCGTTGCTGCATACCGCCACTCAGTTCGTTTGGCATTTTGTTTTCGTAACCTTTCAGGCCAACCATTTCTATCGACTCGATCGATTTTTCATCCCGTTCGCTTTTCCCCATTCCGCCTATTTCGAGTCCATAAGCTACATTGTCGAGGACGGAGCGATGAGGAAAAAGACCAAAGTTCTGAAAGACCATCGACATACGCTTACGCCTGAGTTCAAGGAGATTTTCTTTATCCAGGTCCATAATATTTGTCTGGTCTTCCCCGATGAGCACATCCCCGGACGTTGGTTCAATCAAACGATTCAGACATCTTAGTACGGTTGATTTGCCGCTGCCGGAGAGCCCCATTATGACAAATGTCTCCTGTTCTTGTACTTCAAATGAGGCTTTGTCGATCGCTACAGTAAGGCCGGTTTCCTCAAGAATTTCGTCTTTTGTTTTTCCATCCTTTAGAAGCGGGATTGCCCTGGACGGGTTTTTCCCGAATATTTTGTACAGATCCGTAATTGTGATAGCTGCCATCTATTATAGTTTTATTACCATTATAGCGTTAGAAGCATGCTTAACTCACTGCAGGATAATTTACAACAAGGAATATGGAGGTCCCATTCATGATTATTTAAATAAATAAAAAATATGATGTTATGCGTAAAATTAATCTCGAAAAGAGAGGCGTAAATATTTTTTAAAAACAGTGAGCTAATCCAGCCGTTTTTTTCGCATGTATAGACATGTACCGGTTTTTAGGCTCAGCAAAGTGTGTGATTGTGGCAGAGATTGTTTAATGATGCAAAGAAATCAAGAGAAACAGAACCCGTGAAGCAGATTGAAGTTTGACGTTTCACGGGTTTTATATTTTCAGAATACTTTTCTAACTTTTTTGTCTCATAAACTTTATCAGTGAGGCCATGGCGGTCCGCCGTACACGTTTTTTGACGAAGGGCGTCCAGCCGAATAAAACGCCTTTCATCCCTAGTGCCTGTCGGGCCCAGCTGTAGAATTCGAACCTGTCTGTATGACGTGTGATCTTGCCGTCTTTTATTCTGAACATCGATCGAATAGTATTCGTAACCGGTCGGCCTGTGGATGAAAGCGTATAATGAGCTGTCCACTGAGCGGTGACCTTCTCTCCGACGTGTTCAACATTTCTATAGCTGATCGTCAGGCTGTCATTCCTGACCAAAAACATTTCCCACATTGCGCGTACTTGCTCTGCATTTAGCTCCCTGAAGACAGGGTCGCTGAATGTGGCATTGTCAGCATAACAATGTTGCATGGTCTTAAAATCACGCTCTTGAAAGGCTGTATAAAATGTGTGTATCAGCTGTTCATTTTTTGTCATAAAGCAAAATACAAGTTACCGGGTAATGTGCCATTGATCGAGAAAAGAATCACATATTCATTAAAGATGCATAATAAATGATTACGTATAAAGGGAGATGAAGTCAATATTGAAATATCATTACCCGGTAATATTTTTTATTTGAATACCTATAAAAAAAAATGTTCATTTCAGGTATCGGGATGCATTAAAAAACTACATCACCGCAGATAGGTTTAAGACAGAATATAAGAAGTACGTGACTTAAAAATTAATCGCCAAAAAAGAGGAGCTCGTAATGAAAGTATATAATCCCACACGTATCCGTAATGTTGTTTTGCTAGGCCACTCCGGATCCGGAAAAACTACGCTGGCCGAAACCATGCTGTTTGAATCAGGAGCCATTCATCGTCGGGGATCCGTTTTGGAAAAAAATACGGTGTCAGATTATCACCCTTTGGAACGTGAGAAACAAAAGTCGATTTACTCCTCATTTATGAATCTTGACTGGCGTGGCCACAAGATAAATTTAATCGATACTCCGGGTACCCAGGATTACGTCGGTGAGGTGGCGGGGGCCATTCGGATTGCTGATACAGCTATGTTCGTACTCAATTCAGAGTATGGTGTAGAAACAGCCGCTGATTCCCTCTGGAAAATAGCCGAAAAGTATTCAGTGCCGTCGATGATTGTCGTCAATAAACCCGACGGTATGCAGTCTGATTTTTGGAGAACCGTTGAAGAAGCCAAAGAAACTTTCGGTCGTGAGGTCACAATCCTTCAGTTTCCATATAGTGAAGGTGATGATTTCCATGCCATCATTGATGTGCTTCGAATGACAATGTATGAATTTCCAAAAGATGGTGGAAAGCCTGATAAACTTCCGATTCCCGACTCTGTTCGGGTTAGGGCTGATCGATTACACCAGGAGCTTGTAGAGACAATTGCTGAAAATGATGAACTGTTGATGGACATCTATTTTGAACAGGGTGAACTAGATGAAGAGCAAATGCAGAAAGGGCTGCATATTTCGCTGGTTAACAGACAAATTTTCCCGCTTTTTTGCACATGTGCTTCCAGAAATATGGGATCAGGCAGGGTGATGGGATTTATGGATGACGTCTTGCCAAACCCTCTGGAGGCACTGCCGCCCAAAAAAGAATCGGGTGAGTCTTTTGAGCTTAACCCGGATGGAGATCCTGCAATATTTCTGTTTAAAACTCAGTCGGAATCTCACGTAGGTGATCTGATCTATTTCAAAGTTTACAGCGGTTCCGTAAAGCCGGGGCTCGATTTGGTAAACAGCAGGAATAACTCGACGGTGCGGCTGGGTAATATGTACCTGACTGAAGGACACAATCGTCTTGAGGTTTCAGAAGTAAAAACCGGTGATATAGCCGCTGCGGTAAAGCTGAAGGACAGTGAGGTGAACGATACACTTTCGATGAAGGGGATGGATCTGTCATTGCAGCCAATTGAGTTTCCTTCACCTGTCATCCGTACAGCAGTAAAGCTAAAGAGTGAAGGTGATGAGGATAAGCTGGGAAATGCACTGCATCAGATTCAGCGAGAGGATCCTTCCATTGTCATTGAATATAGCCAGGAACTGCGGCAAATTATCATTCACGGTCAGGGAGAAGAACACCTTGCCGTTATCAAAGATCATCTGACTGACAGATTTAATCTTGATGTAGAATATGTGGCGCCCAAAATCCCCTACAGGGAAACCATCACAAAAAGCAGCACCTCGAGCTATAAACATAAAAAACAAAGTGGCGGTGCGGGACAATATGCTGAAGTTGAGATGCTGATTGAACCTTACCGTGAAGGCATGCCTGATCCCGAGGGCATGAAAGTTCGGGATGTAGAAGTCCATGATCTTCCGTGGGGCGGAAAACTTGTCTATCAAAACTGTATTGTGGGTGGTGTGATTGATACACGTTTCATGCCGGCCATACTGAAAGGGGTGATGGAGAAGATGGAAGAAGGACCCATGAGTGGCTGCAGGGTTCGCGATATTCGGGTATCCGTTTACGACGGGGGTATGCATACGGTTGATTCGAATGAAGCAGCATTCAAAACGGCGGCGATTATGGCGTTTAAGGATGCATTTATGAAAGCATCGCCACAGTTGCTTGAGCCGGTTTACGAGATTTCAGTAACAGTACCTCAGGAATTTACCGGCGATGTGATGAGTGATTTAGGGACCCGGCGCGGCCAGGTGCAGGGCATGGAGGGAGAAGGGGCTATCCAGACAATTCACGCCCAGGTTCCGCTGGAAGAACTGGATCACTATTCAACACGTTTGAAATCCATGACCAAAGGTAGTGCGGCGCATACCCGGACGTTTTCTCATTATGCACGCGCACCGCACGATGTTCAGGAACGCGTTATTGAAAAGAATCGTGAACCTGTGAACGCCTGATGATTAATCATAAGTGGTTTAATTGCCCGACCCTTTGTGTCGGAAAAGATAATAAGTCCCCCTTTTGGGAGGCTGAGATAAAATATACTTACATGCACATTAAACACTCCTTCTTTTTGGCCACGAAGTCACGAGGACACGAAAAATCCCGAAGGTTATAATTTTTGATTTAAAAATACTTCGTGTACTCTCGTGGCTTTGCGTCTTCGTGGCAAAATTTGACGATCAATATTTTTGATTAAGTATTTCATTCACATCTTCTCGAAGAGAGACATTCCAGTGTAAACGTCATGTTTGGTCAACATTTTATGGGTTCTATGTAGATACATGGTGGGCTCTGCCCGGAGGTAGTTCATTGAAATCATGGTGTGATATTTTTGGGGCAACATTCAGGGGAATATATCGTAAAGTGTGCAGACGATATTTTTAACTCATACATGGATATGTCTTCCCAGAAAGTCCTGTCTCCGGATGATACCGTTTTGCTAAAGGATGGAGATAAGTGTAAGCTTGTTGAACTTTCAGACGTGCGCTATTTCGAAACGTTCGGGAATTATAGCAAAACACATTTTTCCGGAGGTACCCTTCTTATCAACCGATCGCTTAACTACCTGGAAAAGCGCCTGCCTGAGAAGTCTTTTTTCAGAACAAGCAGGCAGTATATCGTCAATCTGTCCCACATTCAGAAGCTTAATAAAATTGAGGGTGGCCAGTTCAGGCTTTTATTGACATGCGGAAAGAAAATTGATGTGTCACGCCGCAGATCCAACCACTTTATGGAGCGCATGACCCTATAAATACCAAATAAAAAAGGCGCCCGCATAACATGCGGACACCTTTATCAACGGGTATTTCATTCAAGCACAAGGTATTCAGCTCTTTGAATCAATCAGATGATTGGGTCAATGATCATTCCTGTGGAATCGTAGTATTTGGTTCGGAGCTCACTGTTCTTCATAAGAACTACCTCGTATCTGGTATCATCATTATTGAAGTTTTTGATGACCCTGGTATTGCTAACCATTGTCCAGTCACTATATTCACCGTTGTTTAGTTTAACTAAAATGTTCTTGGGCAATTTGACATTTCGCTGTATAACTGTTGCGGCAATAAGGCTTCCATGTTTACCTTCATATTCAGCATAAAGCTGTTCATTTCTCGAAGATCCCTTTATCACGTATTTTGAATTAGAACCGTTGAGCTTGATGTTGCTAAGGTCACTGTTTTTGAAGGGATTTTCAGCTTTCAGGCATTCCAGGTTTTGAAAGCAAAAGAGGTTGCTTTCGTTAACTGCCAGGCTTTGATTCTGATCAGGATAGACATCAATTGCACTTGATTGTGAAAATGCTGCCGGTACGTATGAAACCGCTAAAATAAGTGCGGTAACAATTAAGTTTTTTAGTAGCATAGCTGAAGGGATTTATTGAAAGTTTAATATCGGTTACGCAGCAGTAAACTGATCAGTTACGTATTTAGGAGCGTTTTTCGATAAGCGGTACTATTGTTGGCTAAGTGGTAAAAATGCAGGGACGAGTGGCAAAGTTTTTATACTGATCTGGCTGACCTGAAATTTATGAACAATACCAACGGACAGAATTGTTAGCTTTAAAAACCAAATGAACCAAAACTATGAAGCATGAGATGCAGTCCGGAGTGAGCCAAAACTACTATCAGATAGAAAATGCAATCTGTTACATGGTGAGTCATCTCCAAATGTCTCTATCAGTCGAAAGGCTGGCTGAGGCTGCAAAGCTTGAGGCCGATGAGTTCCGACGAATTTTTATTGAATGGTCGGGTGTCGATCCGGAAACCTTCTCCAGGTACTTGTCACATAATTTGAGAAAGAGAGAAGGTTCAAACTCACCTGATCTGTTTGATACAGCCGATAGCAGGCGGTCATCGAAACCGAAACGGCATTACGATCAGTTTCTGAACATCGTTAAGATGGAACCTGATAACTACAAAAATGGCGGGGAGCCCTTGGTTATCAACTATTCTGTTCAACTTACCCCGTTTGGCCGTATGATGGTTGCCTCAACCGGCAGAGGTATCTGCAGGGTGTCGTTTCTGACTGAGAAACAGGAGCCGGTTGTAATATTACAGAACGAATTTACGGAAGCGGAAATATGCCAGGAAGAAATGCCGGGACATGTAAAGCTTGCCGGCTTTTTCCGGGAAACAGGTTTACCTGAGGCTAATATTGATCTGCATGTAAAGGGCACACCGTTTCAAATCAGCGTCTGGGAAACTCTGTTACGGATTCCAGAAGGTGATCTGCGAAATTGCTCTGATATTGCAAAAGAGATCGATAATCCAAAAGCGGTGCGCGCCGTAGGGTCTGCAATTGGCAGTAACCCGGTTGCGTATTTTATTCCCTGCCACAGGATAGTGCCTGCTGCGGGAGGATTTGGACAATACCGCTGGGGAATTAACCGTAAAGTGGCAATGATAGGGTGGGAAGGAGTGAAAAAAGCGCTTGGGTGAGGCTTTAATAGCTATTAAAGAAAGAGTGACCCCGCCCAGACTTGAACTGGGATCTAAAGCTTAGGAGGCTATCGTTCTATCCGGTTGAACTACAGGGTCATGTTGTAAAATACTACTGATTAGTGACTTACAGTAATATATTAGGTATATTGTCTACATAATTGTATACAATGTAGTCATTTTATGCCAAAGAAACCTGAAGATTTCGGTTACGAAAATAGTCTACACCAACACTATATTGATTCAGGAAAAATTCCGAAAGGAACTTTCCAGGTAAAAAAAAGAAATACCAACTACTACTGGTATTATACACTATCAAAGGGAAAAAATCGGACGAAGTATATATGTTCAGTTAATTGGGATGGAAAAGATAGTGATTCGTTTAAGAATGCAATTAACATCACAGAAAAAAAACTCAAAGAAGATTCCCAATCAAATACATCACTTCTAAGAGAAATCACCAAATATTTAAAGGAACTTGAAAATGAGATAACTAATCCTGCGAAACGAACTAAGAAAACTATTCAGGATATATCCTACCACATCAGAAAGTTTAGAGAGTTTGTTGAGATAGAAAATCTGACATTACAACAGATTCAGAAAAAGTCATTTCGAAAGGATTTTAAGAAATATATAGAATGGTTGGAAAAAGATTATGCATCACAATCTGTTCGAGTAATAATCACTCATACCCGTCAGTTTTTAGATTATCTTGTTGACCCAACATACAGAAGGAGTGTAATTGACAAACATTTCATTACTTCTCAGTTTGTGACGAGTGAGTTTAAGGTCAATCGAGGTAAGAATACCGATTTACAAGATAGATATTCAAAAGAAAACTATGATAAGGTATTAGATATACTAATTAAGGAGTCTCGGGAAATTTGGAGAGAATGGATACGAAATCCAAAATATGTTGATAGAAAGAAATCAGCAATTCTCATATCGTTGTTACAATTGAAGTTTGGTTTTAGAATCTCTGAAATTGTTGATTGTTATCTTTCGGAAAAGTTGAAAGACAAATCACATGACGGGAAAAAAGGCTATTCATACATCGACAGAGATGGGAAAGATGTATTCATATATGTATACAAGAAAAGAAAGTCTGGAATAGTGATGGTAGACTTTGAACTTGCGAGTTGGGACAACAAACCTCCTAAAAAAATTAACTTTGTAGATAGGAGTAAACCTAATCATCAAAGACCAGACTACTATACCAATATTATAGATGTCACTTTAGAATTATTTGGAAACGATGAAAAGTTGATATCTTCTCATTCAACACAGGTTTTTAAATTCATCAGGGATTATGTAATCGATGAATTAGAATTGAAAAAATATGGGATTACACGTTCACATGATTTCAGAGATTTTTTCATAAACTATTCCTTAAATCACCAAAAACAACCGATAGAATTAGTTTCAGAGATGGTAAGACATAGTCTTCAAACACTTCAAAAATATTATCAACACAGGAATAAGGAGATTTCTAAAGAAAGAGCGAAAGAGTTACAAACCTCGAAATTGTATCATAAGGATGAGTAATAAAGAAACCCGTTTAAAGAATAAAAAAATAAGAGAAAATATACCTACGGTAACTCTTAATGAGTTAATTGAAGGAGGGATAGTTGATAAATATTATCACTTACAGGAACAGAGAAGAGTGGGTGGATTAACTATGCCGAAAAAGAACAATACAGATTGGTGGAAGAAGATAGATGAACTATGTTCGAAATGAATTTATATCACAACCCATAATTTCAATTTTTAGGAAAATCTTTGATGTTTCTGCTGTTAAGAGTTATTCTAATTTAGATATATATAAGAATAACAGATTACTCATCAATCTATGTTTAATAAAATAATTCTACCTTTATTCATCTTTCTCATTACGCTATTTTTTCTTTCCTGTGGGACTGAAAATGAAACTGAATTCTCTGATGCAGTTTATTTGAGCAGTAATGGAGTTACCATAGTGTGTCCGGAAGGAGTGGTTGGAGAGGTTGGAGTTGTCGATGGAGTAAAGTATGAGATAGTGGATAGAAATCTACTCATTAAGCGAAGAGATGAGGGTAGTGATTTGAGTAAGGTTTGTGTTAGTAATGTTACAGATATGTCCCTTATGTTCTTATATGAATCTTTTAATCAACCAATTGGGAATTGGGATGTGAGTTCAGTTACTAATATGTTTGGTATGTTTAGGGGTTCACCCTTTAACCAAACTATTGAGAATTGGGATGTGAGTTCGGTTACTAATATGATAGGGATGTTCGCTTCTTCCCAGTTCAATCAACCCATTGGAGATTGGGATGTGAGTTCAGTTACAGAGATGGATTTTATGTTTGGTTTTTCCCAATTTAATCAACCCATCGGGAACTGGGATGTGAGTTCAGTTACAGACATGTATGAACTGTTTTCTAATTCCAAATTCAATCAACCTATTGGAGATTGGGATGTGAGTTCGGTTACTAATATGATAGGGATGTTCGCTTCTTCCCAGTTCAATCAACCCATTGGAGATTGGGATGTGAGTTCAGTTACGAAGATGATAGAGATGTTCAGGGAAACTTCATTCAATCAAGATATAAGTCAGTGGTGTGTTGAAAATATTACATCAGAACCATTCGGTTTCTCTACAGAATCACCTCTCACCGAAGAAAATAAACCAGTGTGGGGAACTTGTCCTTCAAATTAGTTGATTAACTTTCCCAACCAATTGTGTTCCACATCCAACTATTTTGGAAATCTCTCGATAGGAATAACCTTTATCCAAGTAGTTTCTAATTTTTTTGGATTTAGGTTTATTAAAAAACTTTTTTCTACTCTCCACACTCCCTTTTTTTCTACCCACTAATTCACCTCTACTTTTCTTGACTCTGAGGGAATGTTTAATACGTTCACTAATAAGAT
>Ga0209942_1000233_pt1 | contig 34842 bp, 33 predicted proteins | sample SalPonR1_A_D2_MG_FD_185695 | JGI IMG/M metagenome (GOLD analysis project Ga0209942, IMG submission 185695) | Salt pond soil microbial communities from South San Francisco under conditions of wetland restoration - Salt Pond MetaG R1_A_D2_MG... ...
CATGTTCTCAACGAATTGTATCCTCAAGCCGTTGGGATCCAAGACAAATATATATTTTATATGGGGATTTGGCTGGAACGGTCCGCCTATTATTTCTATACCCTTTTCGTCAAGCATTTTGATTAATTCGTCAATCGATTCTGTCTCGAATCCCAAAGAAATACCATTTCCCATGGTAGGCTCTTTTTCAAACCCATTGCGGATCAACTCGATTTTAGTCTCTCCCTTGCCAAGAAAAACTATCTCCATTCCCTCTCTAGGGGAGAACCTTCTTTCAAGCTCGAGGCCTGCGACTCCCTGATAGAAATCCAATGATTCCTCCATGTCCTTCACCGTTATCGTGCTCCAGCAGAATTTCATTATTATTCCCTCCTGTTCATGAATCCCTGATTTTTTCTATACCTTATTTTAACATAAAATGTATACAGCCGCCCGAAATGCGAATATGCACATTTTAAAGACCGGCTTGCCTCAAAAACGCCAAATGACCCGACTAAGTCGGGCCATTTAGAAAGTGCAGTAGTGTTTTTTTTAAGGCAAAATATTGCCCCTATATTTTGGGGGCAGTTTGAAGCTTGCATGCCTTGACGACATGTTTCGCCAATACCGATGTTGTCACCGAGCCCACTCCCGCAGGCACAGGTGTTATCATTGAAGCCGTGTCTTTGCATGATTCAAAATCCACGTCTCCGCACATATTTCCGTCCTCGTCCATGTTGATTCCGACATCTACTACAACTGCGCCTTCTTTCACATATGAACAGTCTATCATCTTGGCCCTGCCGACCGCTGCAATGAGCACATCGGCTCTGCGGCACATTTCAGGCAACTCTTTTGTTCTGGAATGGCAAATGGTTACCGTTGCGTTCTCTTTCAGCAGAAGCATGGACACGGGTTTGCCCACTACCATGGACCTTCCGACTACGACTGCATGTTTGCCCTTGAGGTCAACCCCGTAGAACTTGAGCATCTCCATGACGGCTGTAGGCGTTGCAGGCGGAAAGCCTGTCTCATCACCTTCTGTCACCTTGGCCACATTGACAGGCGAAAAACTGTCCACATCCTTTTCCGGGGATATGACATATTTTATTGCTTCTTCGTCCAGATGCCCCGGCATTGGCCTGAAGACCAGGATTCCGTGGATTCCGCCATCTTCATTTATTCTTTTGAGGCTCTCTATGAAGTCCTTCTGCGAAATATCCTTTTGGAGTTCAAAAACCTCAACATTGATTCCGCATTTATCCATCCTTTTGAGGGCTCCCCTCTCGTAAGCGAGGTCACTTGGGTCAGCTCCCACTCTAACTATTGCGAGTTTCGGAGTTGTTCCTGCCACTTTAAGCTCTTTGACATCTGCAATCACCGATTCTGTTATCGAATCGGCAACCGCTTTGCCTTTAATAATCGTTCCCATTTCCGGCTCCTATCGGTTCATAATTTGCAAGACTTTCTCATATACTTGGTCCGCTGTCCTGGCTCCGTTCTCCACCATGGCATCCACCTTGTGCTTGATTTCGGATGTGTACTCATCGTCACTTATGGAGTTGATGTTAATTATCACGTTAAGCTGGGCGCTGTAAAGCGCCGCCTTGAGGCACATGACTCCAACTCCCACATCGCTTATGATGAGTTTGGAAGAAATGTCTAGGAGTTCTTCATGAATGAGGATCGACTCGTGTATGCACTCAACCATCTTTATGGGCGCATCTATTGCCACCTTGAGGGCGGCCTGGAGAACTTCTTCCTTTGCTGCTTTTTCTTGGTCTGTTGCCGCCTTTATTCCGTATGCCTTGGAAAGGGGAAGGAAGTTCTTTGCGTCCTCGTCTATCAGCTCAAGCAGGCGGTTTCTCAGTTCTTCGCCCCTCTGTAGTATCTCGGCATGTCTTTCCTCTACGTCAAGAAACTTCTTCTTGCCCTTTGAAAAATTTGCAACCATGCTTGCGAGTGCAACTCCAAGCGCTCCTGTAAGGGCCGCCGCTCCTCCGCCACCGGGGACAGCCTCTTTGGATGCCAAGCTTTCCGCGAATTCTTTACAGGTCTTTTGTGTAAGTTCCATTTTTTTCTCCTGTTTTACGGGCCGCGCCAAATCAAGCGCCGCCTTTTCTTTTTACTTAGAAGAGTCCTGAAATCACTCCGTTTTTATCTACGTCAATCTTCTCTGCTGAAGGTACTTTTGGGAGCCCCGGCATTTTCATTATGTCGCCTGTGGATACCACTATGAATCCGGCTCCGGCAGATATTGTTATGCTGCTTGCTGTAATCCTGAATCCCTCTGGCCTTCCCAGTTTCTTTGGATCGTCTGTAAGCGAGTATTGGGTTTTTGCCATGCATATAGGCAGATTCCCAAAACCAAGCTTCTCGAGATTGGCAATTTCTTTGCTCACTTTTCCTGTGTAATCCACTCCGTCGGCCCCATAGATTTTTGTGGCTATAGCCTCTATCTTTTCTTTTATGCCCATGTCTAGCGAATACGCAAATTCGAATTTCGGTTTGCCTTCATTCGTCAAGCGTATCAATTCCTTTGCAAGAGCCTCTCCGCCTTCGCCGCCTTTTGCCCACACTTCCGAAAGCGACACATTGACTCCAAGCTCTTTGCATTTTTCTTCAACCAATGAGAGCTCTGCTTCCGTATCGAGTGGAAATCTGTTTATTGCAACCACTGCCGGAAGCCCGTAAACTTTCGTTATGTTTTCAACATGCTTTAGTAGGTTTGGAAGCCCTGCTTCAAGCGCCTCGAGATTTTCGTTTCCCAGGTCCGCCTTAGCCACTCCTCCGTTGTATTTGAGCGCCCTGACTGTTGCCACTATTACAACAGCATCGGGTGCAAATCCTGCTTTTCTGCATTTGATGTCGAGGAATTTCTCCGCTCCCAGGTCTGCACCGAAGCCTGCTTCTGTAACTACGTAATCCGCAAAGTGCCTGGCCATCTTGGTCGCCATGATGGAGTTGCAGCCGTGGGCTATGTTGGCGAATGGTCCGCCATGAATGAATGCGGGAGTCCCCTCGAGGGTCTGCACAAGGTTGGGCTTGAGTGCGTCCTTAAGGAGTGCCGCCATGGCTCCCTGGGCATTTATCTGCCCTGCCGTCACCGGTTCGCCGGATCTAGTATATGCCACTATGATGCTTGCCAATTTGTCTTTAAGGTCGACAATGTCATCCGACAGGCAGAAGGCGGCCATAACCTCGCTTGCAACCGTTATGTCGAAGCCGTCTTCGCGAGGCACTCCGTTTCCTTTCCCGCCCAGTCCGTTTGTTATCTTTCTGAGCTGCCTGTCGTTCATATCTACGGCTCTTCTCCAGACTATTCTCCTTACATCGATATCCAAAATATTCCCCTGGTGTATGTGGTTATCAAGCATTGCCGCAAGAAGGTTGTTTGCCGCCCCTATTGCGTGCAGGTCTCCTGTGAAGTGAAGGTTTATATCTTCCATTGGAACTACCTGCGCGTATCCTCCGCCTGCCGCTCCTCCCTTTACTCCAAATACTGGGCCTAGGGACGGCTCCCTCAGCGCAACCATTGTGTTGTTCCCAAGCCTAGATAGAGCATCTGCAACTCCAATTGTAGTTGTTGTTTTCCCTTCCCCAGCGGGGGTAGGATTGATCGCTGTCACGAGTATCATCTTGGCGTTTTTGCCTTCTTTTCCGTTTAGTACGTTGTAGTCGACTTTTGCCTTATATTTGCCGTAAAGGTCGATGTTGTCTTCCGACAGTCCCACTTTCTTTGCTATTTCCCTTATGTCGGCCATTGTTGCCTCTTGTGCTATTTCTATATCACTTTTGTATGACATGCCCTACCTCCGTTTTTATTTTTTTTGTGTTTCTTCTATTATGTGCCGCCATGCTCTTGACCAAAACCGATATGAACATCGAATACATGGGAATCATGATGTAATTCGAAAGAACCCTGCCCGGCATGAATGCCAGAAACCCCTTGCCATAGAGAACTGAAAGAAAATAGGTGTTAAGAAGCATGGAGCATATAAGCTGGGTTACACTTACAGTAAAAATTATCTTGTCCATCTTTATCCCATTCAGTTTTAAACTGGTTTTTATCGGAACATAGATATACACCGCAATCAGTACAACAAAAAGCACGGGATATGCAAGACCCAATTCATCGCCATTGTATAAAAGCTTCCCGTCACCAAAGGACAAGATGTCTCTTGAAAAAAGAATTCCTGCAAAACCTAGGGATATGAGAGAAATGAATATGGTGTTTAAAGCATTGAAGTTCATATCCTTTCTCAGGTATTTGTATATTACCCCGGGAATGAAACCAGTCAGTGCGCTCGTGAGTGTGAACCCCGGGAAATACGGTCCGGCGGGCTTGATGGCAAATCCCAAAAGGTCCGACAGCGCGCCCGTTGCAAATCCGGCAAATGGTCCGCAAATAATCCCGCTTATCATTATCGGAACCGATGTGAAGTTTATTCTCAGAGACGGTATCCCCGCAAGTGGGACATACACCTCCAGAACAATCTTGAGCACCAGGCTCAGTGCCGTCAACAGTCCTACCCTTACCAATGTTTCTGTACTAAATTTCTTTTCCCTTTTAATAAAAGCATTACTCATTTGATCCTCCTTTTTGAGCAATGCTTCCACCAATACAATGATCTTGTAACAGCGGAAGCGATAAAATAACGCGAGTCTCCCCTTCGTCCAAAAGCGACCTCCCATCTTTTGGCACTTGACGCATTTTATCTACTCTGTTTATTTGTTTATCTGTTTATTCAATTATATACGATATATGCAGTTTTTTCGAGCGAAAGTGGATATTATCCACTTTCGCTCAAGAATTATATAAAAACCTTGAGAAGGCTACTTAAACTCGGCAAACATTTTTTCAAAGTCCTCTTTGCTGTCTTTGATATGGTATACATGCTTGTCTTCGGGGAACTTCGACTCTTTTACGTCTGAAACATATTCCTTCATTGCATTGATCATGACCTCGGCAACATTTGCATATTTCTTTACAAACTTGGGGGTGAATGCCTGGAACATTCCCAGCATGTCTCCGCAAATGATTAATTGTCCATCACACAAAAGCCCTGCTCCAATTGAATATACCGGTATACTAAGCTTGTTTGCGATGAATTCTGTAAGCTCAGGCGGAACAGCCTCAAGCAGCAATACAAGTGCTCCTGCCTCCTCGATTGCAATAGCATCTTCAATAAGTTTTCTTGCGCTGTCAACATGCAGCCCCTGAGCCTTGAATCCGCCTAATTGACCTGCGCTTTGAGGAGTGAGTCCTATGTGTCCTATAACTACAATACCAGCGTCAGTTATTGCCCTGATTTTGCTTGCGACCCTGATTCCGCCTTCAAGCTTTATTGCGTCCATGCTTGCTTCCTTGAGGAACCTGCATGCATTTGCGACTGCATCTGCATCAGTTGTCTGATAAGACCCGAAAGGCATGTCTCCAACCGTGAAAGTATTAGGTGCTCCTCTCCTTACTGCTTGGCAGTGGGATATGCAGTCTTCCATTGTAACAGGTATGGTTCCGTCATAACCCAAAGTGACCATTCCAAGCGAATCACCAACCAATATCATGTCCATGCCTGCTTCTTCGGCAAAAGAAGCCATGGGGAAATCATAAGCAGTTATCCAAGTCACTTTTTCCCCTGTTTTTTTCATTTTGTGCAAATCCAAAATAGATTTTTTTCTTGCCATTTTGTTCCCTCCATTTTTATGTTCTATATTGCGGTACAGTGTATCGTATTGTAATACATTAAAATTACCATATTAATTTGTATTAATCAAGGGATTTTTTTATTTATTTTTTAAAAAAACAACCGGCATTAAACTTACCGGTTGTTTTTCTTCTGTCATTAATGAATTTAAATCAATATTCATTTGTCAATATCCTATCCTTCTTGACAATTCTCCCGTGAATTCAACCAAAGTTTGGCCTATGCGCGTCCTTACTTCTTCGGTCATTCTCGAATGGGGACCTGATACGCTTATTGCATAGTTTGCAATTCCGGTATAGTCTCTTATTGCCGCGGCTACACAAGTCAATCCTATTTCATATTCCTGAATATCCTCTGCATATCCCTTTTCCCTGATTGATTGCAGTTGGTCAAGCAATTCGCCGGCTCCGCAAATTGTATACTTGGTGAATTTGCAAAAACTTATTTTTCCAATTACATCCTCCAATTCATCCTTGGGAAGCGTAGCCATTATGGACTTGCCAACTGCTGTTGAATACATTGGAAGCCTCATTCCCTCATTCGTGCTTATTCTCATTGAATGGGGACTGTCTATCTTCTCCAGATAGATTACCAGATCATCGTTTCTGGCTACAAGGTTGACCGTTTCCGAATACATGCCCACAAGCTTTTCCAGATAGGGCATACACATCTTCCTTAAATTGGAATTCACTAGAGTTCCGAGCCTGAACAGTTCTATTCCAAGCTTATATCTGCTTGAATTCTCTTCTTTTGTCAAGAGTCCGGCTTTCTCAAGCGTAGAAATCAGATTGAAGGCAGTGCTCTTGTGAAGATTAACCATCTTTCCGATTTCAGTCACTCCAAGCTCTTCATTTTTTTCAAAGCACCTAAGTATTTCTATAGCCCTGTCTACCGACTGTATTGTCTTTCCTTCTTTTGCCATAATTATCTCCCACATTGTAAAATATTATACTACATTATAGCACAATTTTTAGTAAGAGATACATTCAAATCAAAACATGATAATTTATATTTCAATACATTGACGTCAGCAAGGAAGAGATTCCTTGGATACATAGCCCGCATCCGCCAGAACTTCCAGGGCTTTCCCAAGCCTGCTCTCGCTGACCATTACCATTGGGCCTGTGCATCCCATGCCGCTTTCGGCATATATGCCGACCTTCCAAAGCGACTCGACTGCATCCTCAAGGTCCATTATGTCAATTCCGGAGACCGAGCCTGTGACTACTTCCTTTTCTGGCATATCTACTTTTTCTGTTTCTTTTGGCTTTTCGTCCTTTACAAGGCCCGAAATTATCTTGTCGAGTCCTGCATCTTTGGCTTTTGAGAATTCCTCTTTGGCCACGGCCTTGAGGTCTCCCTTTGCAAGGCTTGCCGCGTAGCGCAGGGCGTTTGCCACTACGGGGGCTCCGGATGCTCTGGAAAGTATTAGCACCATGCGTTCGCAGTCCTCTCCTATTCCTGGCCCGTATCCGTATCCTGCGGCCTCGTAGCTTCCTCCTGTGGTGTATGAGGAGAAGACTTTCATCAGTATGTTTCCTGTGAGTGTGTCTGTTACCATTACGTCTACCGAGCCTGTCAGGAGGTCGTTTCCCCGCATAACGGCCCCTCCGTCCGCACGCATGGACTCTCCGAAGTTTATCTGGTATCCTCCGCTTGAGAGCTCTTTTAATGCCCTCTCGACTGTCCTTGCGTTGTCGAGGTTGAGTATTCCTACTCTGGGATTCTTCTTGCCCATGGCTTTTGCGGCTATTATTCCGTAAAGTGCGTTCCTCAGCATGGCTTCGCTTCTGTTTGTTGCGGAGGTCCCTGTGGTTGTGGCTATGAACATTTCTTTTCCCATTCCCGGTGTTGCTGCCCTTCCGACTGTTGACACTCCTATGGGGAAGCTGTAGTGCATTGTGACGCATCCGTCGAGCTCTTTTGAGTCGAGCAGCTTTTCCATGACTCTGTAGGATTCTTCTTCTGTCCCGGCAACTATTGTCTCGAGGTCTGTTTCAACTGCAGGCCCTATGAGTACTATGTCGAAGTCGGCGCCGCGGGCCGCAATTTCGGCTCCTTTGACGAGGTTTTGTGTTCCGTGCTCGCTGCCGAGGGTTGTGAGTCCCACTTTGACTCTTTTGCCGAAGCGACCTGTTTCTATGGCCGAGGCTATGTCGCCGAAGGATTCGGCTATCATTTTCTTGATTGCTTTTTCTGACATTTGGACCTCCTCTATTCGCCAAGCATCTGCGATGCGAATCCGCGCATGGCCTCTGCTATCATGGTGTTGATCATTTCTTTGGACGCTCCTGCTGTTTCTTCTGTCAGGCCGGGGTTTCTCTCTACTATTACCGACACTCCGTCGAATAGGTTTGTCATGCGGCCAAGGAAGAGGCTCCCTTTTCCTACTATCATTACTCGGTTAAGTTCTCCTTCTGAAAGGTCTGTCTTGGCAAAGCCCAGGTAGGGAACTCCGGATGGTATGTGTCCCTGGGTGGGCGCCCAGCCGGGCATTCCATGGTTTTTGACGAAGGCTGCGAGTTCTTTTTTGTCTATGTCTCCCCGCTTTACTCCCAGGGCACCTATCATTTTGTAGTTTGCTGTGGGCACGTCTCCTGCTCCCGCGGGCTTTGTTATGTCTGGGTTTTGCATTTCGACTGAGTATTTGTCTACGTCTGTTATTTTCATTCCGGCTTTGTCAAGTGGCGCTGTTATGAGGGATGTTATTACTGCCTGGGGGGATGAGCCTGTCCCCACTGTGTGGCGGCCTACAAGGTCTGTACGCACTATTGGGTTTACTCCGTCGTTTTTGCCGATCATTATTGCGAAGCCTCCGAGCACGTCCTCGAGGACGGGAAGGCCTTTCTTTACGTGGTCTTTTCCGTTCATGCCGAGCTTTGCGGTTGCTCCCCCGGCTACTATGACTACGTTTTCATATACTCCTGCCTGTACGAGTGCCGACGCCTCTATGAGGGCGTGGGTGGGGGCCGCGCAGAAGCCTCTTGTGTCTGAGCCTGTTGCGTTTACTGCCCCTGCGGCTTCTGCTATGGATTTGGCGAAGTTGCCTCCTCCGCGCTGGTTTATGTCTCCGCAGGCTTCTTCTGAGCACTCTATCACGTATTCTATGCAGGCTGGGTCTATTCTGTTTTTGTCAAGCAGGTGTTTGAAGGCGAGTACTCCCGAGGCTTTTACAACCAGGTTCTCGAACATTATGTGGGAGCTTAGGTTTATGTCTATGTCGTGGGCTTTTTTTACGCAGGCGACTAGTTTTCCGCCGTTGTATATGGCTTCGGCACCGCTGCTTTTTACTGCCTCTTCTATTTCGGATGCCTCGTCTCCGTCTCCGAGTTTTTTGATGTCCTCGTCTGTGAAGAGTCCGCAGCCGGTGAGTTTCTCTTTTACTGCTCCCATGAAGTCTTTGTCTATTTTAACGAGTCCGAATGCGTCCGACATCTTCAGCATTCCTATGAATTCGTCTTGGGGCATTATCTCGCCCATTTTGCCCTGCCTGGTCCCTTCTGTCTTTTTGTCGTGCCAGGGTGATTCTATCTTGCCCAGCTCTTCGGGTGTGATGTTTCCGATGTATGTCTGGTTTGGGGCGTAGGACACTACTTCTTGGTAGCTCCTTATGTGGCTTTCTATTTCTGCAAGGTATTCTGAACCCGGGTTTGTCATTCTCTCCACTACCTGGGTGGAACCGTTTTGCACTATCATGTCGGGTGTGTGTACGAGCACGTATCCTGCTCCTTTTATTACTGGAAACTGGTTCATCTTTTGTATCCCTCCTGTTGTTTTTGGTTTGCTTTAAAAAAAAGGAGGCTGACCTTAGGACAACCTCCTTTTGCTGTTTCGCTTTGAATCCCGCCGGGATTCTCTCTTAATGAATTTGGATGCGCAAATGCGCTTTTCGGCACTGGCCGGGTGAGCCTTTGCCAAAATTTTTGTTCTCTTTTTTGCTGCTCTTCTTTTTAGCTGTTTCGGATTTCTGTCATCTCTTCTACGATTTCGTCGCAGTCAAGCACCATTTCCATCATTCCGACCTGGTCTTCATATACGTCTGCGTCTACTGCGCTCTTTATTTCTTCTTCGACTACGTGGTATACGGCAAGGCCAAGGCTGACTCCTGCAAGGGGTCCTGCGAATGTGGGGTCCCCCAGTGTGACTGTTTCTGCGGCAAGCCCTGCGGCTTCTGCTTCTGCAGCTCCAAGCAGCACGAGCACGTTTTCTGCTCCATGTTTTTCAGCTAAGTCTTTCACCCGTTTTTGGTTCTCCAAATCCATTGCTCCTGCGGCTGTTCAAACGAAGCACTCCGTTGAGGAGAATACTACTTCTGCCGATGCCACTGTCTTTACGCATTCTTCCATCGCTGGACCGGGTATTCCGTCGCGGTCTCCGATGATTATTACTTTTTTGTTCTCGAGTACGCTCATAGTCATCTTCCTTTCGTTTTTTTGTCCTTTATTTCTGCCTCCGGGTTCCTGGCCCTTTCGGCTCTTAAAGCGCTTTTTCTATCATCTCTTCTACGTTGGCTTTTGTGGCGTCGTCTTTTGTGACTTCGCCGGCTTTCTCTCCGTCTTTGTAGAGTATGATTGTTGGAAGTCCCAGCACTCTTTGGGATATGGCAAGTCTTCTGGCTTTTGTTACGTCGAGCTTTGTGAATTTGACTTTGCCTTGGTATTTCTCTGAAAGCTCTTCGATGCTTGGCATGAGCGCTTTGCACGGCTCGCATGTCTGGCTCCAGAAGTCGACCAGCACCAGCCCTTGTGCTTTTAGCACTTCTTCTTCGAATGTCTTTTTGTCAAGTGACAGCATTTTGTCTTCTCCTTTTGTTTTTATTTTTGGCTTTCGATGTATTTTTCTGCCTGCACGGATGCTATTGCCCCGTCGGATACTGCTGTTACTACTTGCCTGAGGGATTTGCTCCTTATGTCTCCTGCTGCGAATACTCCGGGAATCTTTGTCTTCATGTCGGCGTCTGTCATTATGTATCCGCCTCTGTCCATTTCTACCATTCCATCAAACAGTCCGCCCTTTGGAATGTATCCTACGAAGGGGAATATTCCGAATGTGCCGTCTTCTTCGGGCGCCTCTATCTCTATTGTCTCTCCGCTTTTTCTGTTTTTAAGCACGAGTGTCTCGACTATCCCGTCTCCCTTTATTTCTTCCACTACGCTGTCCCATATGAATGCGAGCTTCTCATGGGCGAATGCTTTCTCTCTTATGGATTTGGCGGCGCGGAGCTCGTCTCTTCTATGGACTATTGTCACTTTGCTTGCGAATTTGGCAAGGTACATGGCTTCTTCGACTGCTGTGTCCCCGCCTCCTATTACGTAGACCTGAAGGTCTGTGAAGAAGTCTGCGTCGCATGTGGCGCAGTATGACACTCCTTTTCCTGTCAATTCACGCTCTCCCGGCACTCCAAGGTATCTTGGGCTGGCTCCGGTCGCTATTATTACTGTCTTTCCCCTGTATGTCTCTTTCTCTCCGGTTACTGTCTTTATGTCCCCTTTTAGCTCCACTTTCACTATGTTGTCTTTTTTCTTCTCCGCCCCGAATTCTTCTGTCTGCTCTACCATGCGCGCTATGAGGCTGGGCCCTGTGGCTTCCTCTATGGATCCCGGGTAGTTGGCCACTTCGTTTGTTGTCACTATCTGACCCCCTGTCTTGTCTTTCTCCAGGATCAAGGTGCTCATTTTCGCCCTCGCGGCGTAGAGACCCGCCGCCAGCCCCGCTGGCCCGGCCCCTATTATTATTGTGTCATAAATCATTTTTTATCCCCCATCAACTTATTTCAGCTTGTTCTGTATAATCGGCAATGCGAGTCTTTCCCGATAGCCTTGAAAATGTTTTCAAGAGCATGGCTGCCAGAAGAATTATTCCTACATATCCGTTTATTACATATACGACATTTACCAATTTGTTGAACGGAACCTCAAGTCCGACAAAAACTCCGATTACAGCCAATACAACCGTCAGAAGCTTGAATTGCTTGGTCTTTTCAGTTGTAAACCTTGCAGAAACAGACCAAAGCAGAGGCACAGCAGTTGTATAAATACCCGCTACTACAATCAATGCAAATATTGAAGCTATCATGGGGTGAATATTTCTGGCAAGGAACAATGTCGGAACCATCGCTGTGGCGACCACTTCTATGTTTGCCAACATCCCGAGCGACAAAACCAGAACCGCCAGTGAAAAGCCGATAGCGCCTCCTGCGGCTCCCAATGCAGCCTCTTTTCTACTGTTAGAAGTTGCACCCATAGACGCCATGAACGACGCCAACCAAAGCATGCAAAATCCCACATAAGATCCTGCCGCAAAGAACCAATTTGTTGAGGCTTTCATAATATTCAAGGTCGGTAAAATTCTATTGGCTTCGGCCAATCCTCCGGGATTTCCAACAAGAGCTGTCAATCCCAGGCCAATTGCAAGCACAACTATCACCGGACCTATTTTACCTATAACATCCACTATCCTGCCAAGCCCGAACAAGACCGTTGTAGTCGCCAGCAATCCCATTATTATTCCGCCGACAGGAACCGCAAATCCATATTGTTCATTTACCGTCGCTCCCGCTCCGGCAATCATTACCACAAATGACATGTATATGAAAAGGATTGAAAAGTAGTCGAAAAACTTGCCTAAGTGTTTTCCGCAATAATATGAATAAATATCACTGCCTTTGGCAAACTTTTCTCTCTGACCTACCGTTATGAAATCTATACCAACATAAAGGAACAATGCAAATATGACTCCGACTCCGATAATCCCTTTGTATCCATACGCACAGAAGTATTGCAGCACCTCTTGGCCTGTGGCAAAGCCCGACCCGATCAGAAATGCGATAAATGCTCCGGCATACTGGATGACGTTTTTATAGCTTACATTCTCATTCATTAGTTTGCCCCGCTTTCGACATTGTCAGTCGCATTTTTATTCAAATACTGTTTGTCCGTCAACTTCTGTTTGGAGAGCCTTAAGGGCTTTCTCAACCAATCCTCTCCTGAGTTTCTTCTCTGCTTTGAATTCAAGATTCGGATTACCCAAAGGATAAGGTATTCCAATCGCGGGAACTATTCTATTCGCCCCTACAGTGAGAGATATTGGAACTACAGTTGCAATATGGACTACAGGTATTCCAGCACGCTCAATTTCTTTTACCATCGTTGCACCGCAACGAGTACAGGTGCCTCAGGTGGATGTTACGATAACTGCCTGAACGCCATCGGCCAACAATTTTTTTGAGTACTCTTCTCCGAAACCTCTTGCATTTCCCACAGATGTTCCTGTACCTGTTGTAGCGATATAATAGTCTGCCAGCTCGCCGATAACTCCTTCTTTTTCTAAATCTCTCATCACATCCAGCGGAACTACACGGTTTATATCCTGCAAAGCATAAGTCCTGTCATATCCTCCGTGAATTGTTGTGAATTTGTCCGCGGGCATTGAATCGTATTCGCTTATGTCATAAATTCCATACTTTGTAGCACTTGAAGACTCTATTCTGTCGGGATTGTCGGTTGGCACTACCCCACCTGAAGTGACCAAAGCTATTTTCTTGTCGCTCAAATCCATAATTGCCGGCATTGGAGTCACATTGCCGAAATCAGGCATTTCGTATTCAGTTTCATATGGAAGATTATTCACCTTTTTAAGCATCATTTCCACGGCTCTTTTCGCGCCTCTTTTTTCATGGAAATAGTTTGTTCTGATGCCCCTCACATGATATCCTTCAGCTTCCGGCGTCCCAATTTCTTCGTCCTTTACAAGCTTTAACGCAAATTCTCCCAGCTTTTTAACAGCCTTTCTCATGTCAGCAGCCGAATTTCCTGTAGTAATGATATATAAATCCTTCTTGAACATGTCGACACCGGGGTTCTCCTCATACATTGCTGTAACAGAAGGGATTCCCAGTTTTTCCTCAACTGCCTTGGCGATAGCTCCGCAAGCTACTCCATAACGTCCGGCATTGAAGGCCGGTCCCGATATGAATAGATCAGCATCATATTTTTTGATCATTTCAAGCAAATCAGCTTCTGCCTTTTCAAGGTTTTCAGCATAGTATGAGTCTCCGCAAACAACTGTAGCCACGATTTCGGCTTCATCTCCAAGACTATTATTAAGCGCCATTCCAGGTCCTACAAAACCTTCCATTTCACGAGGCGGTATATCTGCTTTTTCTTCTCCTCCGATTCCTGCAAAGAAGTTATTGATGTAATGAACAACTTTTAATTTAGACATATTATCCTCCCTCCCTTTCTAGTGCATTCTCGCGGTTAGTTTATTGCATCCGAAAGCCGATGTTGCAGAAATGATTATTTGTATCTCCGCCTCAATGCTTCCGTCTTCTTTCAAGCTTCCATCGTATCCGCCAATCATGGTTTCAATGTCCTCAAGAGTTCCGATTACTTTGTCCATAGGCGGCATAGTTATTACTATATTGCCCTGCCCACATGAAACAAGAGCATCCGCTTCCTTTACCGCATCCGCAAGAGATTCCGATTTGCCGTCGCGGCCGGGGAATTCGTCAGTCACAAGAACAGTCTTGATTCCGTTTTGCTCAACTTTCTTGCAATTCATCATGAGATCTGTATCAGGATTCCCGTAACCTTCCTCTGTGATGATTACGCCATCGAGATCCATAAGCCTTGCAAGCTTGGCGACTCCGTCGGAGCACCTTTCCTTGTCCGCAAGGAACACGTTCTCGTTTGTGATAATTACACCCATGAAGTTTAGCTCTTTTCCGTGCTTTTCAAACAATTCCTCAATAATGGGATCATTTTGGTGTAGATAAGTGGGGATCTTGTCGCACGACGCAACACAGTTTCCGCTAATTACAGCGCCATCCATGAATTCAGTCGGATTCATCAGCGTCGGAATTATTTTCTTGGCGTCGACTCCGTATACGTAGGTATCATGAAGCAGCCCTTGCGACTGAAGCATGCATACATAGCCGATTCGCGGAAGATTCGGATACATTTTAGCCTGCTCAATTATTCCCTTGGTCTCGAATACTTCAATCTCGTCCGGTTCAATATTTCTTCCCGCTTCACCAATGAAGTTTGTCACAACAAGTCCTGCCTCACGCGCTGCAGCCTCGTAAGCATGTGATTCGATTCCTTCCTCGGGCTCAATCACAACACAAATATTGAGCATCTTAGAGAATGGAGTATAGTCTGCTCCTATCCCGGTCATGTCTACAATGCCTTCCTGGAAGCCTACAATCTTTCCTACGGTAACTACCGCCGCTCCGCTGAGAACATGGGTTCTTCCCTCTCCGACCTGCTTAACTTTGTTTCCAACTACGCCGGGGAAGTTTGTCCCACCCCCGCTCACTTTCACTCTTGGTTCCAGAACATCCTTTACCGGCGTAATTCTTATCGACTCACCGGGCTTAGCCAATTCTATCTTTGCACTCTTGATGCGGTCATCCTCGATAAAAAGGTCGATCAGCTCTTTCTCGTTCACATACAGTGTACCTTTTTCAACATGCGTTGATTCGCCGAATCTTATGTCTTCAATAAAAATTTTTCCAACTTCCAATCGCATACTATGCACCTCCATTATTCTTTAGGCCACTCTCGACAATCGATTTGTCGATAACCATGAAATCATGGTCTGTGGCAGGCTTGTATTTCGGCAATTCCTTGCCGCGAAAGAATTTTTCAGCCGTCTCGATTCCTTTTTCAATCATAATGATATGGTCAAATTCAATGCTCTCGGCATTTTTGCTTACTATGATTGATTTGTAGGGATTCTCATTCGGCTTAAGACTGCCAGACAGCGGATGGGACAGAAGCTTGTGTCCCTTGTGGATCATATCTCTTGCCCTCAGCAGCACACCCTGCATGTTTCCTGTTTCTACAAATACTTTTTCCACGTCTTTGTATCTTGCTTGATTTACAAGCGGATTGTTTGTTACAATGATTGTTGATTCTCTCATAAAACTCTCCTTTCTTGCTAAAAATGCCTCCTTTCCGTCATTATTGTTATTTCATTGACAATTATTATCGCAATTCTTGTGCCAAAATAAACAATGGTGATTAATTTAACAAAAGCTGATTATAGCAACGATTCCATCTTCTTTATATTTAAAATTCGCAATTGCCGCTGCTCGAATACAGCGAAATATTTTTCAGTTATGCGAAATGTTTTTCTTTTTTGATGTGGCAAACACGAATTCTTAATAGTATAATCAAAGTATATTTCAGTCATCTATGGAGGATGCCATGACGAATGCAAATTTAAAATCATACAATCTGAAAAGCAAGAGCCCGCTTTACAACAAGATGCTTGATTTATGCCAAAAGACCGCGAAATCAAACGCCAATGTATTGCTTATTGGAGAATCCGGTTCAGGAAAAGAAGTCGCCGCACATTACCTTCACTACAACAGCAAAAGATCGGAAAAGCCTTTTATTTCCATAAACTGCACATCCTACACAGAATCTCTTCTCGAATCCGAACTGTTTGGATATGAGGCGGGAGCTTTCACGGGAGCGACAAAGACAAAGAACGGCAAGATAGAAACATCAAATACAGGAACCCTTTTCCTTGACGAAATCGGCGATCTTAGTTTGCTCACACAGGTCAAGCTGCTCAGGACAATAGAACAAAAAAAAATACAGCGCCTAGGCTCCAACAAAGAACTTGACGTTGATTTCAGGCTTATTTCAGCAACAAATATAGATGTTTCCAATGCGATAAAAGAAAATCGATTCAGGGAGGATTTTTTCTACCGTATAAGCACAATAGTAATAAAAGTTCCCGCACTACGGGAACGCAAAGAGGATCTTAAAGACCTAACAGACTATATGATCGCCAAGAGCCAGCGCGAGCACCAAATTGAAATTACCGGAATTGAACCCCGTGTCAAAAATTTTCTTATTGAATACGACTATCCCGGGAATATCAGGGAACTTAAAAATATAGTTGATCGAATGGTTGTCCTTTCTGAAAATGGAGTAATCACTGAAGATGGATTGCCGATAATGCATTCGATGAAATCCTCGACAAATCAATCTAATACATATGCTTTCAAGGAACTTCTTCGCTACAAAGACTTCAAAGACCAGTCAGAAAAAGCTTATTTTGAATGGGCGCTCAGCCGCTTCAACGGCAATGTTAACCAAACTGCAAATGCAATTCAAATAAGTTCGAGACAACTCTTCAACAAGATTAAGCAATACGGACTTAAGTGAAAATCAATTTGTTTATGGCCGGTTTAAAAAACGCTAATGGACCTGATGCATTGGCTTGAGCCATAGCAAAAGGTCCATGTGCGAAATTCAATAAAATGATTTTGGAGCAGTACCCGCTAAAGTGAAACAGATAGGAAACCCAAGTCTTTGATTTCAATCCCATAAATTATCATTCAACATATTAAGCAGGTAATTTTGTAGGCACTCATAATCATTGGAATTTCTATTTTTTTATAGTAATATTATTTGCTTTTCAATAATTCTTCCTTTTTGACTATTATTCTTCAAGCTCCTTATGAATTGTATTTTATAAAATCACATCGAATATGTATCCACCTTCACCAATAAATATAAGCAATGCTTGTGCCAAAATTACAATCCGATTCTTTTTTTGCAAAATGCAGCAGTTCCAAGGTTTTATTTTTCCCATGATTTTATAATGCTCTCTATATAAATCAATCACCGCGTAAAATTTTTCGCTCAAAAGAAATTTATTTCACAATTTTTGCATTATTCATAGCTTGCCTATAGAGTCAATGAAAATATCTATAGAAAGAAGCTGCTTCAGAATGAAGCAGCTTCTTTAATCAATCATAAGCATTAAATTGTACTACCGGTATGCTCATATCGTTCAATTCCGCTTGTCAAATGCCAGTTTGGTCGAGTCGCCTGAGCCCGTACCTCTTTATTATGTTTATCAGCTTTGTTGCGTAAACCGGATCGGTTGCATAACCCGCCCTCTTGATTGCCCACGCCCCCAATGTGCTGTCATGCATTACTTCCGTAAACGGCCTGTATCTTTCACGCTCAAGCAAAAATTTCTTATGGTCTTCCCATCCTTCCCGTACATCTGCGTATGCCCTGAACTCGTCGTCGATCCTGTACTCGACTCCGTTGTAGACCTCCCAAGTGTTAGAAGTCACGGAGCCGTTGCTGCCCGTTCCCTTGATGCCAAAAAGATTGTTTGAGAATTTGCCGCTGTACTTGTCTACAGGAACACTCTGGCCCCAGCCTGTCTCGAGAATTGCCTGCGCCGTCTGCATTGCGGCGGACATTCCCGTCTTTTGCCAAGATTCGCTTGCAAGCTTTGAAGAAAAATCAAGAAACTCATCCTTTTCGACTATCGGCTTCGCCTCATAAAGCGTCCCCATATAAATTTCGAACGTCACATCCTCGCTAAGCACCTTTTCTCCATTGTAAAAGCCCTCGGCTCGAATCGACATTTGGCCGTCCCCGATTTCCGGCAAGGAAAGTTCGAAGGATTTGTCTATGCTGTAGTCCTTCGCGACATACCTTCCTCTTCCGGTCGCTTTTTCGGTCAAAAGGAGATTTATTTTTTCCAGATCGACATTGCTTTGAAATAATATTTCAACAGATTCAGTCAATACTTGGCCCGGTCTGATTCCCGTGACCAGAAGCCTGGGCCCGCCATCAACCGTGACTCTGACAAATTCGCTCTCATGCAGCCTCCCCGCAGTATCCTTGACGCTTACCCTAAGCTCCTTCTCTCCCGAATCCCCGGTCCCGGGTGTCCAAGTATATCCTCCATAAGGAATCGTGGCAAGAATGCTTGTTTCTCCCGTCTCAACATCCCTTATGAAGTACTGGGTTTCTATCACGTCAAAGTTTCTCGATGCGTAAAGCCTTACAGGTCCGCTGATTGTCATGCCGGTCGAAACGCCTGTGAGTGAAATTCTCTTTTCTTGCTTTACAGAAACCTTGACGCTTTCACTTTCATAAGAGTTTCCGTTTTCGTCGTAGGCAATTGCCTTGACCGAGTAAATACCACTTGCAGGAGTCCAATTGTACTTTCCAAACGGGTCTTTGAAATCCAAAGTCTCTATCGTTCCGCTTTCGGCATCCTCTATTTCATATGACACATATTCAGCAATAAAGTTGATATTCTGGCCGATTGAAACTGTTCCCTTTATCTCTTCCGAATCCGAAACTCCATAAATGGATATTTGAGGCTTCACATCAATGCTCGCTGATATGGAATCTCCTCCGATAAAATTTTTATCCCCATCGTAAAAAGCGACTGCTAAAATCTTGTCTCCGTTGTCGCCAACTCTGGGCAAGTATTCTATTGAATCAGAAAAAGGGCTCCCTTTTGCAACCACATAGCCCTTGGCAGTATCCTTTTCAAGCAGGAGGAGCTTCATCTCCGACGCTGCCCTTCTTATGTTTTCAGGTGCCGAAACAAGAATTTCCGTTTTCCCTGCGATAGTTCCGTAGGTTTTGCCGTATCCAACAACGACATCGTAAAACGGGGTGACGGTCGACGACTTGCTCGAATCGACAAGCACATTCCTTTCGACTCCGTCCCAGTCCACCCCTATTCCAAGTGCGTTCCCAATAAGCCTGAGAGGAACATAGGTACGGTCGCTTATGATTTTTGGTGCGACATCGCTGATGCCATAGGATTCTCCGTCACCATAATCAACAAGATGGCTTCCTATCCAAAAGAGAATATCCCTTTCTCCTTTTTTTACCCTGACCGATCTATTGTCTCCGTCCCAAATGACTTCAGCGCCTATCTCCTCAGAAACAAATCGCAGAGGCACAAGCGTCCTGTCGTTCTCGATAACAGGCCCGGAAAGCTCTGTTATGTCTTTCCCGTCGACCAAAAGCCTTATTCCTTCCCCGCTTATTTCTTCCGCATTGCATGAAAAACCAAAAATAACGAAAAAAACCGTTGCCATAAAAATCGCAATATTGATATTTGCCTTCCCAATCATAACAGCTGCCTCCTTTCAAAATCTATATTATTCATTATACTATCTTTCGCCCGATTATCATCATAATTCCACCCAATGGCAAAAACATACAAGAAAACGTTCAAAGCCGTAACCCATAAAAAAAGAGGCCTCTTTTAGAGACCCCTTTTGAGTTCATTCAATTTCGTCAAAAGTGTCAATATCGAAGGCCCTTATATTATCATCCAAGACATAGTAAAGAACATCTCCGATATATAGGATTCTCTTAACGCGCGATGCATGTATTCCTTCATTCGATATCAGCTTCAATATGCTCATGTTTCCGTCCTTTCCGACCTCAATAATTGCCGCTCCATAGAAATTGGACTTCGAATAGTCGCCTGTGACATTCGCCAGAACCGCGTCGAACGCTATCATGTAATCTTTAGGATTAAGCATAAGGGCCTTGTGGTTGTAAAGAACCTCTGCATAGCTTCCGCTTCCGCCAAGCACAAGATTGCTTATTTCAACAGGCTGTCCATCGTCAGAAACATCGAATATGGACAGCTTTATGCCTTCCTGCATTCCTGTTTTTTCGTCTATGCTCTGCCCTATCCCAAGAAGCATGTCCTCGCTTACGGGATGAAGATAATTTGAAAATCCGGGCACTTTGAGCTCTCCTGTGACCTTGGGCGCTTCAGGGTTCGACAAATCCAACACAAACAAAGGGTCTATCTGCCTGAAGGTAACAACGTATCCCCTGTCTCCCATGAAACGGACCGAATATATCCTCTCGCCCTGAGCAAGGTTCTCCACCGAACCCGTCTTGATTAAATTTTCGTCCAAAATATAGAGAGCATTTACATTCCCCCCCTGCCAATTGCTTGTAGCAAGTCTCAGTTTCCCTTCGTATTCATCCATCGAAAACTGGTTTAGAATGGTCCCTTCCACCATGCCGCCTCCGGCAAAACCGATTTTTGTACCATCTATGGTGAACTTGGCTAAGTTGGTCACCTCTCCCCAGAAGGAGCTGTAGTCCCGACCCGCCACATAAAGCGCATTGTTACTCATGTAAACAAGATTGCCGCTTCCAAGGAACGCCTCGATTACTGCAGGCTCATTGCCGTCCTCGATGTCTATTGCCGCCAAAATCAGATAGTTGGACGACACTCTCTTGGGATAATACATGATGCTGTCGATTGAAAGCTCGCTGTATCCATTCCCCAGTGCGCTATCCCTTATAAGAGGAAGGATTCCTCCCGTGTCGATTCCGTATCGATAAAGGTACTTGTTTACGACAAGATAAACCGTTTCGTCCTTCTTGCGGCTTGAAAGCATTGATCCCTCGATTTCAAGCTCCTTGATCAGGTCCGCATTTCCGCTTTCGTCCACCGAATAGATTCCGCACCATACGTAGCTTCCATTTCCTCCCCACGGCATTATTGATGTCTGCATTTCCTCCATAGGTTCGGGAATAGGCCTTATCCAATTTTCGAATCCGTTGCGCGTGCCTAAGACAATCAGTCTTCCTTGGTCAATATACATTTCACTGAATTGAACATACTCCCCTGTCTCAGAATCGACCGACGTCTTTATTTCATCAGCAAGAAAAGGCTTTCCTTTGTTAGAATCATAAATCTTCACCGATTCTCCCGCCGCAACGTAAATGAACCTGCCGTCGGTCTTTACAATGTCGGCTTCATTGACCCCTTCCACCTGCTCATTTGTGGCGGAAAAATCATCCGATGCATTTTCAGAGCTTGCCTCCGCCTCCTCGCCCATTCCGTCTGGAGCACGCATTTCGTCCATGGCTTTCGTCTCGTAGTTTTCGGACATCCCTTCAATTATTCCGTTTAGCTCATCGCGTGATGAAACCTTAAGCGCCTGGCCTATCTTGTTCTTGATGCCCTCAACCATTGCCCCGTCCAAATCGGTTTCAATGTCGCCGACGGTAATTACACCGTCACTGTACCCAACTGTTTTTGCAAGCACATCCTCACAGATGACCCTTAGCGGCACAAGCGTGCGGTTCTGCATTATCAAGGCCTCTGTATCAAAGGGCACAATCCTCAGCGCCTCACCATCTTCCTCTATCCTGTAGTAGCCTTTATCTATTGGAAAGAAAAAGGTTCTGCCTCCAAACTCGATTGACGCCTCCCTGTCCACAGCGTTGTATGCGACGCTTGCACCGAAGTGCTCGCTAACAGCCCTCAAAGGCACAAGAGTCCTATCCTTGTGTATAATCGGAACAACGTTTGGATTGTCAGAGTCGAGAGCTTTCATGCTTTCGCCCGACAAAATAAGCGGACTGCCTATATGCAACGCTATGTAATCCCCGCTCGCGGCATACGATGCAAAAGCCGAAAAATCAAAACAACATAAAAGCGATGCGATAAGCCCTAAAACCAAAAACTTCTTCATTTCAGTCCCTCCTTTTCCTTGACTATTCCTCATAAAATATACCCATTGCTTCAACAGATCCAACACCATCTTCCCTCATAGGAAATATTGTCCGCCTTTATTGCGCATATTCTTTAATATGCTTATAGACGCATCCTTCACGCATTTTGTTCCCGCTTAAAAACAAGGTCCCAATCCAACTTTTTGAGGCAGATGCATGGTAAAACCGCAGACTGAATAATTACGTATTTGCAGGGTATAAGAAAGACGAAACAAATTGACATGTTGGCTTAAGTTGCTATCCGCAAAACGAATATTAAAATGTAACGTCACTGTCGAGCACATTGCGAAAAAAGGAGGATTCAATATGATTGTTGGAACCGTAAAAGAAATAAAAGCTCAGGAAAATAGGGTTGCGCTGACGCCGGCCGGCGTCGATGAACTCGTGAGAGCTGGACAAACAGTATTGGTTGAAGCCGGGGCCGGACTCGGCGCAGGATTTCTTGATGAACACTACAGTGAGCACGGGGCGCAAGTCATTGCCTCCGCAGCCGACGTATGGTCTAAATCCGACATGATCATGAAGGTAAAGGAGCCGCTTGATTCGGAATACAAGTATTTAAGGAAGAACCTTATTGTATTTACATATCTCCATTTAGCCGCAGAGGAAGGCTTGACCAAAGCTTTGATGGATGCAGGAACTGTTGCAATCGCCTATGAAACAGTACAAAAAACCGACAGGTCCCTTCCGCTCCTAGCTCCAATGAGCGAAGTTGCCGGCCGCATGGCAGTGCAGCATGGCGCAATCCATCTTGAGAAGACTTATGGAGGCAAAGGAATGCTGCTCGACGGCGTTCCGGGAGTTTTGCCGGCCCACGTTGTCATCGTAGGAGCCGGAATAGTGGGAACCGGAGCAATCAGAAGAGCCGTCGGATTGGGCGCAAGAGTAACAGTTCTTGATATCAATACTGACCGGCTCCGCTATCTGGGAGAAGTTTTCATGGGAAGGCTTGAAACACTCTACTCCAACAACTACAACCTAATGCAATCGTGTAAAACTGCTGATTTGGTAGTCGGAGCCGTTCTGATTCCGGGAGCTAAAGCGCCAAAGCTGGTGACTGAAGAAATGGTCAAAGCAATGGAACCAGGAAGTGTCATAGTCGATGTTGCAATCGACCAGGGTGGGTGCGTAGAAACCGTTGACAAAGCCACCACCCACAAGGATCCGACTTTCGTCAAACACGGTGTAATACACTATGGCGTAGCAAACATACCAGGTGCGGTCCCCAAAACATCGACATTGGCTCTTACCAATGTGACCCTCGGGTATGCCTTAAAGATTGCCAGCAAAGGCTGGAAGCAAGCACTAAAAAGTGATTCCGCCCTCGCCAAGGGCGCAAACGTCATAAACGGCAAAATCACCTGCAAGGCTGTTGCAGACGCCTTCAACCTGCCTTACACTCCGGTTGAAGAACTGCTTGTCTGATTAGCAAAGGCACTCACGCCGGCAAACAGCGGAAATAGGCTAAAATGTTGAACAAAAAAGAAGAACCGTGGCGATTAGCTGCGATTCTTCTTTTTGCCTTTATTCAGCCTTAAACGGATTATTTAAAACCCTTTCGGTTTCTATTTGTTGCCGGCTGTATTACAAATTCATCCTTATGCCATTATTTTTCAGCCAAGTCCTTCGCTCCTTGTATCCGGGCAAAATACCTTCAAGCAGGCTCCAGAATTCTTTTGAGTGGTTGAAATGGACCATGTGGCACATCTCGTGGACGACTATGTAATCCACAACCTCCAAAGGAGCCATCGAACACTTCAAGTTAAAATTGAGCCTGTGGGCGCTTGAGCAGCTGCCCCATCTGCTTTTCTGCCTTTTTGACCTTATATCCAAGGGCCTTTGGTGAAAGTGCTTTTGGTAGTGTCCTATCCTTAGGGTCACTATTTCAAGCGTTCTTTTCCTGTACCAGTCCTCCATGGCTTTTTTCAGCTTGCTTGATTCCCTTGTGTTTGTCCTGATTTGAAATTCCCTGCCGTTAAATTCGGCAATAGGCTTTTTCAGCGAATTGTCCATTTCTATCGAGAGCTTGTTTTCTCTTCCCATATACATGAACACTTCCCCGTCGACATAGTCCTTGCCACTTTTTAAAACTCCCGACTCTTTTATTTCCTTGAGTTTTCGACTAATCCATCCGGATTTTTTATCTAAGACCTTTTGGATATCCTCTTCTCTCATGTTTATTGGGGCAATAATAAAAACATGTCCAGGTGGCTCTATGCTGATTCTCAGACTCTTCCTGTCTCTATATTCAATTTCAAACTCCACTTTGCTTTCTCCATATGCGAAATTCATTTTTGTCTTCCTTTTCATCTTACTAGTATTCTTGAATTGGTCTATTCATACTTGAAAGTATACCATTGCTCCCAACATCTCTACAGAAATTTTACTAATTTCATCAATAATTCGACAAACAATATTCGATTTCCCATTGACAAACAGTATAAATGGATGTATTATTTAATTGTGCATATGCACATATTGAAGGGAGGTTGAAATGCCAAGAAACAAGAAAAACAGATTTTGCAGACGGCTGAGCAACCAAAAAATCTATGCCCCCTATGGTCCAGATACCGAATCCTTAGAAAAAGTATTCATAGATCTTGACGAATTTGAAGCAATGAGGCTGTGCGACTATGACGGCAAAAGCCAGATAGAGGCAAGCGATGAAATGGGACTTTCAAGGGGAACGGTTCAAAGGCTGCTTCTGTCGGGCAGAAAAAAAATAATCGACGGAATCTTTCACTCAAAGGCAATAATCGTCAGAAACGACAACGAAAATATTAAATTTAAAGGAGAAAACAACATGAATATCGATTTTAAAAACACAAATAGGATTGCTTTCCCAACCAACGACAAGGTAAACGTCGAGGAGCATTTCGGACATTGCAAATACTTTGCAATCTTCACTGTAAAGGACAAGGAAATAATGAACACAGAATACGTTGCGGCTCCAGCACATCAACCGGGGCTTCTTCCCAAGTTTTTGGGCGAAATGAATACGACTGCAATAATAACAGGCGGAATGGGACAAATGGCAATAAATCTCTTCAAAGAAGCAAATGTCGAAGTAATTCTTGGGGCCAGAGGAAGCATAGAGGCAAATCTAAGCGAATATCTCGGCGGAGAACTGTACTCGACAGGTTCTGCATGCACCCACACACACGATCATTAATCTCAACCACAACTTTATAAAGGAGCAAAATTATGATAATTGGAATTTGCGCAAAAAAACACGGATTGGAAAGTGACGTAGCCGATAGATTCGGCAGAGCAGAATATTATGTTCTCTTCAACACTGAAACAAAGGAAACCCGTACAATTGAGAATACAGCAAAAAATTCTGCCAGCGGAGCCGGCGGAAGAGCCGTCAGGCTATTGGACGAAAATGGAGTTGGCGTGGCCCTGGCTCCTGAGCTTGGTCCAAAAGCAATGGACGCAATCAAGGCTTTTGAAATACGCGCATACTCTTACGGAGAAAGCAAAACCGTAAAAGAAGCTTTAGAAAACTATGAAGCCGGAATACTCAAAGAATTCAAGACAAATTCAACCGAGTCCCACCACGGACTCAGAAGAGTATAATCCGACAGTCTGGAGATGAAAGAATGAAGATAGCTGTTTTAAGCGGAAAAGGCGGTACGGGAAAAACCACCGTTGCAACAAATATGGCCTTCAACTTCAAAGGTGCGGTGCTTGTTGATGCAGACGTCGAGGAACCCAACAGCCACATATTCATAAAGCCTGAAATGACGGGTGAAAAAAGCGTTTACAAGAATTTCCCGGTTGTAGACATGGACAGATGCAATCTCTGCGGAGACTGTGGAAGGTTCTGCAAGTATAACGCTATATTGCCTGCAAAGAATAAGGTTCTTGTATTCAAAGAAATTTGCCATGACTGCGGGGGCTGCGAAATAGTCTGCAAAAGAAACGCAATTTCCTATGAGAAAAGAGAAATTGGAAAAATACACTCGGGAATAGGACTAGGCGGCATCAGCTTCATTTATGGAGATCTCAATGTCGGCGAAATTTCCGGCGTCAAAATAATATCAGAACTTAGGGAAATGGTTTCAGACAATAAAGTTGTCATAATAGATTCGCCTCCCGGAACCTCTTGCGCGTCTGTCGAGGCTGTTGAAGGCGTGGATTATGCTGTTGTAGTTTCAGAGCCAACCCCCTTCGGTGTCAGCGACATGAAAATGGTCGTGGAGATGCTCGAAAACATGAATATACCTTTCGGAGTAGTCGTAAACAAGGCAGGGCTCGGAAACGATGAAATATACGATTACTGCTTAGGCAAAAATATTGAGATTCTCGAAAATATACCGTTCAGCGAAGAAATTGCAAAACTCTATGCAGTCGGTGAAATGATGTGCCTCGAAAATTCAAAATACAGTCTTTATTTCGAGAATATAATCGGCAAAATCAAAAATGCATTCAAGTAGACATTTATGAAAGGTTGTATGCTATGGATATAAACGAAATTGTTGTCATATCGGGAAAAGGAGGAACGGGCAAGACGACTCTGGTCGCCTCAATGGTGCCCTTTCTTGAAAATCCGGTTATAGCCGACTGCGACGTCGACGCTCCGGACCTGAACATACTTTTTGGAGAAACAATCAGGGAAGCAAAAGATTTTGTGGGACTAAAGAGGGCCGTCATAAATGACGACCTTTGCATAAAATGCGGACTTTGCCGGGAAAAATGCAAATTCAACGCAATAAGCGAGGATATAAAGATCAATTTTAGCAAATGTGAAGGCTGTAGCGTATGCGAATATGTATGCCCTGTCGGGGCAATAGAGATGAAAGACTGTGTAGTTGGTCAAGTATTCGATTCGGATACAGAATACGGCCCCATGGTTCACGCAAGGCTGATACCCGGTGAGGAAACATCCGGAAAGCTTGTGTCTGAAGTGAGAAAATCCGCCAAGGCACTGGCAGAAAAAACAGGAAAAGAAACCATAATAATCGATGGTTCTCCGGGGATTGCCTGCAATGTGATTGCATCCATAACGGGAGTCAAGAAAACCGTAATAGTCATAGAGCCTACTTTTTCCGGTCTTCACGATCTCGAGAAAGTTCACCGACTGGTTCAAAACTTCAGTATGGATATTATGGTAGTAATAAACAAATGCGATCTGTCAGAGGACGGCCTCATTGCAATTGAAAACTATTGCAATGAACAGAATCTGGAAATTGCGCTCAAGATACCGTTCAACAAAGACATAGTCAGGTCCATATCCGAAAGAAAGATTCCTTCCATAGAAAACAAGGATTTCTTCGACAGCTTGGGATTTGATGAGTTCATCGAAAGCATAAAGCGATAATCAATTACAAAAGCGGCCCGGACAGCGGCATTTGACCGCCGCTGTCCGGGCCGCTTTTATGTATTTGAATTGTCAGAAAAAACATCAATCCATATCTGGCCCGAATACTCCGTCATAGATTTAAAGGCTCGCCGCCTCCCTATCCTGTCTCAAAAGCCAATTGAAAACAGGCGTTCTCCTCGGCGGCCTCGGCTAGCACCCTCAGCATAGCCTCTCCGTAAGCTCCCATATTTTCGATGGCCGCTTCCACACCATACAGAACTACACTTCTGGGAGTGAAATCCGTCGTGAGGCAATCCCACAGAGCGTCCAAATTATTGCCGTAATGGTCCGGCAGGTCCAATTTTTTTTTCAAATAGACATGAGCCGTTTCCCTGTCTGTCATTTCCGCCCCGTTCAACCAAATTTCCCTCATGCTCTGCCCTCCTAATACAATCTTTCAAAAGTCTCGTAGTGGTCCCCGGTGTAGAAGATTAGCCCGTCGTTCGAGTAGACGATTCTTTCCGCTCCCCGGTAGCCCCCCTTGTAATTGATGTCGCATTCAAAGTACTTGCGACCTTCCGCGACCGGCAGCAGCCCTTCCCGGTTGCCGAAATGATCTCCTCCGATGGACTTCTGGTCAGTCACCTGCCAGAGATTGCCCTCGGAATTGTCCCACCCGGCGTTTTGCGCTTCACTCTTCGTTATAAAATTCGGCGGAAGCACTGAAAACGAATGGAGATACGCCGCCACTTCCTCCTTGGATGAATAGCTTAAGCCCTTTTCAACCAAAGTCCGGTTCGTTTCGGCTTCATTGGCAATTATCGCCTCTCCGCCCGGGGCAGCAGGCTCCGGTTTTCCCCCGCTTGTTTGGCATCCAGCCAGTAATGCGAATATCAGAAGCATGCACAGGAAGCGCAGCGCCTTGTCCCCTCTTTTGATTCGAAGCATAAGTCTTTTCCCCCTCAGTTCAGAAATGCGCAACAACTTTACTTATGCCCGCCCTTTTACAAACGGTTCCATCTCAAGATTCATAACATACCGGTCATGACCTTGCCCGTACTCGTCTGCCTTGTAAAGCACAGCCTTGAATCCGATTTTGTCCCGATAAAGCCGAATAGCCGGTTCGTTCTCCACATCCACAGTCAGGCTCATCCTATCGAATCCTTGTTCCAAAAGATTTTCCGCTATGACTTTCAAGAAAGAATAACCCAAGCCCTTCCCACGCCATTCTTCAGCAATGGCGTAATCAAAAAGATAGGCCTTGTAGGGATCCTCCCAGTCGCGCATGAGAATGGCCAACCCTATGATGGGCTTCTTCTCTCCCGCCTTCAGCAGAAAAACGTTCCCGTGGCGAATTTGGGGCACCAGTCCCCATTCGTCCATTCCCAGCTCTCCGAAAATATCTAATCCGAAATTAACCATGCGGCGCAAAAGCTTCAGGTCGAAGTCTTGCACTAGGTAGACTCGAAGAGGCTCGTCAACGCCCTCCATATCCTTGATTACCTTGTGCGGCAGTTTGTTGATTTCTTCCAACATAAAATCACTCCTTAAAATAAATTGCGTTCTTCCTAAATTTATGATTCCACTCTTTCATTTATGCCAAATTTCAGAATCCCAACAAGCCTTTGTTCTTTAGAAAAAAGCATTTTCCGGGCCGTCTCCGCCGGGTCTTGCCCCGAGCAGATTTTAGTCATCGGAGCAATAGAGACAAGCTAAAAAACTATAATAATTGACAGCATAGGATTTATTACTTTTTGATTGGGTGAAAAAACAATCTCAATTTAAAAATTCCATCAGTTCCATGATAGGTTCTGACGGGACCTTGTTTTTTTTCGCTATGGAACTGCTTGTATTTTTTTACCGTTCTCCGTATTTCAACTCTCGACTTTTTCTCCCTCTTCTATTTTCCTGGCATGCACTACGAACCTGGCGTCATCGAATTCATATGAACAGGTTGAAAGAGTCAGCACTGCATCTATGTTTTCCAAATTATCGTCCACTTCATGCATGCTCTTTTCAGAGATCTCTCTTACGAAAAAAATGTATTGCATGTCAGTGAATTCAGTTCTTATATAATTGAAACCGGTATCTGTAACATAAACGGAGAATATTTCCCAAAAAGACTCTTCTATTCCGTCATTTAAAACAATACGCTTGTTCTCCTCAAAGAATTCCTTTCTTTTGAAATCCATAAGACCCTTGAACATTGTTCCGTTTTTCATGTTATGCCCGTATATTACAATGTTCTTGTCTTTCCCGTTGCCTTTATTTCTGTAGTCCATGAAAATGGAGCCCGATAAATTTGGTTCCATATCAAAACCGTGGCTCAAATAAAACTTGTTATCTTTGCTCTTTACAATCGGATAGTCTATGGCAGTGCCCTCAATACTGAGCCAGCCTGCGTAGTCAGGATTTATAGAAGTCATTTTATTGAATTTTTCTCTTTCGGCGGCATCCAACGCAGATTTTTTTAAAACAGATTCACTTGAGCCAGTTGTTTTTGCTAAAGCATTCGCGATTTCAAGCCCGTCTTCATTTTCTACATTATTTGACGACGATGAGGCAAAAGTTTCCTGAGAATGAAACTTCTCCCTTGCATCACTTGTTATTCTTCTGTTTTCTGAATAATCCAAAGCAATTATTATCATCGCAAATACCGCAAATGAAAGCGCAACCGCAAAAATCCTGTCCAGCCACTTCATGAAAACCCCACCTTCTGACAAATGATAAAGAAGGCCGGCTAAACAAAGCCGGCCTTCTCTTTGTTTCAACAATAATTTAAGAAGTCCTCTGGCTCTTTCTTCTCATGACAATCCATGCTCCTGAAACAAGTGCAAGAAGTGCGAAAGGAATCATTCCGGAATCTCCTGTTTCGGGAATTGGAACAGGCTCAGTCTCTTCCTGCCCCGGCATAATGACTGCATCAATTACATGAATTACTCCGTTTGAAGCCATCACATCAGTTGTCACAACCTTGGCACCATCAACATAAACACTGCCGTCCATAAATGTTACAGTGAGTTTTTCCCCTCCTGCCGTTTCCACCATAGTACCATTTGGAAGTGCAAGGACATCGGATGCCATTACTTTTCCAGGCACCACATGATAAAGAAGTATGCTCGCCAAGTCTGGATTTGCAAGAAGTTCTTCCGCCGTTATTCCGAGTTCTGTCAAAAGAGCTGCGAAAGCGTCATCAGTCGGTGCAAATACTGTAAACGGACCGGGACCCTTGAGCGTTTCAACAAGATTGGCTTTTGTAAGAGCGGCGGCAAGAGTGTTGAAGCTCCCTGCTCCCACAGCGGTATCCACTATGTCCTTAAGTGTTGCCGCAACAGGATATCCCTCTTCAGTCCATCCTGTTATCCCTCCGAGCATTATGGTGATATTTTCATATCCGTCGCCCAGTAAAGCGTCTGCTGCCGCTTCAGCAGCAGGCTGAACCATGCAATAGATCAAAACCTCATCGTCTCTTTCGATTCCTGCTGCAACCGTTCCTGCAAGAAATCCGTCCGAAGCCATGGGGCCCGGAATGTTCAACGCGCCGGGAACATGTGCTTCATCAAATGCCGCGGCCCCTCTGACATCAACTATATAGTCAATTGTTCCGTCGTCAATAAGTCCTTTTGCATCCTCGGTGGCAACCCTGCTTGCCGTAACAGGCATTATGACTTCGTCTATCACATGGATAACTCCGTTTGAAGCCATCACGTCGGTTGCCGTCACTTTAGCATCGTCCACAAATACATTTCCGCCTTCAAATGAAACTATCAGACTCTGTCCATTTACCGTCTCAACCATAGTCCCGTCTTCAAGTGCCAATACGTCAGCCGCAGGAACAGACCCAGAAAGCACATGGTAGAGCAGTATGTTCTTAAGGTCCGGATTGGCAAGCAAATCCTCCGCTGTTATGCCTAAATCGGCAAGCAGATTCGCGAAGGCATCATCCGTTGGAGCAAAGACCGTGAACGGCCCTTCCCCCTTAAGCGTGTCTACAAGCCCCGCCGAATCCAAAGCCGTGGCAAGGATTGTGAATGTCCCCGCTTCCACAGCGGTATCGACTATGTCCTTTTCCATCTCAGCAGCAAATGCGGATGGGAAAAGTGAAACCGCCATTATTAAAACCAACAACAAAACCAATACTCTTTTCAAAGTTTTCCTCTCCTTTCAAATTGTATATTTATATCGTACCGTATTCGTCATTTACCCAATTTGTCGGAAAAACCCCAAAAATATCAAATATCGGCATTTATATGTTTATTTTTTTGGAATTGTCTATTACTCTATTTCATTCATCTTGTAGAACAGTTTTTCGTAATCTTCCGCACGCATAATTTTGGGATTGCTTCCATTAGAGCCGTTCTTCTCAGAAAGTTCCGAAAGAAGCCTGAATTTGTACGGGTCAATACCAAGGGACTTAAAGTCCGGAAGTCCTATTTCTGCAGAAATATTCCTTATCAGCTCTATTCCTTCCCCTGCGGCCTTTTCATCATCATCCTCTTTTATTCCCATAGCCCTGGCAACCCTGGCGTACTTGTGAAGTGAAAAAGGAAGATTCTCAGCCATTATATGCGGTAAGATTATCGAATTACAGAGTCCATGCGGCTTGTCGTATATGCTTCCGAGAGCCTCGGCCATGCAATGGACCGAAGCCACATCCGAATGGCTAAACGATAGTCCTGCCAAAAGGCTTCCCGTCATCATGCCATCCCTTGCCTCCTCATCCGAACCGTCCTTTACAGCCCTGACTATATTCTTTGCGATGTATTCAACGGCATAAAGACCCAACGCCTCGGCAATCGGTTCGGTACAAGTCGCCGTGTACCCCTCGATTGCATGCGTAAGCGCGTCAATTCCGGTGGATGCCGTCACAAGCTTTGGAAGAGTGTAGGTAAGCTCCGGATCCACAAGCGCAACCTTTGCAGCCACTGCCGGGCTCTTGATTGTGAATTTGAAATTTTCTTCCGTATCGGTAATAACAGATGAAAAGGTTATCTCGCTTCCGGTTCCTGCTGTGGTTGGAATCGTCAGCAGGGGAATACAGTCATCTCCGATTTCTTTTTTGGCATAGTCCCTTATAGCTCCGCCCTGCCTGGCAAGCACTGATATTCCCTTGGCCGCGTCAATCGGGCTTCCTCCACCGACCGCTACCAAAACGTCCACATTTTCCTTGGCCGCCAGGTCAGCTCCATTTTGCACATTGTAATCCTTTGGATTCGCCTCAACTTCATCGAATACTACAATTTCCTTGCCTTCTCCCACAAATTTCAAAATCTTGTCCAAAATACCCGCCTTTATTATCCCCTTGTCGCACACAATCATTATCTTTTTTGCGGAAAGCTTGTCGAGTTCCTCGCCCAGTTCCTTGACCATCCCTTTTCCGTATCTTATCTTTGACGGCAGCACAAAATCAAAATTCATATGAATCCTCCAATCATTTGTTGTCATGTTAGTTTCTCATATCATTATATCAAAAATTGACAAGTTCAAATAACCCATATGAACTCGCCATCAAATATATTTCTATCATTTTCTCGAAATTTTTCTTCGTTATTACCTCTTTTGCATCGACAAACACAAATGCGCATTCTTTCTCTTTAGACGCTTCTTTAAAGTTTTTACATTTTGCAAACTGCTATTTTCCCCGCTTTATGAAAGAGTAGAATAGCTATGGTGTGCCCAGAGTGACTCGAACAAGCCACTTCCTGATTCGAGGCTGGACATAATAAATCGTCTTTATTATATTTATGTGGCATCCGATAAGGCTTGAATACTTGAACTACCTCCACCTATGCTAACGAATTGAGGTGGGAGATTCCTGGAAACACCAACCTGATGGTCGGTTTTAATCAGGCTATCCCCGCCGTCCCGGCGGTTAGAAGCCTTAAGGCTTCATTGTGTATGTTGATGCTTGCGTTTAGGTCACGGTCATGCCTTGTTCCGCATTCTGGACAGATCCATGACCTGATTCTTAAATCTTTAGTTTCAGGATTTTGGTATCCACAATCAGAACAGATTTGGCTTGAGGCAAAATACCGGTCAACTGAAACCACAGTTTTTCCATACCAGTCGGCCTTATACTCAAGCATGGACCGAAATTCGGACCAGGATGCATCAGCAATAGACTTTGCCAACTTGTGGTTCTTTAGCATATTTGCAGGGGCAAGATTCTCAATTCCGATTATGTCGTGGCTTTTGACAATGTCTGTTGAGATCTTGTGCAAATGGTCTCTTCTTGTGTTTGCTATTCTTTCGTGGATTTTGGCAACCTTTACTCTCTGCTCGTGCCAATTCTTGCTTCTTGATTTTCGTCTCGAAAGAATGCGCTGCTCCTTGGCCAGTTTTTCTTCAAGAGTTCTGAAACATTTCGGATTCTTGTAGATTGCGCCGTTGGAAATAGTGGCAAAATCCTTGAAGCCAAGGTCTATGCCGCATGAAGCACCTGTTTTGGGCAAAGCTTCAATATTTCTTTCGGCAAGTATTGAGATGAAGTATTTGCCGCTTGCGTTTCTTCTGATTGTGGCGTTTATGATTCTGCCGGCAACTTCGCGGGATGAGGCAAAGCGGACAAGCCCCAGTTTGGGGAGTTTGATTCGGTTGTCAATAACAGCAATGTTGTTGTTGACGAATTTGCTTGTATAAGATTGGACGTTATTTTTCTTGGACTTGAAACGAGGTTTTTCGTTTTGCCCTTTGAAAAACCGCTTGTATCCATCGGCAAGATTTCTTACGGATGACTGAAGCGATGTGGAGTCTACTTCCTTAAGCCATGGAAATTGTCTTTTTAAACCGGGTAATTCTGAAGAACAAGCGCTATAGGACAAACCCTTGCCGGTTTTTTCATATGATTTATTCCAATCGTTTAAAGACCTGTTAAAGGCAAAGCGGCTGCACCCAATTGTTTTGGCAATTAAGATCTGCTGGGCTTTATTTGGATATATTCTGAATTTATATGCTTTATGTTTCAACAATTCTATCACCTCGGTATATCCATATTATACCATGATTAGGTGAAGATGTCGAACACGCGTTCTTTTGAGCGATTCATCCCACCACCTACGCTTCGATTAAAGGTGGGAGTGTTCTTTCCGGTATTTTGATAAATATTATTGAGTCGATAGCACTGTTCTAATTCAAAATATTAATAAGAGCAACACATACCCGGAACCTATGGTTGAAAATGATTTGGGGCCAATGCTTTTTATTATAATAAATAAAAAAAGAGCAGTTCAATATCTACTCTTTCAGGCTTTACAAACTGCTGTCTTGCTAGTTTTATAAAGGGTGCAATCTGTATGGTGCGCCCAGAGGGATTCGAACCCCCGACCTTTCGGTTCGTAGCCGAACACTCTATCCAACTGAGCTATGGACGCACATATCAAAAATAAAAATGGAGGCGACAACCGGAATCGAACCGGTGGTGGAGATTTTGCAGACCTCTGCCTTACCGCTTGGCTATGTCGCCTCATTTGGTGATCCATCCGCGACTCGAACGCGGGACACCCTGATTAAA
>Ga0209942_1000235_pt1 | contig 34711 bp, 26 predicted proteins | sample SalPonR1_A_D2_MG_FD_185695 | JGI IMG/M metagenome (GOLD analysis project Ga0209942, IMG submission 185695) | Salt pond soil microbial communities from South San Francisco under conditions of wetland restoration - Salt Pond MetaG R1_A_D2_MG... ...
GTCGCGGGAAAGATCCGGGCTGATCTCGGCCCACGAGTGGCCGCGGTCGGTTGATTTGAGCACCACGTTGCCGGCGTGATAGATCACGTTCGGGTCGTGTTCGGAGACGATTACCGGGGCGTTCCAGTTGAAGCGGTACTTGCGCTCGGACGGTGAAACGCCGAAGGCCAGTTCCGGGTAGACGCGGATGTCGCGGCTGGTCTCGGTGGCCATGTCGAACTCCTCGATCTGGCCGAGGTAGCAGCCGCCGTAGATGAAGCGCGGGTCGTCGCGGTCGAACGCCAGGTGGGCGCTTTCGCAACCGGCCACGCGCATCCAGTCGTCGCGGCCGATGCCGCCGTCGTCGCCGAACGAGCGAATGGCCACCGTCGAGTTGTCCTGCTGCGCGCCGTAGAGTCTGTAGAAATAATCGTTGTCGACGTTGAGCCGGTAGAACTGCGCGGTCGGCTGGTTGTACTGGCTGGACCAGTTCTCGCCGCCGTCGAACGTGACCGCCGCGCCGCCGTCGTTGGCGCCGATCATGTTCTTCGGGTTCTCGGGGTTGATCCAGAGGTCGTGGTGGTCGCCGTGGATGTTGCGGGCGAACTGCTCGAAGGTCCTGCCGCCGTCGAACGAGCGCATGAAAGGCGCGTTCTGCACGAATACGGTGTTCTCGTCGGTGGGGTGGGCAAAGATGTGCATGTAGTACCACGAGCGCGCCTGCACTCTTCGGCTGCCGTTCATGTGGCTCCAGGTCTCGCCGTAGTCGTCGGAACGCCAGACGCCACCGCCTTTTCCGTCATCGGGCTTGGCTTCGATCACCGCCCAGACCCGGCCCGGTTTGGCCGCCGAAGGCGCAATTCCGATCTTGCCCATCAGCTCGGGGAAGTCGTCGGTGCCGATCTCGTCCCATGTCTCGCCGCCGTCGACCGACTTGTACACGCCCGAGCCTTCGCCGCCGGAGCGGATGGCCCACGGCATGCGCTGCCAGTCCCACATGGCCGCGTAGAGAATGCGCGGGTTGTTTGGATCCAGCCGCAGGTCGGTCGCGCCGGTGGTTTCGTTGACGAACAGCACGTTCTCGAAGCTCTCGCCGCCGTCGGTGGTCTTGTAGACGCCGCGCTGCTCGGTGGGGCCGTAACCGGCGCCCTGCACCGCCACCCAGAAGATGTCCGGATCGGTCGGGTGAATCTTGATCTCGCCGATATGGCGGGCGTTCTCCAGGCCCAGGTGCGTCCAGGTGCGACCGCGATCTGTGGATCGATAAACGCCGTCGCCGTGGCTGGCCGCCACGCCGCGCACCGGGCTTTCGCCCATGCCCACGACGATCACGTTCGGATCCGAAGGCGCGATCTCGATGGCGCCGACGCTGGCGGTGCCGAATGCGTTGTCGACCGGCGCCCAGCTGTTGCCGGCGTCGCGCGTGATGAACACGCCGCCGGTCGCGCCCATCAGGTAGAACTGGTCGTCGGACGGATGCCCGGCCACGGCCGTCGCCCGGCCGCCCCGCCACGGCCCGATCAGCCGCCACTCCATTGCGTCCAGCCAGGCTTCGTCGTCGATCGTCTGGGCCTGCGCCCCGGGCGCCAGGGCGAAGCCGGCGGCAAGAACAACGAGAACGAGAGCGATGACGCGATGGAATATCTGCATGGAAACGGACCTTGAATATGCGAACGGAATGCCCGCAGTATAGCGGCCGTGCACGGTCCATTCCGCACAGTCCCGGGTTCATCTTTGGTCCAGGCAGAAGGATTGGCCTGGTAACAAAGACAAACCAGACGCACGATTCCGATCATTACATGTCGCGCAGAATGAAGCGCAGTTGCTCGAGCGGCAATGCGGGCGACGCCGGCTTCGGCGGCGCAAGCCCATCGCGCGCATCGGCCAGGGCCAGGTTCGACAACAACGCCGCATCGGCGCTGACGAAGTGCACCGGCACGCCCGGGCCGGCGCCGTGTCCGGTGATCAGCGGCGAGGCCTGGTGGTCGCCGAGCACGATCAGAAGCGCGTCCTCCGGCAGATCGCGCGCGGCCCATTCGAACACCGCCTCCAGGCTGTAGGCCAGCGAATGCGGATACCGGCTTCTGAGCCTGTCGGTGCCTCTCCAGTAGGCAAGCGGATCGCTGGCCGGCGCGGTCCATTCGGGCCAGGGGTTGACGCGGTCCAGACGGTCCCACGCCTCGAGCAGCGGCGGACCCGGCGACCATGGCGCATGACTGCTGATCAGCAACAGCACCGAAAACACCGGGCCGGCATGCCGGGGCCGCAGGTGGCGACTGTAGCGGTGCAGCGTGTACTGGTCCGGAATACCGACCCAGCCCGAGGCCGGACCGGCGTACTGCAGCGCGGCAGCGGGATAGATCGCCTCGAAACCCAGCGCCTCCGCCTCCGGCCACGGCTGCACGATGGCCGGCGCGACGACGAGCGGCGTGTGACCGGTCAGGCGCAGGTCGTCGGTAAGAAAGTCCTGGCCGGAATCGAGCAGCAGCGAATACCAGTAGTCGTTGTCGATCCGCTGTCCGCCGAGCACGCTGGCGTGCGACAGCCACGACTGGCCGCCGCGAATCGGCGATTCCATCCGGGCCGACACCACGCCGAGGCGGGCCGCTTCCAGACCGTGCCCCGCCCGGTCCAGCACCGGCTTCAGCACCTCGGCGTAGCGCGGCTGGTCCAGTGCACTGACCCCGTAGGATTCGACGAACACCATCACCACGTCTCGACCGGTCAACGCCGGAATGGCCCCCGCTTCCATGCGTTCCGACGCGGCGCGGGCCAGCAGCGCCTCGCGCTCGGCCAGAGTGGCGCGCACCTGGCTGACCTGTTCCTGCGCCAGCCCGACCACCGCGGGACGAATCGAATCCAACTGCCCGACCACGCTGATCGTGAGTGCCACGGCGGCCAGCGCGACGATGCCCACGGCGGGGCCCGGCGCAACCGGCGTCAGCGCGTGCTGCACGAGCGCTCGCATGCCCAGCAATGCGACCAACACGCCCAAGGCCGCCATCACCGCGGCGGTCACCGCCGCCGGCGTGCCCAGGCTGCCTTGCAGCAGATTGAAACCGGCCTTCAGCAGCCACGGGTCGAGCAGAATGTTCAGCGGCCGGCTGAACACGGCGCGCACCAGCGCGTCGCCGAACAAGGCGACGAACGCCAGCGTGAGCACGACTGCAAGAATCCATATCAGCCAGCGCGACCTGCGCGCTATCGGCCAGAGACCCAGCAACGGCAGCAGCGCCAGCTCCGGCACCAGCCACGCGCTGCCCCAGGCCCCGTCACGCCACCACAGCGGCAGCACCAGAAGCAGATTGACGACGACCAGCGCGATAAGTACGCGGGCGACGCGCGGTTTCGGTTCAGTGTTCGATTTCACGGGCGTTGAAGCGGTTTCCGAAACGATCGGCACAACCCTCAACATGCCACACATCGGATGAACGATGCTGCGCACGACGTCGCGCTACCGCATTCCGGATAAGCTGGGACACTACAGCCAAACACCAACAACCAACAACCAGAAAGGTACCGATCATGCCCCTCACCGCCCCGTTGACCCTTTCCTGCGGCCTGGAAATCCCGAACCGCATCGCCAAGGCCGCGATGACCGAGGGGCTTGCAGAGGCCGCCGGTCACGCCGGCGAGCGCATCGAGCGCGCCTACCGCACCTGGGCCGATGGGGGTTCCGGACTGATTTTGACCGGCAACATCATGGTCGACGGCCGCTACCGCGAGCGCCCGGCGAACGTGATTGTCGACGGCGAGCAGGATGAGGCGGGCCGCGCTGGGCTACGCCGGTTCGCCGAGGCCGCCAAATCCGGCGGCGGTGCGACCATCGCGCAGATATCGCACGCCGGGCGGCAGTCGCCCAAGGCCATCGCGGCCGAGCCGGTCGGCCCTTCCGCGGTGGCGATGAAGATGCCGGGCGGGCTGTTCGGCAAGCCGCGCGCGCTGACGGTAGACGAAATCCACGAGGTCGTCGGGCGCTTCGCCGTCAGCGCCGGCGAGTTGTGCGCCGCCGGCTTCGACGGCGTCCAGGTGCACGCCGCGCACGGTTACCTGGTATCGGAATTCCTGAACCCGCTGGCCAACCAGCGCGACGATGAATGGGGCGGCTCGCTGGAAAACCGGGCCCGACTGGTGATCGAGATCGTCCGGGCCGTTCGCGGCGCGATCGGCCCGGACAAGGCGTTGTCGGTCAAGCTCAACTCGTCGGATTTTCAGAAGGGCGGGTTCTCGTTCGAAGACTGCCAGCGGGTCGTCGCGATGCTGGACGACGAAGGCATCGACCTGCTCGAAATCTCCGGCGGCAACTACGAGCAGCCACGCATGCTCGGCTTCGACGGCCTCGAGCCGGTGTTCGAAGACAACGTGCGCGAATCCACCCGAGCGCGCGAGGCTTACTTCATGGGTTACGCCGAAGAAGTTATCAAGACCGCAAGCACACCGCTGATGGTGACCGGCGGTTTCCGCACGCGCCAGGCGATGGATGCGGCGATCGATGAAGGCGTCGCCATGATCGGCATCGGCCGACCGCTGTGCATCCATCCCGACGCGGCGAACAAGCTGCTGAGCGGTGAATGGGATCGACTTCCGGCGCCGGAGAAAAACTTCCGCCTGGGTCCGGGCTGGCTGGGACCGCATTCGGCTAACGACCTGATCAAGGCGGCGAATGGTTTTGCCGCAATGTCGTTTTTCTACCGCAACATCATCCGGATGGCCGACGGCAAGCCGACGAAGCGTCGCATGAACCTGTGGGGTGCCTTGATCCGGCACCAGATGCAGGAGCGTTCGGATGCAAAACACATGGCTTCGAACTGATACTGCCTGCTTTAGGGTCTATTGCCGCTGCACCGCTTTTTCGTAAAGTCCCGGAAAACGTCCATCCGGATCACATTCGCGCTTAAGCGCCTGGTAGGCCTCGCGGTCGTATTCCGACCAGAACGTCTTCTCGTCGTAAGTGCTGCGCGAGTAGAGGCTTTTCTTTCCGCCGTGCTTCGCCACCAGTTCTTCCACCAGCGCGTTGTAGTGGCCGTCGGGCTTGTCTGAACGCACCATGTCCCAGAATCCGAAGTTGACGTACGGCGTGTCGGTGCGCAGCCTGAACAGCGAGAAGCGGGCGCTGGGCACCACGAATGGGCAGATCCATACCGGCCGGATGCCGATTTCGGCTTCGAAATCAGCGAGGAATTTCCAGGCATTGGCGATGGGAATGTCGACGTCCTGGATCACCGACTCGGTGCGCGGGCGGATGTATTGCAAGAGACTCAGCGGCCACCGTCGGCTGGCGCGCATGATCTTCTGGTAGGTGACGCTGGACAGGCGCTTGCGTCCAAGCAGCAGACGCACCGGCTTGAGATGCGCATAAACATTTCTACTGCACCAGAACCAGTCGGTGTCCCAGCGCCATAGATAGTCGTGGACGGTCAGCCAGTCATCGTGCCGCTCGCGCAGACTTCTCCAGTACTGACGTATCCAGGTGTAGTCGCTGGCCTCGGTGCCGGCGGGCGGCGATTCGACCAGGTGCGCGCGGGTGAGCACGAAATCTCCGGGGCCGAAGTACACGCCGTCGAGATAGTCGCAGGTCGGCCGCGCACATTCCGCCTCGATTGCGGCGAACAGATTTTCAGGGTCCTCGAAGCGGACATGTTCCAGCCGAACGAAAGGCTTGACCGGAATCAGCCCGATGCGCACCCGTGTGGCGTAGCCGAGGCTGCCGTAGGAATTCGGGAAGCCGTGGAAGAGCTCCGGAAACTGCTCGGGCGAGCAGGTCAGCACCCGGCCATCGGCGACCAGCACGTCGAGCTCTTCCACGCTGTCGTGCACCAGGCCGTAGCGAAACCCGCCGGACTCGATGCCGACGCCGGTCACGGCGCCGCCCACCGTTATGCTTCTGAGCTCCGGCACGATCGCAGGGGCCAGGCCGTGCGGCAGGACTGCATCGACCAGGTCGGCGTAGGTGGTCATGGCCTCGACTTCGGCCACGCCGGACGCGGGGTCGATCTCGATGATGTGGTTCAACGAAGCCGCGTCGAGCTCGGTCCGGCCCGAGCCCTCGCGCGGACGAAAAAGGTTGCTGGTGGCTTTTCGCAGCCGCACCGGACCGCTGGAGTCGGCAAGTGCCGACGCCATGGCGTCGACCCGCACGCGATGCGCGTCCCAGGCCGGATTGCTCATCTTATCGGGCTCATCGCACCGGTTCGTAGCGTGGCACGTCGCCGTGGCTGAAGACGAGCTGCCATAGGTTCAAGCCGCGCGCACGGAACGCGCCGGCACAACTATTGAGGTAATAGCGCCACATCCGGTAAAAGCGTTCGTCCAGCCCTTCGTAGTACTTGAGCTCATCCCAGGCGGCGAGGAAGTTGGCCTCCCAGACCATCAGCGTGCGGTCGTAGTCCGGCCCGAAGTTATGCCAGTCCTCGAGCACGAACAATCCCTCCTTGGCCCGCGTCAGCTGCGCTTCGGACGGGATCACCCCGCCGGGAAAGATATATTTCGTGATCCAGCGATCGGCGGTCGAACGGCTTTGATTGCCGCCGATGGTATGCACCAGCGCCAGACCACCGGGCTTCATGGCTTTTTTCGCGACCTTGAAGAAGCCGTGATAGTTCTTCGGCCCGACGTGCTCCATCAGGCCGACGCTGACCACCCGATCGTACTCCCCGGACTCGCTCGCGGCCTCGCGGTAGTCCTGCTGCCGAATATCGACCTGCAGGCCCTCGCACAGGCGGCGTGCATATTCGACCTGGCGGGAGCTGATGTTATAGCTGACGACTTCGCACTGGTGCTCGGCGGCCAGGTAGCGCGCCAGTTCGCCGAAGCCGCCGCCGAGCTCGAGCACCCGCATGCCCGGCTCCAGATGCAGCTTGCGCGCGACCAGATTCAGCTTGGCGCGCTGCGCCTCATCCAGTCCGGACGCCGCGCCTTTCGGGCCGTAATAAGCACAGGTGTATTGCATGGTCGGGCCGAGCATGGTCTCGTAAAGACGGGTCGGGAGATCGTAATGCTGGTCTGCAACCCTTTGTGAGCGCTCGCGGCTTTGCGCATTGGAAAGCCGGCTCAGCAGAACCTGGAGCAGCATCGAGGGGGTGCGGATCTCGCGCTCGATTCGGGCCTGCAACAAGCGATAAAAAAATTCGTCCAGATGTTCGACGTCCCACCAGCCATCCATGTAGGCCTCGCCGGCGCCGAGCGTGCCGTAGGCCAGCACGCGCTTGAATAACCGATCGTCATGAACCTGGATATCCCATGATCGATCACCGCCGATCTCGATGTCGGCGTTGCGCAGCAGCGATGACAATTTCTTTCTGGCTGACACGGTCGTGCTCGCTTTTGAATCCCTATTGTCGGAATGCCATCCAAACGAGTTTGACACAAACCAGTTGGCCTTTTTTGCGTCATATCATGCAAATGCATCCGGGCCGCCGGAAGCTTCGCCCATTTGCCAGGGGCGTTTTTCGCGTTTTCGCCGTCGAAAGGGTCAAGCTCGGTAATCGGGATTCGCATAACCGTACCGGCAGCCTGCCGCCCAGCCCTTTCGATCATTGCCGTGGGCCGGCAGGCCGCCGGCGTCGGCGAGCATTCTGGCGGCGTGCATGAGATTCCAGGTCATGAAGGTAACGTTGCGCTGGGTGAAATCATTGTCCGGGCCGCCCGAGCCTTCGTCGGCGTACGACGGTCCGGGACCGGCCTCGCCGATCCAGCCGGCATCGGCCTGCGGCGGGATGGTGTAGCCCAGGTGCTGCAACGCGTAGAGGATGGTCATCGCGCTATGCTTGATCCCGTCCTCGTTGCCGGTGATGATGCAGCCGCCGGTTCTGCCGTAGTAGACCGACTGGTTCTTGTCGTTCAGCTTTCCCGATTCGGCATACAGACGCTCGATCAGGCGCCGGCAGATCGACGATTCCTCGCCCAGCCAGATCGGCGTGCCGACGACCAGGATGTTCGCGGCCATGACCTTTTCGCACAGCGAAGGCCAGTCGTCGCGCTCGAAACCGTGCTCGCGCATGTCCGGATATACCCCGGGCGGCAGCGTGAGATCTGCAGCGCGGATCATCTTGCTCGATACCCCGTTGGTTTCCATGATCTCCTGCGAGACTTTCATCAACTGTTCGGTGTGCGAGAACTCACGCGACGGCTTGAGCGTGCAGTTGACGAACAGCGCCTTGAGGCCGGAAAAGTCGAAATCGTGGTTCTCGCAAAGTGCTTTTTGTTTCTCGTTGAGTGTCATCGGCATCTCCGTGACGGGTTGGCTGGCTGGTTGGTCTCCGTGGAAAATTCAGGCCGGGACTGTGCTGTTACCATTTTCGACGTGGGGAGCACGATGTTCTGCGCCACCAGCAAAAGCAGTGCATCCAGGCCCTCGGCACAGAAGCTCATGCATCGAGTCTATCGGATTGTTCGTTCCGTCACCGCATGATCGAACCGTCCAATCATCGGTCGCGAACTGCCCAAGAAGTTCGAACCCGGCTGCACGTGAACCCGAGGGCTGGCCGTCCAGCGCCTGGTGGGCTGGACCTTGGTCGTGACCGGCCTGATCGCGCTGGTGATCTGGCTGGCCGCACCGATGACATACGCACGAGTCGCCGGACTGTCCGTTTACGGCATTGCAGTCTTGTTTACCGTTCTTGCCATGGTCAGGATCCGCCGCGGCGGCGCCGGCTGATCAGCGAGATCCACCGAAATCAGAGCCAATACCGGCCTCTGGGTAAGCCGAAGGCGGCACCCGGAGTTGACCGATCAATGCCCCCTGCCCCGGCTGCGCTTCGCTTACCCCGGCTACTCAACTGCATTCATCCGGGCGAGGCAATCCGACCTGGTCCAGGGCAACGGTCAGTCGCTTTCGAAATCGTCGGCGAACAAAACGCCGCTACTCCCGGTGAGGTCGATGATGCGCGCACCGTCCGGGTCGCCCGAGCGTATTTCCACGCTTGCGTTCCTGACCCCGTCGCTCTGCGGCGTGAATACCAGTTCGAAGCCGCAAGTCTGGCCCTCGTCAAGCGTCGCGCCGCTGCAGGTATTGCCGGCCGCAGGCAGGCTGAAATCCGCCGAGGCGGGACCGGTAATGGCGATTCCGTCGATCGCCAGCGCCTGCTCGCCGGTGTTGCTCAGTGTCACGGCGCGCGGCGCCGAGGAACCTCCGGGCGACACTTCCCCGAAGTCTATGGTGGTGCTTGAAACGTCGAGCTGCGGCGGCGCAAGGTCGGGCACCAGCTCGATTGCACCGATGTCGCAGTCGGCGAAGCCGTCGTTGTCGCCGTCGACCGGGCGCTCGGTGCCGATCGCGTCGACCGGCGGGCAGTTCGGGCCGAGCATGGCGTCGATGGCCGGTGAGTCGGCGAACGGCGCGATGAACGGGAGTTGTGCGTCGGCGAAGCGCAGCGGCTGGAGCCGGTCGTCGGGGTCCTGGACGACCAGGTCGGCGGCGGTCGGGACCAGGCCGCACAGGTCCAGGTCGCCGAACAGGTTGTCACCGTCGGAAATCAGGGTCGCGCCATCGTCCACGATGCAGTTGCGCGGCACGTCGAGCAAGCCGGCCGGGCGGTAGTTGCCGGTCAGGATCGAGCCGGTCATCGTGACCGTCGCCGTGTTGGCCACGGTGAGTGCGCCCCCGCCGATGCCGCTGGCGCCGCCGGTGTCGCCCGAGTTGCCGGCAATCGTGACGTGGTTCAGCGTGTAGTCCGAGCCACCGAGGTACAGCCCGCCGCCGCGGTTGCCGGTGATGGTGACGTTCTCGAACACGCCGTGGCTGGCGGCATGGGCCCAGATTCCGCCGCCGCTGACCGCGCGGTTGCCGTCGATCACGACGTCGCGCAGGTCGATAAGGTCGTTGGCGAAGATCGCACCGCCGACAAACCCGTCGGCGACGCCGCCGGTCACCCGGGCGCGGCGCATGACCAGGTCGCCGGGCCAGGCTGAAATCCGCCCGCGCGACACAGTCAGGTCTTCGATGCGAAGCGCAACGCTCGCGTCGTTGATCCGCAGAGCAAGGTCGTTATCGCCGTCGATGATGCTGCTGTCCGCACCGTTGCCGACCAGCACCAGGTCGTCGGTGATATCCAGCCGACCTTCGGTGAGCGTATACACGCCGGTGCCGAGCGCAACCGTGCGCAAGCCGGGCTGGGCGTTGGCCTCCTCGATGGCGGCGCGCAGCGTGCACACGCCGTCTTCGCTCGCGCAAGCGCCGTCGCCCGGGTTGATATCCGGCTTGTCCAGGAACGCGTCGCCCAGCGCATCGACGTACAGGTCCGCCGGCGGCGCGACGCTGATCAGATGTGCCGCCTCGTTGTTCGGGCGAACGTCGTCTTCGTTCGACGTCACCGTCGCCTCGATCAGCAGCGGCGTACCGGGCGCGACGGCTCCGTTGACCCGCGCGGTGATTTCGGCGAAGGCGGCAAAGCCCGGCTGGAGGGTGCCGGCGCTGCAGGTGATGATCAGGCCGTCCAGGGCGCAGCCCGGGCCGGTGACCGCGATCGATCCCGCCGCCACGCCCTCGGGCAGTTCGACGACCAGCTCAACGCCCGTGGCCGTGGTCGGCGGTCCCGCACTCGGCGGATTGTTGAGTGCGCGGAACAGGATCTCGAACTGCTCGTTCGGCAACGCACGCTCGGTCGAGGGCCAGACCTCCATGACCAGATCCAGGCCGTCGATCACGGTCACCGGAAAACTGTCGCAGGCCGTCAGGGAGTCGGCCGTCGGTACTTCACTGCCGTCGTCGCCGGTGACGCGGTCGGTCAGGCAGATCCCGACGTCGTAGGTACCCGACGACGAATAGATATGTGACGCGCTGATCGTTCCCGGCCCGTTGCCGGACTGGCCCAGCTTCGGCCCGTCGCTCTCGGCATCGACTTCCGGTTCTACCGTGCCGTCGCCCCAGTCGATGACCACGAGGTGCTGCTCGTCCGGATCCGGGTCGATGAAATCGGCGTCGAGCCGGTAAGTGAACCCGACTCCGGCCGCCGCCGGTTCGGGCACCTGGACCTCGGGCGGGTCGTTGACCTCGGCCACAGTGACAGTAACGATTTCGGGCGCCGACGCGAACATGCCGTCGCTGGCGGCAAAGGAAAAGGTATCGGTGCCGTAGTAATCCGGATCGGGCGTGTAGGTTGCCTGGTTACCGACGATCTGCACGGTTCCATGGGTCGGCGCATCGACAAGATCGAAGCTCAGCGCATCGAGCGGGTCGGGATCGCTGCCGTCCAGCGTGATGGCCATTGGCACGTCCTCGTCGACGACCACGGCAATGCCCGGCGTGGCGAAGGGCGGTCGGAAGTTCCGGACCACGCCGATCTCGACGTCGGCCGGTGCGGTCCGGATGGGCCGTCCCGTGGCCGGGTCCCGCACGCCGTCGCTGACGCTGAAGCGGAACCCGTCGATGCAGTCAGCGGGATCATCGCAGGCGAAGTCGTTCGTCGACTGGTACTCGAGATCGGCATAGTCGGGCCCGATCTCGACGAACGGCGTGAGCAGCGAGATGTGCAACAGGTTGGTCGCCGGATCGAGCACGTAGAAGCGGCTGGCGTTCACCGAGACGTTCTGCGGGTTGCCGAAGTCGCCGAGCACGAAGCAGCTGCCGTCGCAGGTCGACTTCGCCTGGCCGGCGAAGAAGCCGTCGGTCGAAAAGCGCTGGATGCGCGCGTTGCCGGTATCGGCGACGTAAAGGACGTCCTGCGGATCGAAATCCATCTTCGGCCGGCTGCGGAACTGACCCGGTCGGCAGCCCCAGGTGGGCTGACCGCCAATGCCGAGCGCACCGCAGATCGCCTGCTCTTCCGGGTTGAACGCCTCGTCGACCGCACAGGTGGCGTCGGTGCAGGAAAAGCCGAGCGTCCGGCGATTGCCAACATCGCACACCGCCTGGTCGCCGGGTGCCAAGTCGATGTCGCAACGACCCATCCAGCCTTCCAGCGTGCCGGGATAGGCCAGGCCGTCGTCGGCGATGTAGGAGGGCCGATAGCGGTTGATCCGGCCATATTCGCTGGCATACAAGCGGCCCCGCGAGTCCAATGCCAGCTCGCCGCCGGTCGATCCGCCTTCGCCGGGGTCTAGCAAGTCGACGAAGTCGGGCGTCACGGTGCAACTGACCTGGCAATCGAATCCCGGCGGCAAGACGCCGTCGAGTACGATCAGCGCACCGGGTTCGGTCAGTACATACAGCAGCCCGTTGGCGTCGGTGACGGCGCTGCGCGCTTGGGTCACGTCGTCAGCGCTGGAACCGTCGTCGCGCCGGCGAAGGTTCACCAGGCGATAGTCGACGATACGGTTCAGGTCCAGGTCGTAGACCGTCAGTCTCGACTGGCCGCCGCCGGCGTGCGAGGTCAGGAACAGTCGATCCAGGGTCCGATCGAGCACCACGTCCTTGAGTTCGTCGTAGTCCGGAACCACGCGTTCGAAGTCCAGCAGGGCACCGTCCGGGCCGAAGACCGCGATCCGCGCGATCAGCGTGTAGGACGGCGCCGCGCCGCCGTTGCATTGGACGAATCCTTCGTCGACCACGTAGCTGCGGTCGTCGTCGGTCACCGTGATCGCGATCGGGTTGTACGGGAACGGCACCTGGACGTCGATCTCGCTGCCGGTGCCATCGGGGTCGGTGCAGGCCTCGATCAGCTCTGCATCGGTCACCGTTTCCTCGACCCGGAAGTCCTCGACGAAGTACGGGTACAGCGGCGCGATGAAGAAGCCGTCGTTCGGCGTGTCTTCGATGAAAAACCGCAGCGGATCGCCGTCCGGATCGGTGGCCCGCAGGCGGATCGGGGTCGGCTCGAACGACACCGCCTCGACCCGGTCCGTTCCGGTTTGCGCGATCGGGCTCGGCGCCAGGTTCGATGCCTTGACGTTGACCAGCTGCACCGCCGAATCGCTGTTGCCTGAGGCATCGGTCACCGTCCAGGTAACGAAGTTCAGCCCGAAGCCGATCGGCAGCACCGCGTCGTTGGTCACGGTCGGCGCGAGGTCGACGAAATCGAACACCAGCGGCTGGCCGAGCTCGCTGACCGTTCCGGTCGTCACTTCGACGATGTCGTCGGGCGGCACGATGACCGGCGGTTGTGTATCGACCACCTCGACGCGCATCGTCGCCTGCGTCTCGTTGGGCAGGCCGGCGCGGTTCGGCCCCGGGTCCTGGGCCGTCCAGGTGATCTCGAAGTCCGCCGGGCTCGCCGACGTGCTGACGGGCCAGAAGGTCTCCAGCGCTTCGGTCGGGAAGGTGGGCAGCATCGACGTCAGCCGACCGCAGGGGTCGGAAACCGCGTACATGGACTTGAGCAGCGCTGCATAGCGTGACCGGGACACGCCACCGGCCTCGTCCGCTTCGATCGTCACTTCGATCACGTCGCCGACCAGCGTCGCGGTGATCCGGCCGTCGGAAAACGGCTGCGGCGCGATGACCGGCGGGTCTTCGTCGTAGACCGTGATGGTCTGGAACGCATCTCGAGTGTTGCGAGTTCGCCAACCGCTGAAGATGGCATCGGCGGCTCCAACCAGGAGTTCAGTTGCCACGTCGAAAAGTAATCCGCTCCAGGGCTGCCCCTTCGCGCCGGACGGCAGGCCCGGAACGTAGATGAAATCGATCGGACTCAGGCGAACATAACTGCGCCAGAGCAGCGTGTTTTCGCCCTGCGGAAAGCGCAGCGTCCGATCCTTCACGTAGGGGCACCGATAGCTCGGGCCTTCGCCGTCGAGCTGGGAGAATTCCTGGCTTCCGTTCCGATCGTCACACTGCATGAAGATGCGGTCGGTCGCTTCAAAGGACGCGGTCTGCAGCCAGTAATCGAGATCGAGGCGAATGGCCGAAGACGGCGTTGGCGTGTCGTACAGCAAGGCGACGTCGACCTCGGTGTTGTGCTGATATACGAAGGGTGTACCGACATCGCCCCAGTTGCTTTCGTACTGACGCGTCCAGCCGAGCACGTTCACGACCTTGTCAAACATGTGCTCCTGGTCGAGTTCGATGTGGCATTCCCCCGTTGCCGGCATCGCCGTTTTGTCGGGCGGCGGCACAAAGACAGTCGGGCAGAACTTGAGCGCCAGGTTGCTGGAATAGGCCGTCGCGTTGAAGGCCTCGGAAAACGGCGAAGGCACAAGGGCGAGGCTGAATGCCACCTGATAGGCCACGCCGAACAAGGCGTTGCAGGCAATCGCGATGTCGTTGAGATCTCGACCGCCGGCCGATCTCTCGGCCCATGCGGCATCGATGACAACGCCGGAGTCCCCCGCGGGCGCATGCGCCACGCGCACGGCAACGCCGTCGAACGCCTCGAGCGACGCCAGCCCGATCACGCCGTCGCGCGCGGCTTCAATGCCCGGGCGCGGCTTGCCGTCCAGCGTGAACAGGCGCGAACCGATCACGTGCGGCCCGCGCATCGCGGTGAGCTCGACCACCGCATCGACCCGCTCGGCGTCCACGCGCAGCGCCAGCGCGTACATCGGTTCGACCAGCGCGAAGGTCGTGGAATCCGAGCCGATCCGGAGCCGACCGTTGCGAGTCGGCAGGGGCTCGACCGAATCGGCCCGGAAAATCGCATCGCCCACAGACGACCGCCCGCTCGTCGCGCCTTCGCCCGCCAGGTCGACGAACTCGGCCTGTTTCGGCGCCGCGACCAGCGGCTCGACGATCGGCCCGACCCGGAACTCGCTTCGGCCCTGCGCCGGGCTGGTGATGACGATCAGCGTCAGGAAAGGAAGAAGCAGAAAAAGGCGAATCGTGACGTGGGGCAGGAACTTGTTTGGACGCACGGCCGGACTCCGGCGAAACAGGTACCGCTATCCTCCTTCGACGCCCATCAGACAGGAATGGCCGGAGGTTGCAGATTCGTGCTCGCTGGTTGCAAACCGTTCGGAAACGCCGGCTTGTAGCTTCCTTGCGACGCGCTTTCAGCGAGATCCCGGGGCGCCCGACCCGTCAGATCCGGCAGTCGATTCCGTCGAGCACCATGTGAATGAGCAGCCCGAACCCGATCAGGTGCAGCGCACGGGCGGCAGGACGAAGGTTGGCTCGCCCCCGCTCCCGCCCGAACAGAAGCGGCAGCAGGAACAGCATCGTATAAACCGCAATAGCCGGAAGGGTATGCAACGGATGGAAGCCGATCGAACAGCGATCAGGGTCATATACAGGGTCAGCGAGCAAATGATCTGCATCCACGAGCATGGTGGCTATCAGAATCGCGGCTGTGCTGCGCCATCGTCTCCGGTAGAACACGACCGCGGCGAGCAGCGGGACCACGAAGTGAAGAACGATATGAATCATGCCCGATTACCGCACCGCCCCTGCGAGAGAGGCGGTAGCGGAAAGGCTATATTGGGCACTCATCCCAGGTGATAATCTGTGCGAAACGTCTTCAGCGAGCTCAGTCTTCGCCTGGGGCCATTGCCTGCTGGAGCATCTCGGTGAGTTCCTCGAGGCTGTAGCTGTACGGACCCCATTCGTTCAACTGCACAAGCTGCTGGATCTTGGTCGAAATCGTCATCGCCTGCTCTTCGGCGCTGGGCACCACCATGTACCGGCGCAGCGGCGCGTCGTCGAACAATGCATGAACGAAAGCCTCGGAGACCGCATCCGGCTCCTTGTAGGACAGCTCGCGGGCCTCTGTCTCCTCGTATTCTTTTTGCATTTCAGGGGTAATCACACCACCCGCCGCGACTACGCGTGCCTGCCTGCGCAGCGCGCCGCTGCGGCGGATCCGCGACTGGAAATTGCCCGGCTCGATAACGCTTACCCACACGCCGTGCGGCGCCATTTCGCCCGCCAGCGCATCGGTGAGCGCCTCGATCCAGTGCTTGCTGCCGCTGTATGCGCTGCCGCCGGGCCAGGCCAGCGTGCCTGCAATGGAGCCGGTAATGGCGATACGCCCCTTTGATTCCATGACCATCGGCGCAAACGCCTTGGTTACTCGATAAACTCCCTCTACGTTGACGTCGTAGACCAGGGTCTGGACCTCGACCGGCGTATCGACAACAGGCCCGCCATCGCCGATCCCGGCATTGTTCACCAGCCCGTAAAGGCCGGTACCGCTTTCTTCGATGAGCGCAACCACGGCGTCTATCTCGTCCTGCTTCGTGACGTCCAGGCGCACCGCGGTGATGTTCTCGATCGCATTCAACGCCGCCAGGTCATCGTCCTTGCGTGCGCCGGCATAGACGTGATGGCCCTGTTCGGCCAGCGTCTCGGCCAGGTTGCGGCCGATGCCGGTACTTGCACCGGTGACCAGCACGGACTTTTGACCGTCGGAGGCCAGCACGACCGTGGGCATCGACGCCCCAAAGATAAAGACGAGTAGAGCGACGATCTGGAGCAATCGGTTCATCAATAATTTCCTTTTGGTAGCCAGTATGGCGTGATTAGAAACAGAAAGATTACACAGCGCTGTTCAAGATACCCAATTCCCGGGTCGGTCGCCAGTCCCGGCATTGATAGCGTCAAAGCTCGACGTCGACCGCTTGCGCCACCTGCTTGGAGAGTGCAACGGCGTCTTCGACATTGGCGGCCCGGGCAAGCGCTACGCCCATGCGCCGGCGCCCCTTGACTTCGGGCTTGCCGAACAGCTTCAGGTCGGTATGCGGCCGGGCAAGTGCTTCCGTCAGACCGCTGAAGCTGACCTTCGCGGAGTCGCCTTCGACCAGCAGCGCCGCGGACGCCGATGGGCCGTAAAAAGTGATGTCGGGGACGGGCAGCCCCAGGAACGCCCGCGCGTGCAGGGCAAACTCGGAAAGCTGCTGCGAGATCAGCGTAACCATGCCGGTATCGTGCGGCCGCGGCGAGACTTCGCTGAAGTACACGTCATCGCCCTTGATGAACAACTCGACACCGAACAGGCCATGGCCGCCGAGCGCATCGGTGACCTTTGCACCGATTTCCTTGGCTCGTGCCAGGGCGCGCTCACTCATCTGCTGCGGCTGCCACGACTCGCGATAGTCGCCGTCTTCCTGTCGATGGCCGATGGGCTCGCAAAAAGACGTGCCGCCTTGGTGGCGAATCGTCAGCAGGGTGATTTCGTAATCGAACTCGACCAGCGACTCGACGATCACCTTGCCCTTGCCGGCGCGCCCGCCTTCTTGCGCATAAGTCCAGGCACGCTCGATATCGTCTTCGCTTCTCAACAACGACTGGCCCTTGCCCGACGAACTCATGATCGGCTTGACGATATTCGGGAAGCCGATCTGCCGGGCGGCTTCCGCGAATCCGTTCCAGTCTTCTACAAACGCATACTTCGAAGTCGGCAGTTTCAGCTCTTCGGCCGCGAGGCGCCGAATGCCTTCCCGGTTCATCGTCAGGTGCGCTGCCTTCGCGCTGGGTACGATGGTAAATCCTTGCTGCTCGAGCTCTATCAATCCGCTGGTGGCAATGGCCTCGATTTCCGGCACGATAAAGGCCGGCTTTTCCGTGAGCGCGATCTCCTTCAACGCTGACGCGTCCAGCATCGAAATGCAATAACTGCGATCAGCCACCTGCATTGCCGGTGCGTTCTCGTAGCGATCGAGCACGATCACCTCGCAACCCAGACGCTTCAACTCGATCACCACTTCCTTGCCGAGCTCGCCCCCGCCGCAGAGCATGACTTTCGTTGCGGTCTCTGAAAACGGCGTACCGATTGTTGTCATGCCGTTGTCTCGATCAGGCGCGCGGAATGCGAACCGCGGTGGCCATGATCTGGTATTCGAAATCAGCCGTTCGGCCGGCTCCTGCGCCCTGCCCCAGGTCCTCGGCAAAATGCGCCGCCTGCTCCGGGGTCAGTTCGACACGCTCTAGCATACCGGCAAGCGTGACAGTCTTGCCGGCCGAGTCGGTGGGGATGAAGAAGCTGTAATCCTGGAAGCGAACACGTGCTACCGCGTCGCCGTCGCGAGCGATGAAAAAGCAACCCTTCTTCTGGCAGACCTGCTGAATCTCGGTCTCGATGACGACCGGCTTTCCTGCCAGCTCGTCCAGCCTCGCGATGGCTTCGCCCAGCGAACGCGAATATTCGCTTTCGGGCAGCACCGAACCGAAATCTTCATACGCTTCGGTCGCGTGAACCGGCTTTGACAGCCGGACGACCGCTTCATCGGCCAGAACAACCGAGGCAAACAACGTAATGGCCAGCATTCCGGCCCAAATCAAGTTTCGCATCTTGAGGTCCTGTTCACTATCGTTATAAGGGACAAGAGCTGAGTTTAACCCGGAGGGCAATCCCGTGACGGCGCAATCTCCATGACTTGCGGATTGCTTCGATCCCGACGAAATACCGGCGCTCAGGAATCCCGGGTATCGTCCGTCTTGCCCTGCTCGACCGTGACCGGGGTGCGCATGATCACCTCGCGATGCGGGAACGGAATGTTGATATCGTTCTCCTTGAACGTATCCCACAGTGCCAGCAGCACTGTGCCGCGGATGTTCGTCAGTCCGCGCTGCGGGTCGTCGATCCAGAAGCGCAGCAGGAAGTTGATAGAGCTGTCTCCGAACTCGGTCATCCAGCAGACCGGCGGGTTGTATCTTGAGTCGACTCGGTCGACGGCGTCGGCCGCTTCCTTCGCAAGGCGTATTACTTCGTGCGGGTCCGAGCTGTACGACACACCGAAAGGCACGTCAAGTCGAACGAACTTGTTCGAGAACGACCAGTTCACGACCTGGGTCGTTATGAAATCCTCATTCGGGATCAGGTACTCGCGCCCGTCGCGGGTGACCACCGAAACGAAGCGCGCCCGAAGTTCCCGAATCCACCCGAACGTCTCGCCGAGCGTGATCGTGTCGCCGGGCTTGATCGACTGATCGAGCAGGATGATGATGCCCGAAATGAAATTCGATACGACCTTCTGCAGGCCGAAACCGATGCCGACGCCGACCGCACCGGACAGCACGGTCAATGCGGTCAGGTTGATACTGAGCAATTGCATGCCGAGGAGAACGGCGAAGACCATCAGCGAGATCCGCGTGATCTTTCCGAGCAGCACACGAAGCGAGGGTGTGAGGTCCTCGGTCTTCTGGATGCGGCTGTCGAGGATGTTACCCAGCTTCAGCGCAACCCACAGCAGAACGCCGACGGCAATCAGCGCGGTCGCGACCTGCCACAGCGAGATCTCCAGAACCGGAATCATCGCGCCATCGAGAATTGCCTGGATATCGTCGGTCACGCCGAGCAGCGCTGCCGCCACGTAAACCCAGGCAACGAATGCGAAGAGTTTCGCGATGCTCCTGTGGCGAATGATGCGCGAGACCGCTGAAATGACGAGCCAGGCCGCCGAAAGAAGCATCGTGGCGTATATCAGGTAGTTGCTCTCGGGCCAGCCGGAGATGCGGGTCGCAATGTAGGCGATCCCCAGGAAAACTGCGATAAACAGCCACTGCAGCCGACGCAGGAACGCCACTATCACGCGCAGCAGCCCACGCATTCCGTGAATACGCCGAACAGCACCCTCAATCTTCTTTTCGACGAGGCCGGACAGGAACCAGGCCGGAACCACGGCAATGGCGATGATGCCGAGCTGGAACAGGACTTCCGGCGAACTCAGGTACTGGAGCGACAGCTCGTAGAAAGCAATCCCGCGTTCGACCAGTCGATCGATAGTCTGTTCGTCCACCGCTGAGAAATCCCTTTGCGCGTCCGTCCCGAAAAACTATAACACTGCCCCGGAACGCTTCAGCGAACCGCCAAAGCAGGGCGGTTTGCTCAAAATCGAGTCCTGCCCCGGCGCCTCAATCGGACCGCGTTTCCCGAATCCGACCCCGGAGGTTTTTCCGGTTCTGCTACATCGTCAGATAGTTTCCAAATGGCTAATTTCCAAAAGGATGTCCGGTAGATCCGCAGGTAGATCCGCTAAGATTTCTCGCGCGCCTCGGGTAGCCAAAGCTCGAATCGCGCGCCACCCTGATCCGAGGGACGGGCCCGCACGCTCCCGCCAAGCGCCTGAATGAGTTGCCGCGTGACTGCCAGACCGAGACCCGTGTTCGAGCGCGTGGCGTGAAATCGCCGCCCGAGTTCCCAGACCCGCTGGTAATCTTCCTCGCGCGGCAGGCCGTCACCATCATCCTCCACGACAATCCGGACCAGCTCGTTCTGGCAAGCGACGGTCACGCCGATCCGGCCAGCGGCGAAGCGCAGGGCGTTGGAGAACAGATTCTGTACAGCGCGCCGGACCATCATGGGGTCGGCGAGCACCTGGGCCGGTTCGAGGGAACGGTCGACGGCCACCGATTGACCTGTTGCCAGGTCCTCGCAAATGCGCGCGACTAGGTCCGCGACATCCACGCGCTGGAACAGATCGTCATCGGCGTACCGATGCCCGCCGGTTTTTACGAGCTTGAATGCTTGCCCGACATTTCGCTGCAGCATATCAACCGTTTTTGCGAGCGTGGCAGAGGCCTGGATCGAGGGATGTTCGGCGAGGGACGTGACGGCGACGGACACCACCTGAAGGGGCGTGCGCAGATCGTGCATGAGCGCGGCATTGTGCTCGGCAGCACGTTGATGGGCCGCGGCAAGTTCCTGGTTGATCTCTGCGAGGTCCGTTTCTGCCTTTTCAGCCAGCCAGGTGCGCCGGGCCAGCTCGATTTCCTCGGCGACCTCGTCGGCCAGCAACTGAAGCAACTTCAGTTCATCGGGCGTCCACCGGCGCGGTTGATCGTCGATGATGCAGAAGCTTCCCAGCACGTTGCCGTTCGGATCGCACAGGGGAACGCCGGCGTATGCGGCGACATTGAGTTCCTCGATAGCGAGGTTGTCGCAGACCAGCTCGTGGCTGCGGGCGTCCTCCACAACCAGCGCACTGCGCTCGTTCACCACGTATTGGCAGAAGGAGTGACTCAGCGGCGTCTCGCGACGCTGTCTCCAGGGGGCGTCCAGACCGTTGGCGGCCGCGAAGAACTGGCGATCCTCGTCTACCAGCGAAACCAGGCTGACCGGCGCCCTGAGCGCCCGGGTTGCGATGCGGGCGTATCGGCTTAGAGTTTCGCGTTCCGGGGTGTCCAGCAGACCGGTTTCGGCCAACGAATGAAGCCGGCCGCCATCGTGGAGGTGCGCTTCGGCTGAAGGCTTTTGGGTCATGTGCGTGCGTAGTTTCAGGTGCGCGTCAATATGGGGTGCTGGTGCGGGTCTGGCCGGAGGTCTCATGCCTTTATCATCGCATGCCCCGACCAAGAGTATAAACCACCGATAGCGGGCCGGGCCAGAAGCGCCACCGGGCATCCCGTTCGGCTGCGTCAAGGGGAACGGATGGGTGTGAAGTTTCTTTTTGACCGCTTAAAAGAACACCAGGCAACGAGTTTCCAAACTTTCCCGCGGTGCCGCGCCGCTGGGCGCGCGCGGGTCCTTGCACGACGAGTGCGGCGTGAAGCGCGTGCGCCCATCGAGCGCCGAATCGTAGGTCTTGAACAGCAGCATTTCGTCGCGGTCCATTCGGGGGTAGTAGTACCAGCGTTGCGCAGGCGTGTGCAGTGCAACCTGAAGCTCGCCGGTCCGGTCCTCGCCGCGCCGTTCCACGGGCACAAGATCGCCGTCGCCGATCGTGCGCGCATCGCAGAGCACGAGAGGGTGGTCGACGACCGGCCCGCCGATGGGGCGCCATGCGTTGATGATCGCAAAACGCCGCTGCGACAGCCGCTGCGCTTCTTCCGGTGAATCGCTGAAGAAATCCGCAAGCCGCCTGGGCCCCGAGTCGTGGGTGTAATCGTTGTGGACAATGTTCGCGGGATCCCGGGCGCCGTGTTGCTGCTGTTTAGCAACCGAGGAGCTTCGCCGTGTGTGGTCGAACACTTCTACGCGCTGCGCACCGGTAACGCGCTTCACCAGGGCGACCAGTTCGGGATGGTAGGCCGACCGCAGAACCGCGTCGTCGTAAAAGTCGCTTACGGCACTCTTGTGCCGCAGCAGAGCAAAGCCTTCACGATCGAGGTCGGTCTCCGGCAACGCCTCCCTGGCGTTGTGGATGTCTACCTCGTGATTACTATAGTTGCCAAGGTGCTCGGTCTGATCCCCACCGCCCTTGGAAGGCACGTAGACCAGCGGCGCCGAAACGTCGGCCAGAAACTTGAGCTCCGCTCTCAGCGGCTCTTGCGCAGGCTGATTCATCGCTTGCTCTCCGGGATTGGCACTGATTGCTGTGTTGAAACCCTCGGTCTTGAACCCTACCGGCTTCGGACAATACTGTCTATGACGAGCTTCAAATCGATCCGGACCTTATCGGGTACGAAACAAGGTCTGACCCAGGCTATGTTTCCGGCTGGATGCCAAAAGCCTTCATGCGATAGGTCAGCGTCGAAGGCTTGATCTGCAACAACTCGGCGGCGCCGCCGCTGCCCGACACGCGCCAGTCGGCCGTTTTCAGTGCCGCAATCAAGTTGTTACGTTCGAGTTCACGGAACTCGCTTTCGGTCATGAATCCTTCCGCGGCATCGACCTGGCTGAAAACCCCGGCTTCGGCATCGGACGCGGCATCAGGGTAGGCGTCTCGCTCCGGAGCCCCGAGCTCCAGCGCCAGGCGCGAACCGCGGCTCAGGATCACGGCACGTTCCATCACGTTCTTGAGTTCACGCACGTTGCCCGGCCAGCGCCGGCTCTCGAGCTGCCGTGCCTGCTGTTTGCCGATTGCCAGGCGTTCGCGGCCCAGTTCATCGCAAAAGCGATTCACGCAATGAACCGCCAGCGGCACGATGTCCGGCTTGCGTTCTCGCAGCGGCGGGACGGTTACCGGGAATACGCTCAGCCGGTAATACAAGTCCTCCCTGAACCGGCCCGCTTCGACCTCGGCGCGGAGGTCGCGGTTGGTGGCGGCAACAACGCGGACGTCGACCGAGACGGTCCGATCGTCGCCTACCGGTTCGAACTCGTTTTCCTGCAGCACCCTCAACAGCTTGCTTTGAAGCGAAAGTGGAATCTCGCCGACCTCGTCCAGGAACAGCGTGCCGCCGTCGGCGAGTTGCATGCGTCCTACGCGGTCGCGGTGCGCGCCGGTGAACGCGCCCTTGACGTGACCGAAGAACTCACTCTCGAACAGGTCCTTGGGCACCGAGGCGCAATTGACCCGGATCAGGGGGCAATCGCTGCGATCGCTGGCGGCATGGATGGCCCGGGCGATCATTTCCTTGCCCACGCCCGACTCGCCCAATATCAGCACGCTCACCGGCGTTGCAGCGACCGCCTCGACCTGCGCCAGGGTGTGCTTGAGCGCCGGGCTCTCGCCGATGATTTCGCCGAAATTGACCGTTAGATCGACCTCCTCGCGCAGGTAGTCGCGCTCGAGCTCGAGTTGCCGGTTGAGTTCGCGGATCCTGTCGAAGGCCTCGTCGCGCTCTTTCTCCACGCGCTTGCGCGCCGAAATGTCGCGAAAAACCACAACCGCGCCGTCGGGCTCGCCGCGCTCCGAGAGGATCGGGGTGCTGGTGTACTCGACCTGCCGCGTGTCGCCGTCGCGGGTCCAGAACACCTCATCGTCGACACGATGCACCTTGCCGTCCTTGATCGCCGCGTACACCGGGCAATCGTCGCGCGGGTACGGCGAGCCGTCGGCGTGCGAGTGATGATGCATTTCGTGCACGCCCCGACCGACAACATCGTCAAGGCGCCAGCCCAGGAGATCGATCGCAGCGCGGTTGGCGAAAGTGCCGTTGCCGTCGCGATCCAGACCGTAGACGCCCTCGCCGGCCGCTTCGAGGATCAGTTCAAGCCGCTGCTTGACCGCTTCGACTTCGGCATGCGCCTTCTCTCTTGCCTGCTCGGCTTCGAGTCGTCGTCTGATGTCGCGGAATACGATGACCGCGCCGGTGATTTCTCCATCCCGGACGATGGGCGTGCTGGTGTATTCCACCGGAATTGCTTGCCCGTCGTCGGTCCAGAACACATCCCTGTCGACCCGATGCACTTCTCCATCCCGGACCGCCGCATAAATCGGACAGTCCTCGGCCGGGTATGGGCTGCCGTCCGGGTAGGAATGATGGTGCACGTCGTGCAAGCGCTTGCCCAATATGTCCTCGGGCTTCCAGCCAAGCAATTCGACGGCCGCCCGATTGGCGAATGTCGCGCATCCAGAGGCATCGATTCCGTAAATGCCGTCGCCGGCGGCTTCGAGGATGGACTGATTTCGGTCGTGCAGCTCGTGGAAGCGGCTCTCGAGCGGGTCGCTTGCTTCAGCTTCCTTGATCTGAACCGCAACCAGGGCACTCTCGTCCGGCATGGTCAGCGACCAGGCGTAGAAGAGCCCGGCCGACCAGTCTCCCGGCCGGCCATACTCGATCGCAAGTGCCGTCACTGCCTCGCCTGTGGCAAGCACCGAATCGACCGCTGCGACGACATCCACGATCGAGACTGGCGCCAGGCAATAGGATAACCCGAGCCGTTCGCGATTCGGGCTCTCGGCAGCCAGCAAAGCCAGCAGCTCGGAACTTGCGACACGACAGCACCGGTCTGAATCCACCACTGCCAACAGCCCTGGCGCTCCCTCGACGAACCCCTCGAACGACAGCGACATGATCCATTTTCCTCTCAGGTTTTTGTGATTGTAATCGCAGGAATCTGCAATTCGCAAATTTCTGAAAAATATTTTTTCTCCTAACCTATTGTTTTTATTAGTGCTAATCAATTGGCACGCCGCTTGCTTAAAGGATGGCGCCAATTGGGCACTTCAATTTTCGCAACCGCAACCTGGGAGATCGACATGAATGCTGGAAACGAACTCAATGCAACGCGTCGCCAAGGAATCGTCGAGCCGGCGTTTTTCCCCGGGACCGAGTCCGCGGCGATTCCGACACTCGAACCGGACGACTTGCTCGAGGGCGGCCGGGGTTTCGACGAGAGCCTGCTCGCCGAAGTCCCTTACGCGCTCGAAGCCTACATGAGCCGTCAGTGCTTCGGCCTTTGCTGAGGGAACCCGCGATGCAGAGACCGCCGATACCACCCTTCAGTCGTCAAACCGCCCTGGAAAAAGTCCAGGCGGCGGAAGACGCCTGGAACAGCTGTAATCCGGACCGCGTGGCCATGGCCTATTCCGAAGACACCATCTGGCGCAATCGCGAAGAGTTCTTCGAGGGCCGTGACGCGGTCCGCGCATTCCTCCGCCGCAAGTGGGCCACCGAACTCCACTACCGCCTGATGAAGGAACTCTGGTGCTGGACCGATAAGCGCATTTCCGTGCGCTTCGAATACGAGTGGCAGCACGCCCGGACCGGCCAGTGGTACCGGACGCACGGCAACGAGCACTGGCAGTTCAATGCCGATGGCTTCATGTCGCGGCGCGACATGAGCGCAAACGACATACCGATCGCCGCATCGGAAAGAAGAATCACCTGAAAGCGGCCAAGCACCCAATAACCCGAAACAAGAGCATTTACCAAGGAGCACTTCCGATGAACTTCGTACGTCAAGACCTGCTCGGCAGGATGCAACTCACCACCACCGTCGCAGTCGTTTCGCTCGGACTGATCGCCGGCGTCGCGCTCGCCGACGGCCTGCCCGATCCCGGCATGCAGATCGTCCCCGGAAGCACCGCGCTTGTAGTGACCGACCCGCAGAACGACTTTCTCAGCCCCGACGGCGTGACCTGGGGCGTGGTCGGCAAGAACGTCGACGAAAACAACACCGTCGAAAACATAGACACGCTTTTCGCCACCGCCAAGTCCGTGGGCATGCCGGTGTTCGTCTCGCCCCATTACTACTACCCGCACGACCATCGCTGGGAAGCCGAGGGCGCACTGGAGACCCTGATGCACTCGATCGGCATGTTCAACCGCAAGGATCCCCTGTCACTGGAGGGCTTCGAGGGCTCCGGCGCCGACTGGCTGGCGCCCTACAAGCGCTACATCCAGGACGGCAAGACCGTCGTCACCAGCCCGCACAAGGTCTACGGACCGGAAACCAACGACCTGGTGCTGCAGCTGCGCAAGGCCGGTATCAGCAAGGTCGTGCTGGCCGGCATGTCGGCCAACCTGTGCACCGAATCGCACATGCGCGAGCTCATCGAACAGGGTTTCGAAGTCCAGGTCGTCACCGACGCCACCGCCGCGGCGCAACTGCCCGACTGGGACGGCTACGCCGCGGCTCTCACCAACTTCCGCATGATCGCGAACGACATCGCGCCCACTGCAGAAGCCGTCAGCGCAATCAAGGCAGCGTATCGCTGAACCGCCGAGATTGCCGATCCACTACCCACACACCCAAAAAGGAAACCGACATCATGAACCGTTTCAAGATCGCACTGCTCGTTCCGCTGGCCACGCTGTTGATGCATGAGCCGACCTTCGCCGCCGACGAATACAACATGTCGACCGGCATTACCGGCGCAGGTGCCCCGCTCGGCCTGCACGGCTTCGATCCGGTGGCGCTGAGCCGCTTCAACGCCGTGGCCGAAGGCGAGGCCGAGTACACGGTAGTCCACGACGACGTGGCCTACTACTTTGCCTCCAAGGACTCCGCCGACACGTTCTCTGCCGACCCGGCAGGTCACCTGCCCCAGTTCGGTGGCTTCTGCGCCTATGCGGTGGCCCTGGGCCGGAAGTTCGACGGCGATCCGCAGTTCGCCGACATCGTCGACGGCAAGCTCTACGTGTTCGTCAATGACGCCGTCTTCGCCGAGTACAAGAAGAATCCCATGAAGTGGATCAAGGACGCGCACGCCAAGTGGCCCGAGATCAGGAACACGGCGGTCGAGGACCTGTAAGACCCGCAATCGTCGCAACCACTGCAACTTTCGCGGCCGGGGTCCTGGTTCCCCGGCCGCGTTCTTTTTTGGGGTACGTCGGGCTCGGTGACTACGCCATCGCCAAGCGCACGTTCCGACCAGCTCAAGCAATCCTTTCTCGACCCAACGAGCGCACTCGGACGATCCCGGCCTCCGCCTTGACGTCGTGCCCGATCATGCCGACACCGAACCACCCGGGCTACACGGATTTCCGCCTCCGGTTACTGAAAGTCAGTGACGGCGGCGAATCGGAGTGGACAGCATTGCTGCGTCGTCACTTTGAAGGCTGCCGCTGATGGCGCAAGAGTGGTGAAGGGTCACAACCCGGATTCATTACGGCGCGGCATCGACCGTTGCCTGCAAAGCTCTTCCGCATTGCGACCCTTTTAAGTCAGCCCAAAGTCAGCCGCGCCCTCGTGCCGTCGGGCGACGAACTCAGATCGAAGCGCCAGCGATAACGCCGACACAACCGTTCGACGATCGACAGGCCAAGCCCGAGGCCCGGGCTGGCGCCGCCCTTTATCGACGGCTTGGTGACCTCGGGTCGAAGCGACTCGTCGATGCCGACGCCGCTGTCGATGACCACCAGGTCGTCGCCGTCGCGTTCAATGCGAATCTCCCCCTCGTCGGTATAGCGAAACGCGTTCGATACGAGATTGGCAATGAGAACTTGCAGCGCCGCGGCGTCTCCGGCGATCTTCCATTCCGGATCAACCGAAACCGACAGTGCCACGGGCTTGCCGTCGAGCAAGGAAGAATAGTTGATGATTGTGCGCTCGATGATCGGCAGGACTGCGATTCGCCGGCCGATGCATTCCGGATCGTCCTCGCGAGCGAGCGCCAGAAGCGCATCGACCGACAGGTGCATAGCCATCGCGGCCGACCGGATGCGGGCAACCAGCGTGTCCGCCTGCGCAGGGTCCGGCCCTTTCGCCAACAGCGCGGCGCAGCTCTCGACCACGGCCAGCGGGGTTCGCAGCTCATGGCTAGCATCCTGTGTGAACCGCTGTTCACGGTCGATGAATTGATGTATGCGGCCAAACGCGTCGCCCAACGTGTCGGCCAGGGCGCCAACTTCGTCCGGTGGGTAACGGCCGGCCCAATCCGTCGGCAGATCGTCCGGCTCTAGAGCCGTGACTTCGGCTGCCAGGGATCTGAGCGGGCCGGTGACGCGATGCGCAAGATAAAGGCTCGTCACCGCGGCGACCAGAATGATGGCGAGGATGGCTAGCGCCAAAAACACGGTGATTTTGGTGAGTACCGGCCGAACGACCAGATAATCCTCGACTTGCAGGACGATCCAGACCGACGCTGCGAACGCCGCGGACTCGACACGGCGCAGGTGATAGTGGCTGCCGCCGGGACCGAACACCTCGCTGCGGCCCGGTTCTTGCTCGATCGCCTCGCGCAGGAAAGCAGGCAGTTCGGCCTCGCGGTAGTAGGCGGCGAACGGAAGCTCGGGTTCCGGAAGCGCCTTGCCCGGACTGCCGGCCTGCTGGAGCTGGGTAACCTCGACGGCGAGCAGACGGTCGAAGATGTGGTCTTCGGTCGTGTACGCGAACAATACTGCAAGAACGCCGCCGAAGACCCCGGCAAAAACGGCCACGCCGAGGAAAGCCACGGCAATACGTCGACGCATGCTTCGCCGCTTCACCCGGGCACCTCGAGACGCAGGCCGACGCCGTGCAGCGTCTTGAGCATCGGTGCTGCGAAGGGGCGGTCCAGCGCCTGTCGCAGGACGTAGATATGAGTCGCCAACGCATCGCTGGGGGGCGGCTCATCGCCCCAGATCCGGTCGGTAAGCTCGGAGCGGGTCATGACGGCCGGGTGGGCCTCGGCAAGCGCCACCAGGATATCGAACGGCGTGTTGTGAAGATCGAGGGTCCGACCTGCCCGAGCGGCCGTTCGCTGGCGTCGGTCGATGGTCAGCTCGCCGATGGTGAGCAGATGAGCGTCGTGGATCCTGTTCCGCCGGCCCAGCGCGTTGCAGCGCAGCAGCAATTCCTCGAGCGCAAAAGGCTTGGTCAGGTAATCGTCGGCACCGGCATCGAACCCGGCAATCTTGTCGCCCAACGTGTCTCGCGCAGTCAGCATGAGAACCGGCAGGTGGCGCTCGGCCGTGCCGCGCAGCTGCCGACACACCTCCAGCCCGTCCAGCCGGGGCAACCGCAGATCCAGCAGCACGACGTCGTAGGCGCCGGCGAGCGCCAGGTTCAACCCCCGGCGCCCGTCGGCCGCGTAATCGAGCCGGTGCCCCTCGCCTTCGAGAAAGTCGATGATCGACGCGGCGAGCTCCGCCTGGTCCTCGACCAGCAGAATCCGAAGGCTCGCCGGGCCTTTCATCTCACTCCGCCAGCGCCGCAAGACGTTCGCGGGCCGCCTCGGACTCGGGAGAGCGCTTCAGCAGGCCGTCGAGTACCCGCCGCGCGGCATCGATGTCGCCGAGACGTTCGTGGGCCGACGCCATGGCCAGGTCCACGCTGTCGTGCTGAAAATAGGGATGGCTCAGCGTCATCAGCGTCAGCGCATCACGAACCGAGTCCTCATCGGTTGCGGCCGCAAACTGGTAATAGCCGAGCATCGCCAGAAACATGGGTTCGTGGCCCTCGGGGTTGTCTGCGAGGCGAGCCGCAGCGGGTTCCAGCCCTTTATCCACGGCAAGCTTTGCGAGCTCCATGGTCGTTTCGCTCCGGTAGGGAGAGCGGGCAACCGGTTCGCCGCCCATGGCCCGAATGGTGGCTTCAGCCGTCAACGCGGTCGAGAAGGGGTTCTGCCCGGTCACCAGGCGGTCGTCTTCGACGACATGAATCTGCATGATACCGGCGCTGTCGAAACGGGCGCCTTCGGCGACAATCGCGCTCTCGAGCGACTCTCCGTCGCCGTCCTTCTCGCCGAACAGCGCCTCTTCGGCGTCGGTGAACGCGGTAACGTTGCGACCGGCGAGAAACGACTGACCATCGACCGTGACGTTGACCAGCGCAGCGGGTCCGTGGCAGACCGCGCCGATCACGCCGTCTTTTTCATGGATGTCTGCAATCAGCGCCTGGAGGTGGGTATTGGTCGGAAGATCGACCGCCGCGCCGCTGCCGCCGATGACGAAGACGGCGTCGAAGTCGTCCGCCGAGACTTCAGCCAGCGGAATTGTGTCCGCCGCAGCGGCCATTGCAGTTTCGTCCTCGAGAAAGCGGCTGTTGAACGCCCACATCGGATTACGTTCTTCCGACTGGGGCTCGCCGCCGGCCGGGCTGGCAATCTCGACGTCGTATCCGTTGTCGACGAACGTCCACCAGGCCTGTGCAAGTTCGTCGAATTCGTAGCCCGACTCAGGATCATCGGCCGTGCCGGCACTGGACACTACAAGCAGTACGCGCTCGGCGGCACCTGCGGTCATGCAGAAGAACAAAACGATAGCAACAAGAGTTCGCTTGATCATGAAACATACTCCTTGGGTTGAGTATGGGCCAGCTTGCCGACGAGTACCTCAAATAAATCTCAGATACTTTCAACGTAGACGCAGTATCCTCTCAAGACGTTCAATCAAAGGCAGGCCGGCCATGGCCACCGACGCAAGCTTTGCAGAATCCGTACCCGACCTCGCCCGCCTGGGCAGCCGTCTTGTCTGCCGCAGGATGTTCGGCGAGTACGGCTACCACCTCGACGGCGTGTTCATCGCGCTGGCATGCGACAACAGCCTGTTCATCAAGCAGACCCCGGCCATCGAAGCGCTCGGTCTCGACTTCCCATTGCGCCCCCCGTACCCGGGCGCCAAACCCTACCCCGTCATCGACGAACTGCTCGACGACCCCGAAACCCTGAACGCCCTGCTACTCGAAACGCTGAAGCACTTGCCGCCGCCCAAGGCGAAGAAGACGCGCAGGAAACGATGAGCCGAGACAGCGGCTGTGCCGCTGGCCAAGCGTTATCCACCGCCCGTCCGCCGCGACGGATCGGAAGGCCGAGTGCCCGCGACCGCTCGGGGTCCTGAGTCGCGGTCGTTGCTGGCCGTGTGCTTTGCCAGCCGGTTGCGCCGCCTGCGATCCAGGTAGCGACCCAGTACTTCGACCAGCGTGCTGCCCTCGTTGCTGAATTTTCGTAAATCTGGAAAACGACTCATGCTCGTAACCTCGATGCGATGAACTCGATGTCCAGCTTACGGATCTACGCCAGTATTTCATCTAAAATGCCCATATATTGCCGCTTTGCCAAGTGACTCCGCCAATGCCTAACAATCCTTCCCGGTACCTGGCCCTGAATGTGGTCGCGTTGCGCGGCACCCGCGGCGCGAGCCAGCAGCAACTGGCCGACATGGCCGGAATTCCCCGGTCGACCATCACCAACATCGAGTCCGGCGCCGCCAATCCGTCGCTGGATAATCTCGTGCGGTTATCGGCGGCCCTCGGTGTCGGGATCGAGGAACTGATCGCCGAGCCCCGCGACGAATGCGTCTTGATTCCGCAAGACCGGATTCCCGTGCGCAAATACGGCCGAGGCAAGGTACGCGTGCACGAGCTGCTCCCGGAACGGATCAAGGGGCTGCATATCGAACGCATGGAGCTGGAGGCCGGCAGCAGCATGCGGGGAACACCGCACGTCACCGGCACAAAAGAGTACCTGCACGTGACCGCGGGCACGGTCACGGTGGTGGTCAGCGGCAGGATGTTTGCAGTGCCGACCGGGTCGGTGCTGGCCTTCCCGGGCGCCCAACCGCATTCCTACGTGAATCGCGGTTCGATGCACGCCACCGCGCTCAGCGCGGTGGTGCCGGGATCTGTCTTAAGAAACCCTGAGTAACCCTGCAACGGCGCGAAGGCTCGGTCGTTGCCGATCAACCCGTCTGGTTTCAACCCACCTTATTCACCACCTGCGCGTAGCCAGGCGCTGACAGGGCCCGTAACTGAGGCGTTTTGCGACTGAGCGCACCGGAGGCGTACTCACCTGTACGGTGAGGATGCGTGACCGAGCTAAACGCCCCAGGTGCAGGGCCTGGCGGCGCCGCAGTAGGGCGGGTGGTGAATAAGGTGGGTTCAATGATTCAGGGCAAAACTCAGCAGCCAGCGAGTGCCGTGTTCGATCCTCGAGACCTCGTGCCGGTACAGGTCCGGCCGGAACAGGATCAATCGCCCGAACAGGTTGAAGATGGTTTTCTCGCAGATGAATTCACCGCCCGCTCGGGGCTTGACCAGCACGCAGTTGAACTTGGTCAGCTTGCCCGCCGACACCATGTCCACGTGCGGAACGATCCTGTGGCCCGCCGAATAGCGCACCAGGTAAACACTAAAGCGTCTCGACTGGAAGAGAACCCGGTTTTTGACCTTGTCCCGCATCGCGCTCCTGTTCGGCGGTCGGTTCGTCGTTCCTGCTTTGTCCGAGGGCAGAGCCGTCGGATGCCAACGCCCCATGACCCCCATATTGTGGCAACAAATATCGCTATCCGCATTGAACCGGGAAAAACGTCTCCAGCGGGCACATTCGAAGCGCTGAAAGTGACAGGGTTCATGAATATTTTGGCAGTGCGTTTCTGCTGCTGGAAGCCGCGAGCCAGGGCGCTTATACTGCCACGCGCGCGGCTTCCTTCGCGCCTTGCCCGGCGACAGTCGGGCAGGTTCTTTTGCTCGCCGTCGTCAAGGGAATCGATCATGATCAAACAGCTGGCTTTCGTCGCTGCCGCGGCCTTCATGGGTGTTGTCGCTGCACAGGAAAATGCGCCGGAGACGCTGGACTCTGAGTCGACAGCCCCGACGGAAGAAAACGTATCGGTCATGCCCGACTGGCCGGTGCCCGAGCCGGTCGACTTCGTCTGTCCGTTCAAGGGTGACTTCGACTACGAGCCCGGCGAGATCAGCTGCGGGTTCATCGCGGTTCCGGAAAACCGCGAGGACCCGGACAGCCGCGCGATACGCCTGCACTTCGTCAAGATCGCCGCGACCGGGGAGGAATCCGAGTACCGCGCCGATCCGGTGATCTACCTCACCGGCGGCCCGGGCGTGGGCGTGAACATGTACGCCGAGCGCCTGCGCGAGCACGCCATCCTGGCCCAGCGCGATCTCTATATCCTCGAGCAGCGCGGCATCGGCGCCAGCGGCAACCTGTGTCCGCACTACGGCCTGACCGAGCGCGCCCTGGTGCATTCCGGCGACGTTGAGGAAGCCCAACGCAACGCCACCGAAGTCACCCGCAACTGTTTCCAGGCCGCGCGGGCCGCCGGCATCGACCTGACCGGATACAACACGGTGGAAAATGCCCGCGACGTCCAGGCGCTTCGCCAGGCGCTGGGGTTCGAGCAGTGGAACGTGTGGGGCATTTCCTACGGCTCTCATCTGGGCCAGATGCTGGCGCTGCAGGATCCGGAGGGGATTCGCGCGCTGGTGATCGACGCCATCGTACCCAACGACCTGACCGACCTCATGCGCATCGGGCGCTGGGCGAATCGGGTCCTGGACAACATCTTTTCGACCTGCACCGACCTGGCCGCCTGCGACGGGCTCGAGGCACGACTCGACGCCGCGCTCGAAAGCGTGCGCGGCAATCCGGTCACCGTGACGATGGACGACACCGAGCTCTACCCCGAAGGCGAGCTGCAGGTCAACGGGTTGGTGCTGGCGTTCGCGCCGTTCATGATGGCCTACGAACAGGACGAGCATCCCGCGATTCCCGCCGTAATGAATGCGGTCGTCGGCTATTTCGAGACCCGTGATCCGGCGTTCTTCCGGCTGGCGGCCGCCATGGGCAACGGTCTGGGAGACTATTCGGTGAGCGAGGGCATGAGCGCGGCGATCCGGTGCAACGACGGTTACGTCCACGCCACCGAAGAGGTGGCCGCCGAGGACCTGGCCGAAAATCCGCGCTTCGAAGGCCTTTCGACGCCCGCCGGCGCCGCCTACGCCGCGCGCATGTGCGAGGAAGAGGGGCTGGCGCCGCGCGACCGGTCGGATTATCGATATGTCGAGAGCACCATCCCCACCCTGGTCGTCAACGGCGGCTGGGACCCGGTCACGCCGCCGCCGCTGGCCCGATACATCGCGCCGGGCTTTTCCAACGGACGCTATATCGAGGTGCCTTTCGCCGGCCACGGGCCGACGCGCTCGATGTCCGACTGCGCCGGACCGGTGCTCAACGCCTTCTTCGACAATCCCGATCCGACCGCCCTGGACGCCAGTTGCCTGGAGGCCGGTGTAGACGCACCGGAATACCTGGCCTTCGCGCCCACGCGCGCACCGGTCATTTTCGGCTCAGAAGCCGATGACGACCCGAAGAATCTCATCGCACCGGGCGTGTGGGCAGGCGTGCCCGCGCTGATGCTCCTGATCGCTCTGATCATGATCCCGGCGGGCCTGATCGGTCGGCGCATCGACGGCCCGCCAGCAGACAAGCTGAATACCGGTCTCACCGCCCCGCGCTGGCTCGGCTTCATGACCGCGCTCTCAGGCGTCGGCTTCGCCGCGCTGGCCGGCTACGGACTCTACGCGGCAAGCCAGGTATCCGAGATCGCCGTCATCGCCGGCCTGCACCCGGCCGCATCGGCCGCGCCCTGGCTCTCGCTTGCCTGCAGCCTGCTCGGCCTGGTTCTGCTCATCGCCGTGGTTCGCCGCCGCATGTCGGGCCCGGTCGGTATCGGCGCGCTCACCGGCCTGTTCCTGGTCGGCGCCAGCGGACTGGCCCTGGGCGCCTTCGCGTTTGCCTACGACCTGTCGGTTTTCTAAACTGGCCGCAGGCAACGGATGGGGAGCCGGGATGAATGAAAACACCTTAAAGCCGGCGCGAGGGCGGCTGAAGCAACTCGACGTGCTTCGGAGCTTCGCGCTGCTGGTGGGGGATACCGCGTGGGGGATACCGAACACCCACGGATCAGTCGTTTGATCAGAGGACGAACAAACTGGGGACCACTCGTCGACTGGTTGGTCAGCCGGCGCGCCGCAGGACTGTCAACCTCCCCAACTTAGAGACGCTGTGCATCGCTGTGCATGGGCATCGCTGTGCATGGATGTCCGGCATCTCTCTTATGTCTTCACGCATAATCAGTCTGTGACTTTTTCAATTAACGCCTCAGCATCAAATAGGGCCACCTGCCGATCGACTAGCTCGCCTTCACTGTTGAAAAATAACA
>Ga0209942_1000247_pt1 | contig 33585 bp, 28 predicted proteins | sample SalPonR1_A_D2_MG_FD_185695 | JGI IMG/M metagenome (GOLD analysis project Ga0209942, IMG submission 185695) | Salt pond soil microbial communities from South San Francisco under conditions of wetland restoration - Salt Pond MetaG R1_A_D2_MG... ...
ACTTCAGAGTTCCTTTATTGCTTTTTAAGCGAACTTTGGTCTTGTCATTTCCCATCGTCCCACAGTGTTTTCCATTTCAGCTGCATTTGGAAAAACCTCGCGGTAGATCTTGTGGTAAAGGCATTCTTCTGCTGATCTCAGTTCAATGCCGGGATTTTCTTTTCTATATATTTCAGCCTGTTCCTCTGAGAAATATTTTTCTACCATGGAATTTACAGTATCAACTGTCCCGCTGCCGTGTGTGAACTGGCTCTTTGTTCTCCAGAGGATCTCATCAGGCAGATAATCTGTAAATGATTTTCTCAATATCCATTTCTCGATATTTTCATCTCCATAAAGCTTATATTCAACAGGTATTTCCTGTGCCAGGCTTATCAATTCCTCATCAAGGAATGGAACTCTTCCTTCTATGGAGTGTGCCATTGTCATCCTGTCAACTCTCTGCAGGTTAACATTATGAAGATTTTCAATAGATCGCCTGAGTTCTTTATGAAGAGAACGTTCATCATGGATATCCCTGTAATAATTATATCCGCAGAACAGTTCGTCTGCCCCTTCTCCCGTAAGAACGACCTTGACATGCTCTGCTGCTATCATTGAAGTAAAATAACAGGGAAGAGCATTACGGACAAGATCCTGGTCAAAGGATTCAAGATGATAGATAACTTTGGGCAGTGCATCAAGGATCTTCTTTTCCGTCAGGAAGAACTCATGATGTTCTGTCCCGAGATACTCAGCGACCTTTCTGGCTGCAAGAATATCGGGACTGCCTTCAGTTCCTGTGGCGAACGAATGAAGTGGTGCGACGAACCTGCCTGTCATTGAAGCGAGCAGACTGCTGTCGAGCCCGCCGGACAGGAAAACTCCAAGAGGAACATCGCTCATCAGGCGTTTTCTGACAGCTTTTTCAAAAGTTTCTCGTATACGTGAACAGTAATATTCGTGATCTTTTTTAACTGGTTCTTTTTCTGGTATCTCATAAAACTGATGGAAGCCTTTCTGTGAGTGATACCAATATCCAGCAGGGAATTCTTTAATGTCAAAACTGACATCTGTAAGGGATTTAAGTTCAGAAGAAAAATAGAGATTTCCCTCTTTATCCTCCACGTAATAGAGGGGTTTTATCCCGACAGGATCCCTTGCGAGAAAAATATTTTCTCCATCTGTGATAGAAAAAGCGAACATCCCGTCAAGATAACTGACCATGTCTGTGCCTTTTTCTTCGTAAAGGTGAAGAAGGCATTCAGTATCATTGGTAGTTTTGAAATCATGGTTGGCTGAAAGTTTATCGTAAAGTTCCGGAAAGTTGTAGATCTCTCCATTTGCTATGACAGCGAGTTCTCCTGTTTCATTATAAATAGGCTGATCGCCTTTTTCCGGATCCATTATCGAAAGACGCATATGACCGAGTTTTCCTGCTGGAGAGGAATACAGCCCCTTCGCGTCCGGTCCTCGATGTTTAATATTATTTGCCATGGAGCCAAGAGTATCTGGATCGGCATCACCCCAGATGCCACATATACCGCACATTAAAAGTGCACCTCCTGTTTAGTTAAACGGAATAGACCTTGAAAAAATAAAATCCCTCCTTATAAGGAGGGATCCTGTGGATATTCCGAATTTCATTGTTTACTATTCTATGGTAAGGATAAGTGTATTACAAATGTACATATGCAGGGCTTCCCTGCCTTTGAGCATTACATGGAAGCTTTAAGTATAATGCTCTGGTTAAAACATAGATATGCGGGGATATACTCTGTAAATGGCTGATTTACGCTTTCATAATTTAAAATGTACTATTTACCGCAAAGCCTGGAGACCAATTTGAAGCTGATTTTTACCATGGTCAGTTTTGAGATCATCCTGGAACATTGCGATATTATTTTTTCTATTTACCTGCCAGTTTTGATAAGCTGCGGGGAAAATATTATATAGAACACATCATCAATGTTTTTGACCTTAAAGAAAAAACTACTGTCATTAATTTGAAAAATAATTCAAACCATTCGGTAATAATACCTCCAATTCATTCTGGGTACATAGTGAATAAAGGTTTTTAGACTTGTCGGTCTTTTTTGCTGAATGTCAGCTTTTGCAGCCATTTGACTTTTAGTTCCAAAGGGTATAGATTCTGAATCTGTCCAGATAGTGGGCATCTGAAACCCCTTACTAAGGGTAATATCCTGCATAGACTGGAACTTAAAGGAGGTTGGAGGGATGAAAACCCTTGCAGTGATCCCTGCACGTTATGCCAGTACCAGACTTCCCGGTAAACCGCTTGTACCCATTGCAGGAACTCCGCTTGTGATCCGAGTATTGACAAGTATCAGAAGATGTAACACCATCGACAGGGTAGTAGTTGCTACTGACGATGAGCGTATTGCCAGTGTTGTTCAGAATGAGGGAGGAGAGGCTGTTATGACGCCTCCAGATCTTCCCAGCGGAGGAGACAGGGTGGCCTGGGTGGCAAAACAGATCCCTTCCGAATACGTTCTAAACGTTCAGGTGGATGATCCTCTTGTTGGCAGTGATATGGTCGATCCCCTTGTAGAGGCCCTTGAGGCAGATCGGTCAGTAATGCTTGCTCTCCTGGCAAAAAAAATTGAACACAGCGAAGAGATCACATCAGAGGATACCGTTAAAATGGTCTTTGACCAGAACGGCAGGGGACTCTATTTCAGCCGTTCACCAATACCGTATCCCCGCAATGACGGCGGGATATGGTATAAGCATATTGGGCCATATGGATGGCGTCGGGATTTTCTTCTTGATTTTTCGAGCTGGGATCAGACTCCTCTTGAAAGGACTGAGAGCCTTGAGATGCTCCGTGTCATGGAAATGGGTTATTCTCTTCAGTGTGTTATTACAGAAAGGGATACTATAGAGATCGATACTCCTGAAGATCTTGAAAAGATAGAGAGATATTTTGCAAATAGGGGATAGAACCATTGTCCATTTTTTAAGGAGGATTAATTAAATGAAAACGATACCAAGAGACATTGACAGTTATATTAGCCTTGAACCCTGGTGGAGGACCGAAGTGCCCACTGAGGTAGTTTTATCCGCTAACGGAGTCAGGGATATTCTTGAAAAGCTTGAGGCCGAAAATAAGAAACCCTTCTTTGTTATAGACAAGATACTTGAAGACCAGCCGGTTTTTGCCCCTCTCTTCAGCCAGGATCCTAAATTTGTTTTCAATGCTTCTGAATCGGAGCCGAGAACTGGTGATGTGGACAGACTCGTTGAACATATCAGATCTCTGGATGTTGCCCCGGATGTTCTGGTAGGAACAGGAGGAGGCGCTACAATGGATCTGGCCAAGGCGACGGGCATTTGCCTTGCGAACCCCGCCTCAGCTCAGGAATATCAGGGTTATGGGCTGGATATGAAAAAAGGTGCAGACATATGGGTACTTCCCACGCTGAACGGGACCGGAGCAGAGATCACTCCAATAGCTGTCCTCAGGGGGCCTGAAAAAAAACTTGGGATCAATAATCCCTACACTGAACCTAGTGTGGCTGTAGTTGACCCGCAGCTGTCTTCAGGAGCAAAGAAGTTCAACAGATTTTTCACGATGATGGACTGTTATTGTCATCATTACGAGATCATGAAGAGCAGGACCAGTGCTGCGGATGCATTAAGAGATGCAGAGGATGGACTAAGGTTGTGTAAAGAAGTACTTTCCACTGACCTGACTGAGCATAAGACCGACAATGCCATAAAATCGGCCATGGCATCTATTCTTGGAGGAAGCAGTACTATTGGAGGCAGGGTAGGAGCAGCTCATGCTATATCCTACGGTTTGAGTAATTCAGGCCCAAAACTTCCCCATAGTGTGGCAGTTACGATCTCGATACTTGCAATGGAGGACCTTTACCCCGATGGCTATGAAGATGCCGTTGAGTTTCTCAGGATAAACAATATGCCCCATCCCAGGGCAGCGGATTACGGTATTGATGAGGGCGAGGTCGAAAAAATGACCAATACGGCTATTCGTATGGATAAGCTGTGGCACAGTTATTTTGGAGATGGTTGGGAAAGCAGGACTACGCGGAAATTTATCGAGAATATTTACAGAAAGATAGTTCAGTAAAATTAAATATTATTTTAACACTGGCCGGTTTTTGCCGGATCTGACAAGGAGGCATTTTTAATGGCAGGAGCAGAAATTTTTGACAATAGGGAGATAAACGCTGTAACTGACGTTATAGAAAGAAAGATGATCCATCGCTATGGTTCCCACGATATCCGTAATGGATATTATAAGGTCGAGGAGTTTGAGAACAAGGCCAGGGAGATCACTGGTTCAAAGCATGCATTGGGTGTAGCCAATGGTACGGCAGCTCTGATCGTAGCGCTTAAAGGCATTGGAGTTAAACCTGGAGACGAGATCATAACATCACCCTTTACCTTTATTTCGACCATAGAGGCTATTGTTGCTTGTGATGCAGTTCCGATTCTTGGGGATATAGACGATACGCTGAGCCTTGATCCTGTATCAACGGAAAAACTGATCACTGAAAAAACCCGGGTTATCATGCCTGTCCACATGTTCGGGGTAGCAGCAGACCTTGACCGGTTCATTGAATTGGGGAAAAAATATGATATCCCCATTGTTGAAGATGCCTGTGAAGTAGTGGGTGGAACATACAAGGGACGCTACCTCGGAAGTCTGGGTGTATGCGGGACATGGAGCTTTGATCCCAATAAAACCCTTACCGTAGGTGAAGGCGGGATCATCCTTACAGATGATGAAGATCTCTACTACGAGATGGACTGCTACCATGATCATGGTCACATTCACAGCAAAGAGCATGGCCGGGGAGATGAAGGGAAACATGGACTTGGGGTGAATTACCGTCTCTGTGAACTCCAGGGGGCCCTTGGTCTTGTGGCTCTGGAAAAGATGCCTGAAGCCCTTGGAAGGCTTCGTTCTTTGAAGAAGAGAGTTCTTGATGCAGTTGCTGAAACAGGTGTCAAACCTCGTCCTATGAATGATGATGAGGGTGATACTGCTACCCACGTTATATTCATGCTTCCAACGGCAGATGCTGCAAAAACATTCCAGAAGAGCGCTAAGGAAGCTGGATGCGGCTGTGGGATAATAGCAGATAACACATGGCATTACGCCAAACACTGGAAGGCTCTTGAAAACATGGGGGGAAAGGACTTTTTCGGTACAAGGGCTCCATCCTATGCGCCTGAAAGCATGGCGAAAAGTGACGCCCTTCTTTCCCGTGCTGTAATGTTCGGACTGAATTATTCCATGGAAGATGCAGCTGTAGACAAAATGATCTCTGCCATAAGGGCAGGTGCAAAAGCTGCGTTATAAATTGATCAAAAAACCAGGAAGTACTTCTGGATAAAGTGGTACTTGGCAAAATAATGATCTATCAAGTGATCATATCAAACCCGGAGGTTCTTCCATATTCATTTTATGGAGGAAACTTCGGGTTTCAGATTCCAGTATTACTGTACTTTTGAAAACTTATCCTTTTGCCGGATCCGTTGGTTCCTGCAGTATTTTCTGCTTTTCAATAATATCAGCACGTACTCCAGGAAAATGATACCGCCTTCTTTTTCTGGTTTTTTCTCCCGCCTGTATTGCCTGGACAGGACAGTACTGAATGCATGCCATACACTCCTGACATGAGTGCTTCCAGACAGGTCTGCCCTCAACCATCTGGATGTTGTTGACAGGGCATATTTCTGAACAAAGGCCGCAGGAGGTACATGCCTCGTCAACTGAAAAAACTGAATCATTTTCGGGAAGTCTGGTTTTCCACCTTTTATGAATAATTCCGGCGATCTTCCTGGTAAGAAATCCTTCATTATCGATCCGGTCTTCACCGGCATTTATAATTTTTGACATGCCTTCCATATTTTTTTCTGCTTTTGATATTTTTTGTTTTGCTTTTTTTTCAGAACATCCGCTGTACATGGGAATGTAGTTTCCTGGCATTGTCAGGTAGAATGCGGCGTTAAGATCTCTTCCTTTGCGCCTTAGTATTCTGCGGATATCGGTTATTGCACGGCCCTTTGAGCCGCCTCTGGTTATTACAGTAAAAATATACTGACTTTCACTGAAGACCAGACCCATGAGGAAACGTTCAACTATTTCCGGAAGTCCCCCATGGTATAGAGGAAAAACAAATCCTGTAACAGAAGCGCTGCATATTACCTTGCCGCTGTTCATTGATGCTACCATTGGCAGAACACTGTTTTGCCCATCAATGTTATCTGCGAGATGTTTAGCCGCAGATAATGAATTTCCGGTTCCGGTGAAGTAATAAATTTCAGTGTTTAACATTTATGCCTCCCTGGGAAATTGATGTTAATTCTCTCCACGTAAATTATACGATAATAATGGGATATTCCAAGGTAGACTGGACTTTATAGATCATTCGGTTCTCTTACGGAGGATTAGTACAAAAGTCCCAATTGATTTGGTTCGCTGGACCCTGATCTATTAATACGGAGGTTACAGTAAAAATTCAGTTCTACTCTTATAATGGTTTCTACATATACGCAGAAAAGGGAATTGAATTCTTGGAAAAAGGCAAAATCGCCGAAAGACGATGACGCAAAGTTGCGGGTCTAATACCTTATGGTTATGACAGCCGGGCTGCCGTAGGAATGATGCTTATACTTTATGCCTCCGGTGGGATCAGCCGGGGGCATTTTTTTAGAAATAGAGAGGGGAAGCCATTATATGTTTCAAACAGAGAATATTCCGGGAGAAAATTATAAAAAGCAAGTCGCATATTTTATTGTAGTTTCACTGTTACTCTACATTACAAGTTTACATAACTATCTGCTTGCCCATTTTTTGATGGAAGGATGGACTATCGTAGTTGGGACCGTAATATATATTCTTGCCACCAAAACGTACAGTTTCTCTGAAGATTCGTTCTTTTTATTTCTTGGATACGCATATCTCGCAGTCGCCTGTCTGGATACTTTTCATACCCTTTCATACAAGGGTTTAGGAGTATTTCCTCAATTTACGGCAAATCAACCTACACAGTTCTGGATAGCCGCAAGGTATGTAGAGGCGGTTTCCCTGTTCATTGCTCCGCTTTTTGCAGGAAAAAAAGTTTCAAAAAAGATGCTTGCAGGTACCTATGCTGCATTAATAGCATTTCTGATACCATCCATAGCATATTATGGTTTTTTTCCTGACTGTTATCTGGAAGGCTATGGACTCACGCAATTTAAAATAGTGAGTGAATATGTAATTTGCGGAATCCTGATCGCGGCGATCCTGCATATCAGAAAGCAGAAAGATAAGGGGACCTATTATGTTACAAAGACTGTAAGAGGTGCAATTATACTTACTATTATGTCTGAACTGGCTTTTACCCTTTATACGGATGTTTACGGTGTTATGAACTTTACTGGCCATATCCTAAAGATCGCTTCTTATTACTGTATTTATATTGGAGTAATTACTGAAGGTCTCGAAAGGCCATACCGTTCGATTTTCGAGAAAGTACACTCTTTAACAATAAGAGATCCTTTGACAAATCTTTACAACAGGCTGGGTTTTCACGAGTTTGCAGCAAAGATCAACAGCAGGGCACGAAGAGACCAGGGCAGTATTGGTATTCTTATGATAGATTTTGATAATTTCAAGATGGTTAACGATCTTTATGGCCATGCCCATGGTGATGAGGTACTCGTGGAGTTTGCAGAAATTCTTCTTGATACGATACGAGGATCTGACATAGCCGGGAGGATCGGGGGAGATGAATTTGCAGTAATTCTTCCTGATGTTGAACAGCAGAGTATTGACAGGATCAAAGACAGAATATATATGGAATTTAAAGAAAGAATAAAAGAAGGTCAGTACAGCTGGTTCATTGATATAAGCATAGGAAGTACACTGCAGGTCTTTGAAGATGGTGGAAGCCCAAGCAATACAGATGAAATGCTTCATATTGCTGATATGCGGATGTATGAACAGAAGAGAGCGAACAAAAAAGCTTTTCCCCACAAAGAAGATAAATCCTAATTACTGAACAAACTATTATTATTTCTCTAATACATATAAACTTTTTTTAACCTCAGTGGATCTTCCCCAAAATGGATCCCTCGATCATTTCCCGCATCTGGTTCTTTTATTCAGCTTAAAACCTTCTTTTTGAAAAGAAAAGCCATTAATGCTATCCTTGGTAGTCTGGAAGAGATAAGACTTGTTTCTTTTCTATGTTTTTGGAACCCGGGGGTGTATAAAATGGCTGGCAGAAAAAAAATGCCCGAAAAAAAACAACCCAAAAAAGCGATCGATTACATGGATAATATCCGTTCTTTAATTCAGGAAGGAACGGAAAAAGGTTTTGTAACTACGCAGGATATTGAAAAACATATTCCTGTAGAGTTATGGGAACCACAGATCCTTGAAACCATTTACAGCAATCTGGATCAACTTGAGATCAAGGTCCAGGAAGTTCGCCCTGAAGATCAAGGTAGAAACGGCAGTGGGGAGGATTCCATTGTTGAGGATGTAAACCTTGAGTTGGGTAAGCTTGATGACATTGCTATTACAGATCATGTGAGGATGTATCTAAAGGAAATTGGTAAGACCCCGCTTTTGAAAGCTGAAGAGGAAGTTGAGCTTGCAAAAAGGTTAGAGGCTGGAGATCAGACGGCTAAGGATAAGCTCGTCAAGGCAAATCTTCGTCTCGTGGTAAGTGTTGCCAAAAAATATATGAACAGAGGGCTTCATCTTCTTGATCTCGTTCAGGAAGGTGGGCTTGGTCTTATGAAAGCCGCAGATAAATATGATTACCGTAAAGGTTTCAAGTTCAGTACTTATGCCACATGGTGGATAAGGCAGGCGATCACCAGAGCTATAGCCGAACAATCGAGGACCATCAGGGTACCTGTCCATATGGTAGAGACGATCAACAAGATGATACGAATTTCGAGAAAGCTTGTTCAGCAAAATGGAAGAGAGCCAACTGACGAAGAGATAGCAAAAGAAATGGAAATAGAGGAACGTAAGGTTGAAGATATTCGCAAAGTTTCACAGTTGCCCGTTTCTCTTGAAACTCCTGTGGGGGAAGAGGACGATGCTGAATTGGGAGATTTTCTTGAAGACAGGGAAGTTCCAACACCTGAAGAATCAGCCCTCGGTACGTTACTGAAAGAGCAGCTTTACTCAGCTCTTGAGGGGCTTTCTGACAAGGAAAAGAAAGTACTTATCTTCAGATTTGGACTTGAGGGGGAAAAACCCCATACACTTGAGGAAGTGGGGAGAGTCTTTGGTGTTACCAGGGAACGGATAAGGCAGATCGAATCCAAAGCTCTCAGAAAACTCCGGCATCCCAGCAGAAGCAGAAAACTGAGGGATTTTCTCGAATAAGTTTTTAAAAAACCAGGGGCTAAGAGTGTCTACGGGCCCCTGGTTTACATTTGTCTTCAAAATAGATGGAAGTTTTTATTCCTCTGATAGAGCTTTTTCAACTTTTTCCAGTACATCCTGCCTGTCTTCCGGGATCCATTTATGCCAGGTATCCCTGTAATTCTTCAGAAACCATATTGCTGCATCTTCAGTGCTCATTTCCTGTTCTGCCATTGTAGATAATATTGCGTTGTTAATTGGAAGAGTAGTTTTATATTTTTTGAGGAAATCCACGATCCATTGATTATTTTCAGCGAATTCCCTGTTCAGGACCTTTATTATTACAGGAGCAGGAAAATCGCAATTATATCCATTATCCTCGGTCCACAACTCATCCTTGTAAGGGATCCTCTGTTTGAGGCGAATAAAATCATAGGAGCCCATCAGAGCGGTGGGTTCCCAATAATAGAAAAGAATGGGTTTGCCTTTTTTATAACTGCTGATAGCCTGTGTTTTCAGGGCAGTGCCTGAACCAGGTTCGAAAACGCTGAAAAATTCTTTAAGTCCAAGGGATTCAATTTTGTCCCTGTTGATCGAAGAGATCTTCCAGCCAAGAGGTGCATTAGTAAATCTCCCCTTGTCAGGTTCTTCAGGATCCCTGAAGAGTTCCCAGTATTTTCCCAGATCCTCCATATATTCGAGGTCAGGTGCCATTGGTTCAATACCTCTTTCGGGATCCCCTTTTATCACATAAGTGGGAACATACCATCCCTGGGGGGCAGGATAATAATTGGATCCGAGGTTTACAACGGTCTTTCTTTCCTGTACTTCTCTCCACCATTCGGGTGTATTATCTACCCAGCCATCCATGTAAACGTGAATATCCCCCCGTTCAAGTCCGAGCATACCGGGCACTGTTTCAGAAAAAAGGTAATCAGTTTTTTCCCCGTATCCATTTTCAACAATATATCCAGCGATCCTGTTATGGAGCTGAATACTGTCCCAGCTCAGATCCAGAAAAACTATCGGTTGCTCTGATGTAATTCCTGAAGCTGGGGTAAGAGCCACCAGAAACAAAGCACAAATAATAAAGACTACAAACCTTTGTTTAAAATATTTCATAAAATAACCTCCTTATATTTAAATGTATTTAAATTTTTTATGGTCAAGTTTTTGTAATTCCATGAGGTAAGTAGTAAAAATGACTGTCAAAAGAGTAAGAAAAGAAACAGAAAGGTCATCTTAATTAATTTAAGTGTGACCATTTTACAACAAAGCATATTGATCCATCAAATAAATTGTTAGAAATGGCATTATGCCAAAAAAATTAAAATATGGAGATATCGAGATTTACTTATATGATGTCAACCTTTCTTTAATGATGGTGTTATCATAAAGGTATTCATCAAATCTGAATGATCTATGGGGGAGTGAGAAAGGTGTCTTTCAAAGATTCTTCAATATATCAGGATATGATCTCGCTTGTTAGAATACCAAGTGTCACGACAGCAGGATCGGGAGAGATAAAGATGGCAGAGGCTATTTCCGAAATGCTCTCATCGATCCCGTATTTCACGAAACATCCTGAGGACCTTCAGGTTTTGCCCTGCGCGGGAGATCCTTATAACAGGCTGATAGTTTTTGCTGTTGTTCGTGCAGACCCGTCAACCGAAAAAACAGTTATTCTTACGGGGCATATGGATGTTGTGAGCACAGAAGTTTGTGGTTCCCTCAGTGATATTGCTTTTGATCCTGAAGAATACACCAGACGGATACTGGAAATAGATATCCCTGCTGATGCCAGGGTAGACCTTGATTCGAGTGAATGGCTTTTTGGCCGTGGTGTCGCTGATATGAAGTCTGGAGTGGCGTGTTGTATAGATCAGATCAAAAAAGCTGCTGAGGATCCGTCGAACATGGATACCAATCTTGCTGTTCTGTTCGTTCCGGATGAAGAAAATAATTCTGCAGGAATGCTCGGGGCGGTTTCATACCTTAAAGACCTTTCTGAAAATGGTATGGATTTTATCGCGTGTATCGATACCGAACCTTCAATGCCTGACCACGGTGAATCATATCCTACAGCGTATCTCGGTACGGTGGGTAAATTGAATTCCTTCTTCTACTTTCAGGGTTTAAGGTCTCATGTTGGGGAGTATTACAAAGGGATGAGTGCAGGCCTTATCTCGTCATGTATTAACCTGGAACTGGACGGTAATCCTGAATTTTCTGACAGGTATGAAGACTATTATTCCCCTCCTTACGGATGTCTCAAGATGAGAGATCTCAGAGAAGAGTACTCTGCAACTATCCTTGACCAGGGAACTCATATATACAGTTACCTGACAGTATCGAAAAAACCAGGTGATATAGTCAAAGAGCTGAAATCGGTGGCAAGGGAAAGTCTGGATAAGGCTATCGATATCTATCGCAGCAGATGTGAACGTTTTTCAGAAATTTCCGGTTCTGAAGTTAACCCTGTTGATCTTTCCCCCAATGTCTACTCTTACAGTGAACTTGAGACTATTGCAAGAGATAAATGCGATATCAACCCTGGTACTTTTATCCAGGATATATTTTTGGAGAATGATGGTAAGGATGAAAGAGACAAGGCTTTAAAAGTTGTTACAAAGCTGGTGAAACTTTGTGCTCTTAAGCCTCCCTTTGTTATATACGGTTTCCTTCCGCCCTGGTATCCCCACAAGGTCAATACTCGTACAGGTAAGGGGGATAATGTAATACTAAATGCTGTAGAAAAGCTTTTAAAACATGCAGACCAGGAATATTCGACCAGGGTTAAGATAAGGTCCTTTTTTGAAGGTGTCTGTGATCTTAGTTATTGTGGTTACAGAGGGACAGCCGCGGATATCTCATCCATGGGGAATAATACCCCCGGATGGGGCGTGATGTATAAATTTCCTTCTGAAGAACTTACTGAAATCGATATACCGATCATTAATTTTGGCCCTGTCGGTAAGGATCTTCATAAAAATACCGAACGTGTCCATCTCCCATTTCTCATCAACACTTATCCACAGTTATTATCACATCTGATAAAAAGCATAGACCGGTAGTTTATTTAAGATAACAGCTGCGGTATATAAATAGTTCCACAAAAGAGCCACGGCGCGCCGTGGCTCTTTTGTGGAACAGACCCTTCCTGTATTTTCCAGGTACCAGCGTTCTTTAGATGATCATCTTTATGAAATGATAATGATCAATAAGAAGTTTGAAAATGCCACAGAAAGACTTGAAAGAACCTGGAAGAAAATCATGGTTGCATTGAATAAATGGCTGAAAAATTGGATATATACCCTACATAGTATAGATATTATAGCACTATTATGCTATGGTCTTGTGATAAATTATATTTGACATAGAAGTCTAACCATGTTATAAATATTGCTCGTGATAGACGCGAAATATTTTTAACTATTCTCTAATTGCTCTGTACAAAAAAATAAGCTTTTACCTCCAGTTACCTTTAGTTTTTATGTTCCCCATTGATCTCAAGTTTTTAAATCCATACTGTCAGTGTGGATAGTTCGGTTTTACTCTGCGGGAGCATGAGGTTGTTCCGTCGCTTAGTTACCTTTCGATGCTTATTTGGAAGGCTTTACTTTATTTTCCTTTTTTTTGCAGGAATAGCTATACAGGGTCGATAGATGTCAGGTGTTATACCGATATCTCTCTTTTGCATGAACATTGATTATCAGAATATAAATTAACATAAGATAGATCGTTAAAATTAACGGAGGGAAATGAATGACTAACAAAATTGAGGTGAAAAACCTCTACAAAGTCTTTGGTTCAAACCCTGAAAGAGCGGTAGAAATGCTGGAAAAGGGAATGTCCAAAGATGAAATTCTTGAGAAAACCGGTTTGGGAGTTGGAGTTTCAAACGCTTCTTTCAATGTTAGGCAGGGAGAGATCCTTGTTCTGATGGGACTTTCCGGCAGCGGTAAATCAACACTTGTCCGTTGTCTCAACAGGCTTATAGAACCTACAGCTGGTCAGATCCTGGTTGATGGAGAAGATATTGCTGTAGCAAATAGTGAGGAACTTCGAATGATCAGGCAGCAGAAGTTCGGAATGGTTTTTCAGCATTTTGCGCTTTTTCCTCATCGCACTGTTTTGCAGAATGCTGTTTATGGTCTTGAGATCAAGGGTGTCGAAAAAGACGAAAGAGAAGAGGCAGGCAGGCAGGCGCTTGAGCAGGTTGGACTTAAAGGATGGGAAGATTCTCACCCTGCCCAGCTGAGCGGAGGAATGCAGCAGCGGGTTGGCCTTGCCAGGGCTCTTGCACTTGATCCGGACATACTTCTCATGGATGAAGCTTTCAGTGCTCTTGATCCTCTTATTCGAAGCGATATGCAGGATGAGCTTCTTGAGCTCCAGTCCAGAGTAAAAAAGACGATCGTTTTTATAAGCCATGATCTTGACGAAGCCTTCAAGCTTGGTGACAGGATAGTTCTGATGAAAGATGGTCAGATCGTACAGGAAGGTACTGCCGAGGATATACTTGCAAAACCTGCAAATGAGTATGTTGAGAGGTTTGTCGAAGGTATTGATATTTCAAAGGTCCTTACTGCTGAATCTGTAATGCATAAACCCGAAGAGGTTGCAAGTTATAAAAATGACGGACCCAGAAGTGCTTTGTGGAAAATGAAACATGAAGGAATTTCAAGTATATTTGTCTTGAGTGAGAACCGTACTCTTGAGGGCATTGTCACAGCTGACGATGCATCTGAGGCACTTAAAAGAGGAGAAAAGGACCTGGGTGGAATACTTATCAGGGATATCAAAAAAGTTTCTCCTGAAACTTCAGCTAATGAGCTATTTCCTTTACTGGCTGAGGCCAAATATCCTGTAGCGGTTGTCAATGAGCAGGACAGGCTGCTTGGAATAATTGTAAGGGGAGCCCTTTTGGCTGGCCTTTCTGAAGGAGTGCTTTCAAATGATGATTCCTAAACTACCAGTTGGAGAAGCTATAGAAGCTGGAATAGAGTTTCTCTCTGATAATTTTTCTTTTGCTACAAAGGCTTTTGCTGAAGTTGTAGAGACCGGGATAGACTTGATAGTTGATGGAATGATGCTTTTTCATCCGCTCATCCTGATCGCAGTTATTGCCTTGCTGGTCTGGCTGGTAACCCGCAAGAGAGGAATAACGATATTTGCAGGGGCAGGTCTTTTGCTGATCCTGAATTTTGGGCTATGGGAACCGACCGTTAGTACAGTTGCCCTGGTCGTAGTGGCTACAATGATAGCGATAATGATCGGTCTCCCGCTGGGAATCCTTGCAGCCTTGAACGGTAAAGCTTATAAGATAATTATGCCCATACTGGACTTTATGCAGACAATGCCCGCTTTCGTTTATCTTATTCCGGCGATTCCATTTTTCGGACTCGGTGTCGTGGCAGCCATTTTTTCGACTGTCATTTTCTCCGTACCACCGTCCATAAGACTTACCTGTCTTGGTATACGGCAGGTCCCGGAGGAACTTATAGAAGCTGCAGATTCGTTCGGAAGCAGTAAACGCCAGAAACTGTTTAAACTTCAGCTTCCCATGGCTACTTCAACGATCATGGCAGGGATCAACCAGACCATAATGCTTGGCCTTTCAATGGTAGTCATTGCGGCCATGATCGGAGCCAAAGGTCTTGGCGGAGAGGTCTGGAGAGCAATTCAGAGACTTGATCCGGCGAGTGGTTTTGATGCCGGTATTGGCATAGTTATCATTGCCATAATTCTTGATAGAACAATGCAGTCTCTTGGTTCAAGTGCAGTAAAGAAGTAGAAACACCTTTTTAAGTCTCTTTTATACATGAAATGGTTCATGTATATAAGGTTACAAAATACAAGGAGGTATTTAGAGTGAAAAAATTTATTACTATGTTAGCTGTTTGTGCTCTTGTTTTTGCCCTTGCCGTACCGGCTGCTATGGCCGCAGACAAGGATGAGGTTAGCCTCGTATATGTCGAATGGTCATGTGCAACCGCGAGTACCAATGTAGTTGCAGCAGTTCTCGAAGATGAGCTTGGTTATGATGTTGAGTTGATCCCTGTGAGTGCAGCCGCAATGTGGCAGGCTCTTGCTGATGGCGATGTAGACGCTATGACCACAGCATGGCTTCCAATTACCCACGGACACTATGTTGAAAGATTCGGTGAAGATATTGTAAACCTTGGGCCAAACCTTGAGGGTGCCGGTATCGGTCTCGTTGTTCCTACATATGTTGATATAGATTCCATAGCTGAAATGCCTGCAAATGCCGAAAAGTTTGATAACGAGATAATCGGTATAGATCCAGGTGCAGGTATCATGAGTAAGACCGAATCAGCCCTTGAAGTCTATGAACTTGAAGATGCTGATATTGAACTGGTCGAAGGCAGCGGAGCTACAATGACTGCAACTCTCAAAGATAAGATAGACAACAATGAATGGGTAGCAGTGACCGGTTGGAGTCCTCACTGGAAGTTCGCCAGATGGGACCTCAAATATCTTGAAGATCCAGAGAATGTTTATGGCGGAGCTGAAGAGATAGATACTATCGTTCGTAAGGGCCTTAAAGAGGATATGCCCGAGGTATATGCTTTCCTCGACAATTTTAAATGGACACTTGCTGAGATAGGTGAGGTTCAGGGATGGAATGCAGAGGGAGCTGATCCTGCAGATTCCGCAAGACGCTGGATAAAAGAGAATCCCGAGATCGTCAACGAGTGGCTCGGTAAATAAGTACTGAAAAAGCTTATTTTCAAGGCCGTCCTTTAAGGACGGCCTTTTTTTTATGGTCATCAGTCATTTGACAGGTTAAAAAGGGTGTAATATCTTTAACCTGTGATCAAAAATATGAACTACAATTTACGGTTGCGTTTTTAACAATTCTGAATAGATCCAGGTTGGTGAGAAAAATCCCTTTTATCAATATCCGCTTTTTCTGAGGTTCTCCATTCCTATATTGAAAAATTGAAGATGATCTTTTCCTGATATCTCTGTTCATTCAGTATCTGATAAAAAACCGAAAAGTTCTTTTTCCCAAGGGATATTTATCCCGGGTTTCGCTATGTTCATATGGGGAATTCAGAAGATACGGAATATATTGTTTAGATCAAATTATTTCAAGGAGGATGTTAAGGTTGAAAAAAGTATTAATTATGGCAATTATTGCCGCACTTGCAGTTGCAATGATTGCCCCGGCAGCGATGGCAAAAGAGGATAACGAGTTGCGTCTTGCCTATGTTGAGTGGTCATGCGCAACAGCAGCCACTAATGTCGTCAAGACAGTTCTCGAGGACGAGATGGGTTACGAAGTTGAGATCATTCCTGTAAGCGCTGCTGCTATGTGGCAGGCCCTTTCAGGTGGAGATGTTGACGGTATCGTCTGCGCGTGGCTGCCGGTTACCCAGGGTCATTACCTTGAAAGGTTCAGGGAAGATGTAATTGACCTTGGTCCCAATACAGAGGGAGCAGGTATAGGTCTCGTTGTTCCATCTTACGTTGATATTGATTCTATTGCCGATATGAATGAAGTTGCGGACAAATTCGATGGTGAGATAATCGGGATCGACCCGGGTGCAGGTGTCATGATCAAGACTGAGAAAGTTCTGGAAGCATATGGTCTTGAGGATATTGAGCTTATAGAGGGTAGTGGAGCTATCATGACAGCTACGCTCAAAGACAGGATCGACGATGGTGAGTGGGTTGCTGTTACCGGTTGGACTCCACACTGGATGTTTGCCAGATGGGATCTTAAATACCTGGAGGACCCGAAGGGGGTTTATGGAGAGTCCGAGGCCATAAATACAGTGGTACGTAAAGAGCTCAAGGAAGAGCACCCTGAAGTATTTGCTTTCCTTGATAATTTTGAGTGGTCTCTTGCAGAGATAGGTCAGGTTATGGACTGGAATGCCTCCGGTTCTGATCCGGAAGAATCAGCAGAACGCTGGCTTGAGGAAAATCCTGAAAGATTGGCTGCATGGTTAGGTAAATAAATATTAGATCCGGTTATATTTTAAGGGCATTCCTTCGGGGGATGCCCTTGTTTTCATTATTTCGCATAGGAATAATAAAAAAGGCCATTCCCCAGGGAATGGCCTTGAACTTTTAAAAGAGATTTTTATCCATGGATCCTTGTTTTGGACCGGGGCTTTTTCCTGGCCGCCTTTTCACGGCGCTGGTTATGCTCACTATGTCCTGTTGTTCCTTTTTTCCTTGCCTGAGGAGCGTTTTCGGACGGAGAGAGTCCCCATTCATTTAACTTGTTATTATGCCTGCTGAGTTTTTCCAGAGCCTCGGGCATCAAGCCGACATATATGTGATCTTTTCTGATGTTGATCTCCGCGACCTCCTTGTGATTTACACCGAGTGAGCTGCAGATACTGCGAAGAACTCTTCCAGGATTCCATTCTTCCTTGTCCGTTATATTGAATTTGACAACAGTACCTTTATCTCTACGGGTATTTCTGCCGCCTCTCTGACCGTCTCTCTGTCCATCTCTCTGTTCGTTCCTTCTTCTTGAGGAATGATGATCTTTTTGTGCCATGTCACGTTCCAGATCTGCCTTGAGATCGTAGCCTTTAGATATATTCTTCTCTGTGAGGTCAAGAAGACCGGCAACAAGGGTAAAAGGATCGTTTCTTTCAAGAAGACTTGCAGTCCATTCCTGTATATCCTTGCTGATACTGTTTTCCTTCTTGAAGAACTTCTCTTCATATTTTGTTCTGTTGCGGGCTGTTATTTCATTGCTGTCAGGAACGTTAAGCCATTCTGCCTTGATCTTTGTTCCTCTTAGCATACTCTTGAACTTACGTGATTCTGAAGGGTTAAGGACCACGATATTTTCTCCGTCAGAGCCTGCTCTTCCGGTACGTCCACTACGATGGGTAAAAGTCTCAAGATCATCGGGTAAACCGAACTGAAAAACATGTTCAACACCTGGAACATCAAGTCCTCTTGCTGCTACATTCGTGGCGACAAGAAGAGATATCCTGCCGGACCTCAGAGCGCTGAGAGCGGTATTTCGTTCTCTCTGACTCATGTCTCCGTGAAGACTGGAAGCACGAAAACCCTCAGACTGGAGTTTCTCGGCAACTTTCATCGTTTCTGCCCTTGTATGGCAGAAAATAAGTCCCTTTGATGAGTCTTCCCAAAGCAATACGTTTACCAGTCCCTCAACTCTTGTCCTGCGGGGGACTGTGTAGATCTTGTGCTCTATTTCCGAGTGCTGTGCACCCTCTTCAACAAGGCTTATGTAGAATGGATTCTGTAGATATCTTTTTGAGAGAGCCTTGATCTCTGAAGGCATTGTTGCAGAAAAAAGCCATGTTCTCTGCCTTTCAGGAACTGTATCCAGAATAGCTTCAAGTTCTTCCCTGAATCCCATATCAAGCATATGGTCGCCCTCATCGAGGATGACAGTGTGTATATCGTCAACTTTCAGGGTTCCTCGCTTCAGATGATCGAGTGTTCTTCCGGGGGTCCCGGTTACGATCGAAGCACCTTTTCGGAGGTCCCTTATCTGTTGTGAAATATCCATACCACCGACAAGACTTGTTGTTAAAAGTCTTTCTTTTCTGCCCAGCCATTCGGCTTCTCTGTTTATCTGCATTGCGAGTTCTCTTGTCGGAGAGAGTATCAATACCTTGGGACTTCCTTTTTCCGTATTTCTTTCATTGAAAAGGGGGAGCAGGAATGCGAGGGTTTTACCGGAGCCGGTTTTTGCCCTTACAATTAGATCCTGTTCAATGTTATCAAGTTCCAGTATTTTTTTCTGAACCGATGTGGGTTCAGTAAACCCCTTATGTTCAATGGTCTCAAGAAGTTCACTCCTGAGTTCGTAACTTTTGAATCTGTTATCAGTCATGTAGTTTCTTATCCTCCTAATTATTCGAAAACACAAAAAGAGTGACACTCCCCCCGTCAGGGGGTGCCACTCTGCATGATCCCTTCATGGTAACGCTACCAATTATCCGGCAAAGACAGTTTTTGTCAAGTTTTATGCCTGATATATGTTGTTAACCAATGATAATTTCACCTCTATAACTAACCAGTGAATCTTTCACCCCCGGTAAAAGAGACTGGTTACAATAAGGGGATGAGATACTGCATGACACAGAATGAAATCATTCGTCTTTACGTCATCCAAAGCGCGGTAGAGGGAAAGTGCACTGTTCGTCAGGCAGCCGACCGTCTTACTCTAAGTACCCGGAGAATCAAGCAGCTGAAAAAGGAGTTCACTCTGCAGGGCGCATCGGCCATTATTCACGGAAATGCCAACCGATCTTCACCGAAGAAACTCCAGGATGCTTTGGTTCAGGAGATTGTCGAGATCTACAATCGGGATTTTACCGATTGTAACTTCACTCATTTTCAAGAAATTCTTTCTACTTGCTTTGGCATAGAGATTGCCTATACTTCCCTGCATCGTCTTCTGAAAGCTAATGGCATCAAAAGTCCGAAATCCAGACGGAAGAAACGAAAAGTTCATAAGACCAGAGAACGTCGTCCTGCCGAGGGTATGCTTCTTCAGGCAGATGCCACTCCTTTTGCATGGTTCGGAGGCGAAGAGAAGTTCTCTCTCCATGGATTCATAGACGATGCAACAGGGAAGGTAACAGGTGCCTATCTTTGCAAAAACGAGTGTCTCCTCGGATATCTGGAAGTATTGAGACAAACCCTCACCAATTTTGGCATTCCCCAGGCCCTTTATCCCGACCGCCACAGCGTATTTTTTGTAAACTCAAAAAAAGAGGATGACCTATCTATAGAGGAACAGCTGGCTGGGATCAACAAAAAGACAACTCAGTTCGGAAGAATCATTGATCGGCTCGGAATTGATATGTTCCCTGCACATTCACCCCAGGCTAAAGGAAGGGTCGAACGGCTCTGGAATACTCTTCAGAGCCGTTTGCCCGTGGAACTTCGCATGGCAGGGATCTCCACATGTAAAGAGGCGAATTCATTTCTGCTGGAATATCTTCCACAATTCAACAGAAAGTTTGGGGCCGAACCCAAAGAATCCTTCTCAGCATTTGTGCCTGTCCCTTCATCCTGTGATCTGGATCGGCTACTGTCCGTGGAATTAACCAGGAGTCTATCCAGGGGTTCCACCGTCTCCATTTCAAATAAAACTTTCCTGATCGAACAGGATGCATTTCTTGCCGGGACAAAGGTCACGATATTGCTCAGTGAAAAGTATGGTTTGCGCGCTTTGATTAATGGTGCTTTCTATCCTGTTCGATGTCTGGACGATCTAACAAATAAAACGCAAGGACCGATTCGGACTGGAGAGATTCCCAGAGTTGTTCTGGAACTGCTTCATGCCTATCTTCTAAAAGAATCCAAAGCTGGATAACCCCCCTGAAGGGGGGGTGAAATTTTCACTGGTTAATTACACCCTGTGGGGGGTGAAATAATCATTGGTTATTGACAGTTTTATGCCTGATATATATAAAAATAATATTGGCCATCAATGGGGGTCAGTCTGCCAGTTTCAAGATTGCCCCAAGGACCATCTCTGCTCCTTTTGATACCTTATCATAATCGGTCCATTCTTCAGGACAATGACTTTTACCGTTTTTGCTCGGGACGAATATCATACCTACAGGTGCGATTTCAGCCATTACCATTGCATCATGCCCGGCTCCACTCGGCATTACATGGGATGATATGTGTTTTTCCTCTGCAACCTCCCTGAAAGCTTTGATCACAGTATCATCTATTTTTACAGGATTTACAGCCAGGCGTTCTTCCCAGTTAAAATCAAGTTCCTGGAATGAGCAGACCTGTTTAAGTTTTTCCTGAATTGCTGAAGATAGAGTTGTGATAGTGTCATTTGAACTGCATCTCAGATCTATACTGAACTTAACTTCTTCCGGAATGATATTGAAAGCTCCCGGTTTTACAGTAACCATACCAACTGTTGCCACAGCCCCGTTTCCAGCTTCACGGGCCAAAGTATCAATAGCTGAAATAACTCTGCTTGCACCTACAAGAGAGTCTTTACGGAAATCCATGGGAGTGGTCCCGGCATGATCAGCCTTACCCTTTATCGTTACAAAAAATGTTCTGATGCCTACGATCGATTCTACTATCCCGACATCTAAATTTTTCTGTTCAAGAACAGGTCCCTGCTCAATGTGGAGTTCTATAAAGGTCTTAATGCTTCCGGGTTTCCTCGTAGCCTGTTTTACTTTATAAGGGTCGATGCCGAAATTTTGAAGAGCTTCTGCTTTTGTTATATTGTCTTTATCTACTCCCTTGAAGATCTCATCTTCTGTGACTTTTCCTGCCATGGCTCGGCTTCCCCAGACCCCTGACCCGAATCTGCCACCCTCTTCCTCTGTCATTACCACCATTTCCAGCGGGTGTTCTGTTTCTATATTGTTTTCATTTATATATCTCATTGCTTCAAGTGCAGTAACTACGCCTGCTGCTCCGTCGAAAGCTCCTCCGTTGACTACTGAATCGATATGGGAACCGAACATAATGACCGGAGCTTTTTTATTTTTTCCTTCTTTTCTTCCAAATATATTGCCAGCATTGTCATGGTAGATCTCAAGCCCGGCCTCAAGCATCTCTTTTTCCAGGTATTTTCTTGCTTTGATCTCTTCGTTCGTGAAGGCAAGTCTTGTTACTCCTTCTCCAGGCGTGGAAGTGAATTTTGCAAGTGTTTCCAGGTCATTCCTGATTCTTTCGACTCTCAACATGTCTTCCCCTCCTTATAAGCACCCAGAACATTACTAAATATTCTGAATTTCAAAAATGATATCAGTTAAAGGAAATATATTCAATTTTTTAAATCATTTTAAGATAACCATCAATAAAAGGCCGAGTTTTATTTCTATTTCTGGTATCATGTTAGATAAATAAAGGATTATCAGGAGGTGTTTTTCTTATGTCATTTATGTTTTTATTATCAGGCAGAATAGCAGTTATCCTTCTTATTGTGGCAGGTTTAACCGGTTTATTCGGAAAAATTTTAAGAAAAGTTTTAAAAGCTTCCCTTGTTATGAAAATTCATAAATATTCAGGAATAGGAGCGATAGCTTCAGGCCTTGTCCATGGTTTTATATACTTTGTTTTTTTTCAGTGATCCTGAAAAACTTTTTCTGGAAGACAGATATTGTACCTATATACAGCTTGACTTATCCTTGTCTCCAGCTGAGAGAAACAGGTGGTATAAATAATTGAACTGATCTTAACAGGGGTACTCATTTTTGCCCTTGTTTTTACTGTTACCAATGGAGTCCATTCAGCAAGTGCCGTGGTTGCTACTTTTATTACAAGCAGGGCTGCGAATCCCAGGCAGGCTTTACTACTTGCATCATGTTTCAGTCTTCTGGGGGCTCTTACAGGAGGGAACGCTGTAGCAGATACTGTTTCTTCACTAATAGATCTTCCAGCAGGGGAAGCTCTGTTGCCTGTTATCTTTGCTGCACTTGGAGGAGCTATAATCTGGAACATTTTTACCTGGTATTCAGGGATACCCTCCAGTTCAACGCATTCCCTGGTAGGTGCCATGATAGGAGCGGTATGGCTTTCAGGCGGACCTGAAAATATCCTCTGGGGTTGGCGGGCTTTTACAGGGGCAGGACATGAAATGATCGGAATGGTAAAGATCGTTATCGCTCTTTTGATATCACCGGTGATTGGATTTGGAGCAGCTTTTGTGCTTCAGAAAATAACAAAGGTTTTATTGATCAATGCTTCTTCCAAAATAAACTTAACCATAAACAGGATCCAGTGGATAATTATATCTCTTCTTGCTTATGCACATGGCGCCAATGATTCACAGAAGGCTGCCGGGCTTATTGTCCTTGCTCTTGTTTCAGCAGGTGAGCTTCAGGTATCTGGATCGCCTTTATGGGTAAGGATGGCCGTTGGTTTTGCTATATTTACAGGAACACTTATTGGAGGAGTTCCTGTGATGAAGACTGTAGGTAGAAAGATTTACGAGGTAAGGCCTTTGCATAGTCTTAATTCCCAGTTAGCTGCTGGTGGAGCTATTCTTGGCGCTACATTTTCAGGTGCCCCGGTCTCTACCGGTCATGTGATAGTAGGCAGTGTTACCGGAGTGGGTTCTGCTGACGAGTATAAAATGGTCAAATGGCGTACTGGTGCCAATATAATTGTTACCTGGGTCGTAACAATACCCGCGTCGGCTATAATAGCCGGCCTTATATATCTGTTCATAAGATCATTTTTTCCTTATTGAAGGTGGTGTAAATTTTGAGTTTCTTGGATTATTTTTTTACCCCAAAGAATAATTTTTATGAGATGCTTCACCTGCAGAGCAGGGCCACCCTTGAGGGTATTGGCATGTTTACGGGATGGATCAAGTCCAGGGAAGAGATCCTCAGGGCAAAGATATGGAATTCGAAAGATCTTGCAGACGAAATAAGATTTGATATGGAAAAACAGTTGGTAGAATCTTTTTCTACGCCCTTTGACCGGCAGGATATTTACACTTTTTCCGTTGAGATGAACAAGATATTCAGATCAGTAGTGTTTGCCCTGAGACTCATAGATGAATTCAAGATCGGCCAGAATGAGCACATAACAAGAATGGGGATCTCCATTTTCCAGGGATTCAAGGTTCTTCATAATTCCATCGGACTGCTTGAAGAAGCACCCATGGAATCTCAGGACAGGATCAAGCAGATGCGTCTCTATCAGGATGAGGCCGAGACCAGTTATATTCTTGGCATGAAAGTTCTTCTCAACAATGAAGACCTTCAGGAATGTGTCAATATGCGCGAGGTTTTTCTAAGCCTCAGAGAAGCAAATAACTTTTCAGTTTATACCGTTGATATCTTTCATAGAATAGTTGTCAGAATAATATAGTTTTCCCCTTACTTATCTTTTTATCCTGGGATCTTTTCCTCAAAAGCTGAAAAGATCCCGTTTTTAGGGTAACATCTTTATCAATTGTTGATTGTAAATCGGATATATCATTTTGACGGGAGTGAAAGGAATGCTTGAGAAGATCAAAACAATGTCTGAGGAGATCAAAGAAGAGATAGTGGAACTACGTCATTATTTTCATAGAAACCCTGAGTTGTCATGGAAAGAAAAAGAAACAACAGCCAGGATAAGGAGCATCCTGGAGGATCTTGGATATCAAAACATCAAAACAGGTTTTGGAGGTACAGAAAGCGGGGTTACTGCGGAGTTGAATCCTGAAAAGGATGGGGCCTGTATAGCTTTAAGAGCCGATATAGATGCTCTTCCTATCGAAGAGGATAACGAAGTTGAATATAGATCGAAAAATAAGGGAGTAATGCATGCATGCGGGCATGACGCACATGCAGCCATGCTGATTGGAGTTGCTCGTATACTTGCTGATATCAAAGATGAAATTCCGGGAAAGGTTAAACTGATATTTCAGCCTGCCGAGGAAGCGGGGATAAATTCCGGGGGACAGATAATGGTCAAAGAAGGTGTGCTTGAGGGCGTAGATGCTATTGCCGGTATGCATATCTGGGCCAATGTCCCTTCAGGCAAGGTGGGATTTCGGGCAGGGCCCATAATGGCATCTGCAGATATCTGGGAGATCAATGTCAAAGGCCAGGGCGGACATGGATCCATGCCTCAAAATGCAGTAGATCCAACGATAGCTGCAGCGACATTGATCTCTACGATGCAGACCGTCGTCAGCAGGGAAATAGATCCCCAGGAGACCGTAGTTTTGAGCATCGGTCACATAGAAGCGGGGAATGCTCCTAACGTGATCCCCGAAACGGCAAAACTTACCGGGAATGTCAGAACAACAAACCGCGAGACAAGAGAGATAGTCCCTGCAAAGATGGAGAGAATAATGCAAGGAGTCTGTTCTGCTCTTAGGTGTGAGGGGCAGCTTGAATTTACCAATATATACCCTGTGACAGTAAATGATCCGGATATGACAGAAGTTGCAAGGGCAGTGGCTGTAGAAATGTATGGTTCAGAAACAGCAGAGGAAGCACCCCTTATGCTTGGGTCAGAAGATTTCAGTTATTATGAGGAAAAGGTTCCGGGTACATTTTTCCTTCTTGGATGCGGTAATGCGGATAAGGGGACCGATAACCAGCATCATTCGCCACGATTCAACGTTGATGATGACGTTCTTGATAAAGGCATGGCTATTATGGCCGGTATAGCCTGGGAATATCTTAGCGAAGGAACTGCTTAAGGATATAAATAAATGTAACAGGTATTTTAGTAAGGAAGCAGGTTCAGAGGATCATTTGAATCCGCTTCCTTCCTTATTCTCATTTTTTTATCTCTGGCAGAATTATGCCTCCCTGGGGAATTACGAGAACGTCAAAATCCTTTCCGTGTTTTTCTTCAAGTTTCCTTAAACATTCATCCCAATCCTCTGGTTTGTTGCAGAAAACCCCTTCAGTGATTTCTCTGCTGAGTCCTGAGAATAGAAAAAGGTCGATCCTTTTTGACATTCTTGCAAGGTAGTAGAGTTTATGAGCACCTAACTTGAATCCATTCTCAAATTTATCTGTAACTTGGTCAGCATCGAGGCCTTCCTCTGCCCACTGTTGAAAGGTGGGATTACCGTAGATCTCCGGGCATTCAGCAAAAATAACAAGAGTGCCTCCATCGGCAACAGCCTGACCGGCCATTTCAAAAGCTTTTTGTGCCTGGTAAAGGTTGATATCCTTGGGGAATCCCCCGGCTGATGCTATTACCACATTTTTCTGCCTGTCGATCGAGACGGTGTTGAGTTCTCTGAAAAGGTCAAGTCCCTTATGCCATGCTTCAACAGGGTCCCCTCCGATGATGTATGCAACTTCCTTTTTATAGTTGCAGATCGCATTGACAACAAAATGTAGAGGAAAAACAGACAGGCTCTCCATAAGCTCCTGGTGAAGGGGATTACCGGCAATATTTCCAAGACGCGCAAGGGGACTGGTCATCATTTTGTGATTGTTCATTATGGTTGAACGGCCGCATACACCTGGGCAAAGGCTTTTTCTGCCTCCTGCAAATCCTGCAAAATAATGAAAAAGGATTTCCCCGATGGCTATACGAATATCAGCCTCAAAAACAGTCCTGTTGAGAAAAAATTCGTTACCCGTTGAGAATCTGCCCAGCGAAACCAGGTCATCAGAATCGCAGTTATGGCTTAATACTTTGTATTTTTCTGTAATATCTTTTCCCAGAAGATAATTTTCCTCTTCTCCGGTTAGTATTCTGTGAGTTCCTGTGGCAATTACTATAGTGATTTCTTCCACAGAGATCCCAATTTTATGAAGACTTTTCAAAACTGGCGGTAGCATTCTTTTAACCGGTGTCGATCTTGAGAGATCATTTACAATTATTGCTACTTTGGGTTGATCTGTTTCCAGTTTTTTTTCATCTATTATGCTGCTTAAAGATTTTCCTGCATCAGGTTTTTCCAGAAGGTTTAAGACCTTTTCCTCTATGTCTTGAATAACCGACCCGGAGTAAGGCGGTTCCAGATATGTTATCTTGTGGTTTTGCGGAAAATCCATGGTGACATGTTGTTTCCCATAATTTAATTCCATCTTTTGCATTCTGCATGACCTCCTGAAAAAAATTAATTATCGTCCTTCGTTGTAAGGGGCTGAACTTCAGATCCTTGCTACACCTGTTTGTCGGGCAGCATCAGCTACTTTTTCTGCCACGGCAGGGACGACCCTCTCGTCCAGAGCTTCGGGAATAATGTTCTCACAACTCAGTTTATCTTCAGGGATCATTTCAGCCAATGCTTGAGATGCAGCGATCTTCATTTCCTCGTTTATCGTGGAAGCCCGTGTATCCAGTGCACCTCTGAATATGCCCGGGAACCCAAGACAGTTGTTGATCTGGTTTGGGAAATCGCTTCTTCCTGTTGCGACGATTGCAGCTCCAGCCTGTTTTGCTTCATCGGGGAAGATCTCCGGAGTAGGGTTGGCCATGGCGAATATGATCGCGTCCCGGTTCATGGTTTTTACCATTTCAGGTTTAAGAAGTCCGGGAGCGGATATTCCAAGGAATACGTCAGCTCCTTTAATGACTTCTTCGAGCCCGCCTTTTTCTTTATCCGGGTTGGTGATCCGGGACATCTCTTCTTTTGCCCAGTTCATGTTTTCACCTCTGCCATTATAGATTGACCCTTTGCGATCACACAGGATCACGTTTTCGGCTCCGGCGGAAATGAGGAATTTACAGATTGCCATGCCTGCTGCACCGGCCCCGCTCATTACGACCTTAACCTGGGAAAGTTTCTTCCCGGTTATCTTCAGAGAATTGATAAGACCCGAAAGGGCTATCACGGCAGTACCATGCTGGTCATCATGAAAGACGGGGATGTCTGTGGCCTCTTTCAGTCTTCTTTCTATTTCAAAACATCTCGGAGCCGAAATATCTTCGAGGTTTATCCCTCCGAAAGATGAAGTTATGAGGGCGGCTGTCTTAACGATATCTTCCGGATCCTTTGTATTAATACAAATTGGTACAGCGTCTATTCCTGCAAATCTCTTGAACAGAACACATTTACCCTCCATAACCGGCAGAGATGCATCCGCGCCTATATCTCCGAGGCCAAGAACTGCGCTGCCGTCAGAAATTACTGCAACAGTGTTCCATTTAGATGTTACTTCGTAAATGGAGGAAGGATCCCGGGTGATCTCCCTGCAAGGTTCAGCAACGCCTGGTGTATAAACCAGGGCAAGATCCTGCATTGTTTCTACCGGTAACTTGCTTTCAACAGTTAATTTACCCTTTGATCTTTTGTGAAGATCAAGAGATTTTCTGAAAATATCTTCTCTGGATGTCATGGTCTCCATTTCCTCCCGATCAGAATTTAATTTGCAGGTTAATTTAATCCCGCAATATCCAAACGATATATTGACGGGATTATAATTCATAGTCAAGGCAAGTTTTCTGTCATTTAATAATATTCATAACATCACAAGAGTCTTAGAGTTTTCAGATCAAGCCTTCTTCATCAAGAATTGCAATGACATTAGCTGCTGCCATTCCACAGACAGAAGGACATTTGTCTTCATGTCCCCCGGCCTTAAGAAAGTTTAGACGTTCGTCTGGATTCCGGAGATCATAGGATCTGCCCATTATTTTAGTCTGGATCTCTTTGCAGTTGGAAGAATTATATTCATGCTCAAATATTTTTTGAAGTTTTTCTGCCATTTTAAAACTCTTAAAGCGGATTTCTTCAGGGTCTGGGAAATTATTATATTCTCTTCCAAGAAAAGAACTCAGCGCCATTACACCTCCAGTAAGTGCTCCACAAGTCTTTCCCGTAAGACCTACTCCTCCAGCCAGGCCTGTAGCTGACTTGAATACATCATCACTAATCCCTCCAATTGTGTCTCTGATGGCTGCCAGGACACATTGAGAACAACCCCCATATTCCTTTTCATAATTTGCTGCCAGTTCATATGCCCGTCTCCTATGTTCAGCTAAATCCTCTGGATTCATTTTTCCCCCTCCTTTTAAAATTTCAGCAAAGTTTTCAGCATGTATTTCTTTTTAAATAAACTCGTATGGTATGAAATCACTTTCGCAGGGATTCTTGCTGCTTATCCAGATTTTCTTTTCCTTCAAATCCATGATTATTGAATATACAGATGCCAGTTGCTTGCCCTGGGGATCACGTGTATCTTCATGCCTGCAGATTGAATCAGGGTAATTCCTTAATTTCCTGATACCGTTGCATTTGTATTTTATCTTTAATTATAGGTATGCGGTTTTTTCAACCTACCTCAAAATGAAACGTGAGATCGTTAATGCATGTTCCGAAAATATACATTATGCAGTTTGCTATATTCATATAATATTATATTATTTATATGGGTACGATGGTCCGACCATCAAACCCATATTGAGGTAGATTAAGAAAAAGGATGGAGGAAAAATACTTATGACAACCAAATTTCTTAAAAGCAAGACACCCTGGGCGACAGATAAGTGGTACACAAGTCCCTGGAACTTTGCGGATGAAGTAAGAGAACAGATGACTTTCGCCAAAAACATAGAATTTCATGATGTATCTCTTAGAGATGGAGAGCAGCAGTCAGGCCTGATCTTTAGCAAAGAGCAGAAGGTAACTCTGGCGGAGAAGCTTGCAGAAGTAGGTATTCACAGAATAGAGGCAGGAATGCCAGCCGTATCCGACCAGGACGAGGCAGCGATAAAGGAGATAGTTAAGCGTAATTTCGGTCCCAGGATCTTTTCATTTGCCCGATGCATGAAGGATGATGTAAAACGTTCTATCGATTGTGGAGTAAAGAATATAGTAATGGAAGTTCCCACAAGTGATCATCTTCTAAAATACGCGTACAAATGGACGCCAGAAAAGGCAATAGAGCTTTCTATAGAATCTACCATTTACGCAAGGGATCACGGAATGTATGTTTCCTTCTTTACTATTGACGGTACAAGAACTGGGATAGATGAATATCTTGACCTGATCGAAAAGATAGCGAAAGAAGGTCACATGGATGAGCTGACCGTGGTGGATACATTGGGAGGACTTAACACCCATGCAGTACCTTTCCTGTTGAAAAAGGTCAAGGAAAGGATCCCCGATAAACCTATAGGTATCCATTTCCACGATGACTTTGGACTTGGAAGCGCAACCACCATCGCCGGTCTTGCCGCAGGAGCTGACATAGCTCACACAACCATCTCCGGAATAGGCGAGAGGGCAGGAAACGCTTCATACGAAGATATAGCAATGGCACTTCTTACTATGTACGGAGTGGACACGGGGCTTAATTACGAGAAAATCTATCCTCTTTCACAGTACCTGCGAGAGATCTCCGGCCTGAAGGTCAGACAGAACAGAGGAATAGTCGGAGATGATATATCCAACATAGAGTCAGGCATAGTAGCAGGCTGGTTCAAGAACGCCGCAAAGGAATCGCCCCTTGAGCTTGCGCCTTATCTTTACAGTTTGACTGGTCATCCAGATGCAAAGGTAACAGTAGGAAAGATGAGCGGAATTCCTTCAGTAGATATCCACCTTGACATGTTGGGACTTGAGACAGATGACAACGACAAGAAGCTTGAGATGGTTGGCATGATCAAGAAAAAGGCTTTCGAGAAATCAGGTCTTTTGACAATAGAGGAATTCGAGGAAATAGCAAGGAATATTTTAAATAAAAATTAAGTTTGTAAAAATTTTAAACTCAGGTTTTTAAAATATCCATTTTTTAAATTCTAAAGATTTGAACTCAAAGCACAAGGGGGCTTTTTCATGGAGAAGAAAGAACTTGAAGAGTTAAAGGCAAAGGCATCTGAGCTTGCTATGAAATATGAGCAAGAATATGGTGGATGTTCCCAGTGTGTCCTTGCAGCGATCAAAGATACACTTGGAGGAATTAGTAATGAAGTTTTTAAAGCCGGTACTGGCTTAGCAGGTGGTATCGGATTAACTGGAAATTCTTGTGGTGCTTTGACTGGTGGAGTAATGGCCCTAAGTTGTTATTTTGGACGGGATTATGAACATTTCCCCGATCCAGAAGGTGAACGTTTTAAAAGTTTCGAATTGGCAGATAAATTGCAGGCAAAATTTGAAAAAGAATATGGATCATCAGTGTGCAAAGATATCCAAACAAAAATAATGGGTAGATCTTATGATCTTAGGATAGCAAAGGAAAAGGAAGAATTTCTCGAAGCAGGTGGTCACGGCGATAAATGTCCAACAGTATGTGCCAAGGCAGCAGCTTATGTAATTGATATTTTAAACGAAGAAAATCTTATATAGGAGTGTTTGAAAATGGACTTAGAAAACAAAGTCGCTGTCTTGACTGGTTCAGCGGGGGGATTTGGAAGAGTAATAGCTCAACTTTTTGCTGAAAAGGGCGCATCTTTGTTGCTATCTGATAATCATGGTAGTTCAGTAGAGTCTCTTTCGGAAGAACTTAAAAGTCATGGGGGTAATGTTTGTCCTTTTGAAGCGGATATTTCGTCTGAATCCGATGTTAAAGCAATGTTCCAAGCTGCAAAAGATACTTTTGGGAAAGTTGATATTCTCGTAAATGTTGCTGGATTAGCCAGGTCTGCAAAAATACAGGAAATTTCCCTGGAAGAATGGAATAAGTTGATTAGTGTTAATATGACAGGCACTTTTTTGTGTTGTCGTGAAATTATTGATCACATGATACAAAGACAGTCCGGCAAAATAGTAAATGTAGCGTCTATATGCGCTCAAACTGCCCGGGCTGTTGGGGTTGATTACTCTGCTTCTAAGTCTGGCGTTGTAGGTTTAACGAGGACTTTAGCTCTTCAAGTTGCACCTTTTGGAATTAATGTAAATGCGATAGCACCTGGTCCAGTTATTACACCCCTATTTGAAAAAAATTATCCGCCTGAAGTTGTTGAAAAGCTTCTTGCTTCTATTCCTTTCAAACGACAGGGAACGCCAAAAGATATAGCAAATCTAATTCTTTTCCTTTCATCAAATGAATCTGATTGGATAACTGGAGAGGTTGTAGCAATAAATGGTGGTGCTTTTATTGGGTGATGAATACCTTATGAAATGATAAGGGTATTTATAAAAACAAAGGAGGTACATGTTTATGAAGATCAGGGGAATAGTGCCAAAGTTTTTTGCGTTATTGTTAGGTTTAGCTCTTGTTTGTTCAATGGTATTAGTTGTTAATCCTTTATCAGCAGAAGCAAAATCAATGACACTGAAAGTTGCGCATGTAGTTAATACGGACCACCCTTACCATATGGGACTCATGGAATTTCAAAAAATAGTTCAAGAAAAAACCAAAGGGGCTATCAAAGTTGAAATATATCCATCAGGACAGTTAGGGAATGAAAGAGATACTATAGAGGCTCTTCAAATGGGTACTTTAGATATGTGCCTGGCTTGTACTGCTCCTTTAACCGGATTTGAGCCACAGTTTATGCTTTTTGATCTTCCTTTCCTTTTTAAAAATAAACAACATGCATATGCTGTACTTGACGGAGAAATTGGAGATTCTGTCCTGGCCAAACTGGAGAGTAAGGGAATAAAAGGTCTTTCATATTTTGAAGTGGGTTTCCGTAATTTTACCAATAGCAAACATCCGATTAATAATCCAAGTGATATTTCTGGATTAAAATTCAGGTTGATGGAAACTCCGGTTCACTTGAAATCTGTGGAAGTATGGGGTGGTATTCCTACGCCAATGGCCATAGGGGAAGTTTTTACTGCTTTACAGCAGGGAACGATAGATGGTCAGGAAAATCCACTTCCTATCATCGATACTTTCAAGTTCTACGAGGTTCAAAAATATCTTTCTGTGACTGAACATTTTTACAGTGCTACACCTCTTTTAATTCAGAAAAAACTTTGGGATAAAATTTCAAAGGAGAACCAGGCTATTATTCTTGAGGCTGCCAAAGCCGGTAGAGATGTATGTCGAATGAAAAATGCTGAAAAAGAAGAGATCCTGCTCGAGCAGTTCCGAAGTAAGGGAATGGAAATTAATTTTGCAGATAAAGATGCATTCTTCGAAGCATCAAAACCAGTCTATGACTTTTTCGAAGATAAGCTAGGTAAAGATAATATAAATAAGATTATTGAGATTGGTGAAAATTTCTAAAAAAGGAAATTAAAAGCGGAGGTTATATAACCTCCGCTTTTAAACTTAATCTTTCAGTCTGAGTATTTGAATATACAAATGATAGTAAGGGATGATGTGTGATGTACACCTTATTAGACAGGGTAGAAAAATGGTTAATTATTATGTTGACGTTGATCATGATATTTTTGGTAAGTCTTCAGGTCCTGAATCGGTTTATTTTCCACCTTTCTATTTCTTGGACAGAAGAGGCTGCTCGTTATATTTTTGTCTGGGTGGTATTTATATCAGCAAGTTATGCTGTGCATCAGAATGCTCATATTGGTGTTCAAATAATAGTTAATAGATTAAATAAGAAATGGAAAAAGCTTTTTATATTCATAATGTACATTTCATGTCTTTCTTTCTCGTTGTTTGTAATAGTAGGAGGAATAAGAATTGTGTTAATGCAGAAAGCAATGGCTCAACTTTCTCCTGCTATGGGGATTCCAATGTATTTCCCTTATTTAGCTCTCCCGTGCGGAGGAGCATTAATGTTTTTCAGATTTGTCCAACAATGTAAAAAGCAATTGTTTTATTAAGGAGGATAAGGATAATTATGGTTTACATGTTATTTGGTTCCTTGGCCCTTTTTATAATAATTGGAACGCCCATCGCCATAAGTGTTGGTCTATCTTCTATCATGGCAATTTTTTACCAGGG
>Ga0209942_1000252_pt1 | contig 33374 bp, 28 predicted proteins | sample SalPonR1_A_D2_MG_FD_185695 | JGI IMG/M metagenome (GOLD analysis project Ga0209942, IMG submission 185695) | Salt pond soil microbial communities from South San Francisco under conditions of wetland restoration - Salt Pond MetaG R1_A_D2_MG... ...
TTATAAAACCGCTTGTGGACATTCCTAAAATGCAAAGGATAATAAGCGGAATGCTAAGGAACTCAAAGCGGAGCTTCATTGACGGAAACATAAGCATTGCTTATGAAGTCGGCGAGGAAGACGACATCATCGACAATCTTTACAAGGATATATACAGCGAAATACTGATCATGATACATGAGGACGGACGATATATAAACCAGGGAACCAAGCTGCTTTTCATTGGCAGATACCTCGAAAGAATAGCCGACCATATTACAAACATATGCGAAAGAATAATATACATTTATTCCGGCGAAAGCGCCAATATAAATTAATGAAGAGACGAGACAAGCTTTTATTATAGAAGCTTGTTTTTTCTTGCTCAAAGTAGTAGTATAAATGTAGGACAAGTGGTCAGGTTACATACTTGGGAGGGATTTGCTTGAACGCTAAAAAGAACGTTTGGACTATCGTGGGGGGCGGCAACGGAGGTCAGTCTCTTGCGGGACACCTTGGACTCATGGGTTATGAAGTCAGGCTGTATGACATTATGCAAGAAACTGTAGACATCATAAATCGACAGGGCGGAGTATTTTTGACCGAAGGTCTTGTTGAAGGCTTCGGGAAAGTTGCTTTTGCCACCGGAGACATTGCAAAAGCTGTAAAAGGGGCCGACATAGTTGCTGTGGTTGCGCCGGCTCTTGCACATGCGACAATTGCGCGAAATCTTTCAGGCGTGCTTGAAGACGGCCAGATTGTATTCATTCATCCCGGTGCTACAGGCGGGGCTTTGGAATTTGCGAAAATTTTCAGAGAAAACGGATGCACTGCAGATGTGTCCATATCGGAGGCCATGTCTCTAATCTATGCCTGCAGAAGTTCTAAAATAGGAACGGCTTCAATCAAGGGAATCAAAAAAAGCCTTATGGTGGCGGCTTTTCCGGCTGACAGAACAGATGAAATTGTTACAAAGCTCAAGTATGCTTTTCCGCAAATGTACGCAGGAAAGAACGTCCTTCAGACTAGCCTTGAGAATCTCAATTCAGTAATGCACCCGGGACCGACAATTCTAAATACTGCAAACATAGAGTCGGAGAGGTCATGGAAATATTATTATGACGGAATAACTCCCAGCATTGGGACCTTTGTCGAGGAATTGGACAGGGAGCGGCAAGCTGTGGGTAAAGCGCTGGGTCTGGAACTGAAATCCATAGTTGAGTGGTATGATGTGCTTTATGGAGCCAAAGGAAAAAATTTAACCGAGATTTGCAGAAGCAATCCCGCATATGCGGAAATAGAGGGACAAAAGCAAATAGAGACAAGATACATTCTTGAGGACATTCCCATGGGACTTGTTCCAATGAAAGAATTGGGAGACTTGCTCGGAGTAAAGACTGATCGAATGGCAATGATAATCAAGCTGGGCGGATATATGCTGGAGCGGAAATTTGACGAGTCGGGAAGAACACTTGCAAAACTTGGCTTGGACGGCATGAGCAGAGAAGAAATTTTAAGCTATGTGGAGACTGGAAAAAAGCAGTAAGCAGGAAGAACAGAGGAAAGTAGAAAGTGGAAAGATGAAAGGAAAGACGGAAAAGCGTAAAGAACAGACATCTGACATCTGACATCTGATATCTGACATCTGATATCTGACATCTGACATCTGATATCTGCTTAATCCTTTGCCTTTGCACTTTGCACTTTGCATTTGTTTTCCACTTTCTACTTTCCACTTTCAACTTTCTGACAAATTCCCAAACGCACTGTGGGGGTTGCGTTTTGCGGAGCATCTATCCGCAGCAGGGAATTTATAAATATGGAGGAGAAAACCGTTTTCTCCTCCATATAAAAAAGGAATTCGGAGAATAAAATGAATAAAACGACAAAAGGACTAATAAGTATCTTCATAACCTATACAGTATGGGGTCTTCAACCTCTCTACTGGAAAATGTTGTCCCACCTCGACATAGAAGTGGTAATGGCGGCGAGAATAATATGGTCTCTTGTTCTATGCGGAATTGTATTGTCTATAAGGGACAGAGGAATGAGATCAAAGGTCAAAATGGGAACTAAAGAAAAGACAATTCTTTTCATTGCTGCGTTCATGCTTGGCGGCAACTGGATACTCAACATATATGCAGCCAACACCGGCCGTGTAATAGAGGCCAGCCTTGGTCATTTCATAACACCTGTCATGACTATTTTCGCAGGGCTTTTGTTTTTCAAGGAAAGCATGTCGCCTCATGAAAAAATCGGTCTTGCTTTTGTGATAATGGGCGGAGCATATATAATCGCATCGCAAGGAAGAGTACCCATGGTTGCCTTGCTTATTGTCCTCTCGTTCCTGGCTTATACAATCTTGACCAAACAAATGGTCTCGGACTCGATTAAGGGTTTTTCGACTGAAATGATATTTTTGACACCCATTGCCATTTGGGTAATTTTTAACAAAGTGGACCAGTGGGATACAATATTTTCGTTAAAGAACAGCGTTTTGCTTTTTTCAACAGGTATATTCACGGCGGTGCCTATGGTCTTGTTTGCTTACGGAGTAAAGAATGTGCGGCTTGCAAGCATGGGTTACATACAATATTACGCCCCCACCATAAGCTTTATACTGGGAGTATTTGTGTTCAAGGAGGATTTTGACGTCACAAGGCTGATTGGATTTGTTTTGATATGGACGGGGGCGTTTACAGCTTCTGTATGGCCTATTGCAAGCGGAATGTTAAAAAAATATCAAAAAAAACACAAAACAGCCTAAATACTATATACAGATGTGTGCAAATGTAGTATAGTTAAACAAAAGGATACTGTATACAATAACCAGGAGGCGCTTAAAATGATTAAACCGGCCGTAAAGAAAAATCTTTTCGAAGAAGTTTCAGAGCAAATAATAGAATTGATTAAAATTGGAGAATGGAATCCGGGAGATAAAATACCGGGTGAAATGGTTTTGTCTGAGAGTTTCCAAGTTAGCAGGAATTCCATCAGGGAATCGCTTAAAGCGCTTGAACTTACAGGAATATTAAGTTCAAAGGCCGGCAAGGGAACTTTTGTTTCCGAAAGGGCCGTGAGAAATATAAGGAACAGGGAGCTTGCAAGCCTTATAGAAGACGAGAGCTCCATTATTGAACTAATGGAAACCCGCCTTATGATAGAACCCGAGCTGGCATATCTTGCCGCGAAAAGGGCTACGAAGGAAGACATCGAAAAGCTGGAAGAATCAATACGAATCAGCAAAAAGGCTTTAGCCGACCATGAATATACAATAGAGATGGGAATGGAATTCCACACACTCATCCGCGAAGCGTCAAAAAACAGGATACTCGGCAATTTCATGAAATCCATAAGCGAGCACCTCATGGCGCAAAGGGCGACTGCGATGCTTAAATACCTGGATGACTATGTGATAAACGTTGAATGGAACGAGCATATGCAGATGTTCGAATATATAAAGGACGGCGAAGCCGACCTTATCAAGAATTACATGTATGAGCACATATCCAAGTCTTTGGGTCTTATTGTAAAAGGAGAAAAAAAAAGTAAAAACGCGTAGGGAGTAGCAAGTGGAACGTGGAACGTGGAAAGGAAGAACAGCTGGCGGCTTGCAGTGAGAGACAAAGGATAAAAGCAAAAGTAAAACACCAAAATTTTCTATTTGCTGAAAGCTGACGACTTCCAACTGGCAACCGATATTGACAGCATATATGAGTTTGTGAAAGAGGGGTCTATTCGCGCATGAAGGCGGATGGGTCCTTTTTATTTTGTGACAAAAAAGATGTCAGGAAAAAAGGAATAAAAAATAAAAACTGGTGTTAAAAAAATTAAAGAACAAGGAAAAATAAACAGTGGAAAGAGAAAAGTGCTGTCAAAGGTTGGTAAACATATATGTCGAAAAAAATTAAAAAAATCAATTAAGAAAGTGTGCAGTGGGTAGAAAAAAACAATAGGAAGAAAAACGATTGTCATTTGTCAAAAAGAGGTTAAAGCCAAAACAGATGCCGAAAAATGAAAATAAACAGATCCCACTTGTTAGTAAATGATTGAGAACAGAAGGAAAGCAAATGAAAATCGCAGCAATTCTCTGGGATCCTGGCCGAAAGACAACGACCCGTTTGAAGATTAAGCCGACTGAATGTTGTCTGAAAATTACAAAATAAATTTGCTCAAATATTCTTTACAAGTACTGTACCAATGTTGTATAGTATTAATGTAGGACAATCAAAGCAGTATAAAAGCAAAACGGAAGAGGAGGAATTGTTTTTATGAACACGACCAAGAAAGTCTTGGATCGCCTAATCTCTTTACAAAACCTGGTTTCAATCGTTCTTATGTCTGTCATTCCACTTATGGTAGTTTTTCAGGTTTTGTTGAGGTACGTATTCCAGGCACCGCTTATGGGGATTGAGGAAATAATGCTTTTTCCCACAATTTGGTTGTACATGCTCGGGGGAGCAATGGCGTCGCAAAAGAGAAATCACATTTCTTGCGGTATATTGACCCTGTACATAAAGAAAGATCTGAGCATGCAAATTTTTAATGTTGTTAAATGTATTGTTTCATTTGCAGTAAGCATATGGCTTACTTATTGGGCATTTTGGTATTTCATGTACTCCTTTAAAACTTGGAAGCATAGCGATCTTGTTGGAATTCCGATGTTTTTGGGGGAAAGCGCGCTATTCATAGGCTTGCTCCTTATGACCTTGTATGCGGCTTCCGACCTGTTTAGGGACAGCAAAATTTTGATTAAAGGAAGAAAACTTTCAGGGGAGGGAGAAAAATAATGCTCACTATTGTACTAATCGATGTCATTTTGCTAGTATTTCTGTTGATGCTCAGCATTCCCTTGCCTTACTGCTTCGGCGGTGCATTGATGTTCATGGCCATTTTCGGCGATATATCAATGAAAAGTCTTATGCTTTGGGGTTTCAACCAGATGATAAGCCCGATACTGCTCGCAAGTCCGCTATTCATATTGGCGGGTACCCTTATGGGCGGCACGGGTATTGCAACGAACCTGCTTGATTTTGCCGACATCTTCGTAGGAAGAGTAAAAGGTGGAATCGGAGTTGTTGCAGTAACGACTTGCGCCATAATCGGGGCAATATCCGGCAGCGGTTTCACAGGCGTTGCCGCCACAGGACCAATACTTATTCCAAGAATGGTTGAGCAGGGATATCCAAGAGGCTATTCCACGGCTCTGGTAACGGTTTCATCGGTCTTGGGACTGTTGATACCGCCTTCCGTCATCATGATCTTCTACGGTTGGGTAACGGATACTTCAATTCTGGCATGCTTCCTTTCAACAGTAGGGCCCGGAATTGCAATTGTAGTTTCATTCTCAATAATAAATATGGTATGGGCAAGGAAATTCCCGGATTTAATCCTCGAGGAAAAGATGGCAAAGGGCGAACGCATGAAGCGAAGCCTGAAGAGAACTTGGATAGCAATACCTGCATTGGCCATGCCTTTTATAATACTCGGAGGAATCTACGGCGGAGTATTCACACCTACCGAAGCCGCAGCGGTTGCTGCTGTAATATCAATCCCGATAGGCCTTTGGATATACAAAGAGCTTAAAGTGGACAATTTCAAGGAAATGGTATCGGATTCGGCAACATCTGTCGGAGCCATAATGACTATGATCATATTCACTCTTATGCTTAGTCAAACCTATGTTTTACTTAGAGTTCCACAGGCAATAATCGAATTGTTGTTCAACATTACTCAGAACAAGACCATACTTCTGATTATCATAAACATATTCCTGTTCTTGGTAGGAATGATTGTAAACGATGTAACCGGAATGATTCTTGTAGCGCCATTACTATTGCCGCTTGTCCTTCAATTGGGAATCAGTCCTGTTCACTTCGCCGCAATCATGGGAGTAAATCTTGCAATGGGTGGTGTGACACCTCCTTATGCCAGTATTCTTTACTTGGGTATGAGGATTGGAAAATGCGAGTTCCACGAGATACTTAAGCCGACTATGGTATTCCTGATTTTGGGATATGTGCCGATTGTATTCCTTACTACATTCTGGCCGGCGCTCTCGTTGTACTTGCCAACTTTAATGGGATTAGCATAAAAAAAAGAGGAGGAGTAATTAATGAAAAGATTTGCAAAATTATTTATGGTTCTAGCTTTGGTATTTTCACTGGTATTCAGTTTGGCGGCTTGCGGTGGAGGCGGCGAAGAGGCTGCGGCTCCGGATGCGCCTGCATTTGCTGAAAGAAGTTGGAAGATTGGACACGTAAGACCTCAAGGAACTTCTACTGACGATGACGTAATAGCTTTCGTCGATGACCTAAACGAAGCTACTGAAGGAAATTTGACTGTTGAAGTTTATCCTGCCAGCCAACTCGGAAACTACACAGTGGTTCAGGAAAGAGTTGGAATGGGAGACATCGAAATGCAATTGGCTCCGGCAGGAACAAGTGTTGACAAGGCAATGGGACTCTCAAGCGCTCCTTACCTTTGCGCAACATGGGATGAAGCAAGAGAGATGTACAAAAAAGGAAGCAAGCTTACAAACGCAACCGAAGAAATGTTTGCCGAGCAGGGAATCAAGCTTTTGGCAGGATACCCCAAATATTTCGGTGGAATCGCATTGGCTGTAGAGCCTGATTCACCTGGAGATGCAACCGTAGACAAGGGAATCAAAATTCGCGTTCCTGCAATAAAATCTTACGAGCTTACAGCAGGGTCTCTCGGATTCATAGCTACACCTATAGCATACTCAGAGGCCTTCACATCAATGCAAACAGGAATCGTTGACGGCGTAATCGGATCAGGAGCAGAAGGATATTACGCAAGCTTCAGAGACCTTACAAAATACTACCTCCCTGTAAACGACCACTTTGAAATCTGGTGGCTGCAAATGAGCATGGATGTATGGAACGAACTGTCAGCTGAAGAGCAGGAAGCATTAATGGCCTCAGCTGAAAAAATGGAAACAGACAGATGGGCCGTTGCAGAGGCCGAAACTGCTGAATTTGAGCAAGGACTCGCTGAGAGCGGAACAACAATATATGAATTTACAGACGAAGAGCTTGCAGGCTTCGCTGACAAAGTCAGAGCTGAAGTATGGCCTGAAATCAAGGACGAGTATGGTGCTGAATTGTTTGATGAAATCACAGGTGCCAAATAGAAATATTTGTTTTAAGTGACAACTCCTCATTCACAAACAGAAGCGGCGGCTTTAACGCCGCCGCTTCCGTTATGTGATGACAAAGGAAAGACCAAGGAAGTGCTGATATGATAAAGCCTCTTGTACGAAAGACATTGCATGAGGAAATAGTCAATCAAATAATGGATGGAATAACCAGTGGAAGGTTGAAAACCGGAAATCGAATTGATGGCGAGGCTGAGCTTGCACGGCAGTTTGAAGTCAGCCGAAACATAGTCAGGGAAGCTCTAAAGTCTCTGGAGCTTATAGGGGTTGTTCACACAATAAACGGCAAAGGGTCTTTTATTAGCGGGGATGCCTTGACCGGAATTGAACTGATGCGCCTGATTAGAATGATGAAGAATGAAAATTATACAATCGACCTTTTGGAATCAAGGGTTATGATTGAAGGGGATATAGCATATCTTGCTGCGCAAAGAGCTACAAAAAAGGATATTGAGGATTTATCAATTATAGAAAAAGAAACTGAAGAATGGATTAAAAAGGGCTCCTATAAAGTTAAGAACGGCCTAAAGTTTCACATGAAAGTTGCTGAATGCTCAAAGAACCATATAATGCAAAAGTTCCTGCGTTCCATTTCAGATGAGTTGACTGCTCAAAGAGGCCAGCTTATATTGGCCCACAAGAGCAACGATGAATTGATGCTTGAACTGAAAGAGCATATATCAATGATAAAGTTCATAAAAGAGAGAAAACCCGAAGAAGCAAAAAAAGTGATGCAGATGCATATCATGAGGGCCATGAGGATTCTGAAGGAATGCAAATAGAAAATAATGTTTTTACATAAAACTTGATTAAAAAGCTCTGTTTCTAAAAGAACGATGAGCAAAAATAGATGTACCGATACCTGAACTGAATACAAACGAACGAAATATTTTTTTAAGGCTGCCATGTAGGACAATAGTACATACAAGGAGGATAAGAAATATGAAAAAACCGGTTTGGGCGGTAATAGGCGGAGGCAACGGGGGACAAGCCATGGCCGCGCATTTGGGAACAATGGGTTTTCAAGTGAGAATATACGATGTCAAGAAAGAAAACGTTGAAGTTATAAACAAGCAGGGAGGAATAGAGTTCGAAGACGGGGTTGTAGATGGCTTCGGAAAAGTTGAGTTTGCCACAATGGACATGGGAAAAGCTGTTGTTGGCGCTGACATTGTAGTAATAGTTGCTCCGGCTCTTTACCACAAGGACATAGCCACTAAAATGGCTTCCCACCTTGTTGACGGCCAATTTGTATTCATCCATCCCGGTGCGACATGCGGATCCCTTGAGGTTCGAAAAGTACTTGACGACGAGGGATGCAAGGCTGATATAGTTATCGGGGAAGCAATGTCGCTGCTCTATGCTGCAAGGAGCCCAAGATTTGGCGTAGCTTCAATTTTAGGAATAAAAGAGGAACTCATGGTAGCTGCAATGCCGTCGAACAAAACGAAAGAGATGCTTGAAATACTGAACCAGGCTTTCCCGCAAATGTATGCAGGAGAGAATGTGCTTGAAACAAGCTTCGAGAATCTCAATTGCATGGTACACCCCGGTCCTTCGCTTCTGAATGTGGCGCAAATAGAGTCGGGTAGGGATTGGAAATACTATTATGATGGAATAACTCCTTCAATAGGAGCCTACGTTGAGAAAATGGATGCCGCCAGGGTTGAACTGGGCAAGAAATATAATTTGAAGCTTACAAACATCCTTGATTGGTATGTAAAGCTTTATTCGGCAAAAGGCCAAACCCTGACAGAGGCAGTAAACAATACAAAAGCATATGCCGATATTTCCGGGCAGAAGACGCTCAGAACCCGCTATATTCTTGAAGATGTCCCAATGAGCCTTGTACCGCTTGCCGAGCTTGGCAAGGTTGCCGGTGTGAGACAAGACATGGTTGAGACAATGATCGACTTGGGCGAATTTCTGATGGGAGAGGAATTCAGAAAGAATGGCAGAAACGCTGCAGCCCTTGGAATAGAAGGCATGAATGTAGAAGAACTGCTTCAGTATGTTACAACAGGCAAAAAGAATTAGTCAGGAACTTAGAAAATTTAAAACTGGTCCTTTTCATAAATAAAGGCGCAGAAGCGGCTTTTGCTTCGGCGTCTTTATTGTTTATTGAATAATACATGATTTAAGGATTGTAAAGCGGACTTGAACCGTATATAATTAAATGTAGGACAAATAAACAATCAATGACGTGCGGATGCCAAGCATTCAAAAAAATTTTGTGAATCAATGTAGGACAATAGTACATAATAAGGGGGATTTTAAATGAAAAAAACGGTTTGGAGCATAATAGGTGGCGGAAACGGCGGACAATCAATGGCCGGCCATCTCGGTACAATGGGATTTTCAGTCAGACTTTATGACATAAACGAGGAAAATGTGAATGTCATAAACGAGCAAGGCGGAATTCAATTCGAAGGTGGAGTTGTTGAAGGTTTCGGGAAAGTCGAATTCGCCACAATGGACATGGAAAAGGCTGTTACGGGAGCCGACATAGTGGTAATAGTAGCTCCTGCTCTTTATCACGGTGCGATAGCAAAGAACATGGCTCCTTTCCTTTCGGACGGACAGTTTGTGTTCATACATCCGGGGGCCACATGCGGTTCTCTTGAAGTAAGAAAGGTTCTTGACGATGAAGGGTGCAAGGCAGATGTAGTAATATCCGAAGCAATGTCTCTTCTGTACGCTTGCAGAAGCCCCAAGTTCGGGACTGCCTCAATCAAAGGAATAAAAGAAGGACTGATGGTTGCAGCCATGCCTTCAAACAAAACGGATGAATTGCTTGCAATATTAAACGAGGCTTTCCCGCAGATGTTTGCAGGAAAAAATGTGCTTGAAACGAGTTTCGAAAACCTTAACTGCATGATGCACCCGACTCCTTCTCTTCTCAATGCGGCCCAGATAGAGTCCGGCAGAGACTGGCTGTACTACTATGATGGAATAACTCCTACAATTGGAGCTTATGTAGAGAAAATGGATGCAAGCAGAATTGAGCTTGGCAAGAAGTACGGGCTCAAGCTTACTTCAATGCTCAAGTGGTACGAAAAGCTTTATTCGGCAAAAGGCGACACACTCAGCGAAGCTGTCAAAGAGTGCAAGGCCTATGCCGGAATAGCTGGGCAGAAGACAATGAGGACAAGATACATTCTTGAAGACGTCCCAATGAGCCTTGTTCCTCTTGCAGAGCTTGGAAAAGCCGCAGGAGTAAGACTGGACATGGTTGAAACCATAATCGACCTTGGAGAGTTCATGATGGACGAGGAATTTCGCAAAAACGGCAGAAACGCAGCTGCTATTGGAATCGAGGGCATGGACGCCGAGCAAATCATCAAATACGTGACTACAGGAGAAAAATAAATCAGGCAACAAGAGATCTATTAAATAGTCCTTTTCATATGGACAGGCGGGAAGCGTTGAAGCTTCCCGCCTGTCTTTTTATGCAAAAATAAGTGAAATATGGAAAACCAAATCATGCAGAACAGACTAAGAATGTGCATAATATGAACATATTTTTGACTGATTGGGCAGTAATCGTTGCAAATCATCATAAATTTGATATAATATTTTCTATATATTAAATTTGCAATTAACTATTTCAGTAATTATTAAAAGGAGGCGTAGTTTATATGGCTGAAAGCGCTGTTGCCATATTTTCGAAGAACAACAACGATGCGATAGAAAACAACAGGGAATTGCTTGAAAACAGCAAGATATTTTTTGAATACCTTATGTCTTTTGTCGACAGCAAAGATTATGTAATTGTTTTGACGGACAGGCATGCAAGAGTTGCAGAAATCGTCGGTGGAGAATATGTTGTAAAAAAATCGAAAAAAGAATTGAACTTTGTCAAGAATGCAATTTTATCCGAAGACTGCGTTGGCAATACAGCAATTACAATGGCCATAAAAAAAGGCGAACCTGTTCAGATTTGCGGGGATGAGCATGAAAATCCGACTCATAGGCATCTGTCCTGTTATGCGGCTCCGATAAAGTTCGAGGGGGAAACTTTAGGGGTAATATGCATAACGGAGTATAACCCGGAAATGAGGGAAGCTCTTCTGGGAATGGTCCTGGCTTCAGCAAGGGGTATTGAAAATCAGATAAAAAACCAACGAAAAACACGCCTGATAAACGAACAGAGCAAATATCAGAATGTAATAGTTGAAAGCATAAACGAGGGTTTCATTACTCTCGACAGGGAAGGTATTGTTACTTATATAAACGAAAGAGGCGCTCGAATACTTTGCATAGACAGGCAGAAGAGCGTTGGAAGACACATAAAAGATCTGGTTCCGTTCGAGCCGGTTGTAATGAATGTTTTCAAGACTGGAAAGGGATACAAGGACAAGGAGTATATTTTAGAGAATGTTGCAGGACAGAAGATGCATCTTTTAAAAACAGCTACTCCAATCAGGGACGAAGAAGGAAACATTATAGGAGTAATAGATATTTTTAAGGAAATTAAATATGTGACGAAGATAGTAAATAAAATGGTCGGAGCCAAGGCGAATTTTACCTTTGATGATTTGATTGGCGATGATGAGAATCTAAACGAATGCAAAAGGATAGCGAAAATAGCGGCAAAAAGTTCTTCGAGCATATTGATTGAGGGAGAGAGCGGAACAGGCAAGGAGCTTTTCGCCCATTCAATACACAATGAGAGCAATAGAAATGAAGGTCCCTTTATTGCAATAAACTGCGCGGCGATTCCAAAAGAATTGATTGAAAGCGAACTCTTCGGATATTCGGCAGGGGCATTTACGGGAGGTGTCAAGGGAGGCCGTCCGGGAAAGTTCGAGCTTGCAGACGGCGGAACTATTTTTCTTGACGAAATAGGAGATATGCCCATAGGAACCCAGGCAAAGCTACTTCGGGTTCTTCAAGACAGAAAAGTGGTAAGGGTAGGCGGTGATACGGTTTTCGATGTTGATGTGAGAATAATCTCCGCCACCAACAAGAACTTGGCTGAGGAATGCAAAGTTAATAATTTCAGATGGGACATATACTACAGGCTAAATGTATTGACTATAAATATACCGCCATTGAGAGAAAGAGTTTCAGATATAAAAGGCATCACAAATCATCTGATTGAAAAAATAAACAAACGCCTGGGTACTAATGTCGATGGTGTAACAGACGAGGTTTTGTCCATCCTTGAAGCAAATGAATGGAAGGGCAATGTGAGAGAGCTTGAAAATCTTTTGGAGAGGGCGATAAATATCTGCAAGGGTGAAAAAATAACTGTTGAGTATTTGCCGGATGTCTATAAAGTCAAAGCCGATGAAAAAGTTGAGGATACGGTTGAAGGCAGAGACATAATGACTCTTGGCGCTATGGAAAGAATCATGATTGAAAAATCGCTCAATCATTTCGGGGGAAACATTTCCAAGACATCAAGAGCTTTGGACGTCAGCAGAAACACTCTATACAACAAAATTGAAAAATACAGTATAGCAATAAACCAATAAACAAGTGCTCAAAAACTGAGCGGTGCTAAAATTTTGAGCACACCAACCAAACTGTTGCAATTGCAAGGCCTGGGGGATCGGGTCCTATAAATGCTAAAAAACTGAACAAAACATAATTGATATAAAAATCAAAAGAGCTTAAAAGAAAAAGAGAAAAAGGGCTAAAACCCTTGGAAATACACACTCCAAAAAAAGATTTGCATTTAAAGGCAATTGGCACGCAAGTTGCATTAATATAGCGTGTAGGAAAAACGGAACCAATGCAAATCACAGGAGGTGTCACAATGGTTAAGAAAGAGCTTTTAGAAAATTTCTATACCACAATGGTCAAAATAAGGGCCTTTGAAAAGCGTATAGAAGAGTTTTCTTTGAAAGCGGAAGTCCCGGGGTTCGTCCATTTGTATATAGGTGAAGAAGCCATAGCAACAGGCGTAATGGCGAATTTGACTCATGCGGACTACATTCAAAGCACACACAGAGGACATGGTCATACCATAGCAAAGGGCGCGCAGACTGACAGAATGATGGCCGAGATATTCGGCAAGAAGACAGGATACTGCAAAGGCAAAGGCGGATCCATGCATATAGCCGACTTCAGCGTTGGAATGCTTGGAGCAAACGGCATAGTAGGCGGAGGATACACTCTTGCAACAGGAGCCGCTCTGGCAGAGAAAATAAAAGGAACAGATACAGTTTCATTAGTATTCTTCGGAGACGGAGCGTCGAACAGGGGAACATTCCACGAGGCAATGAACATGGCCGCTGTTTGGAAGCTTCCGGTAGTGTTCGTATGCGAAAACAACGAGTGGGCTTCAACTACGCCCTACCTCACAACCACATCCGTAAAAGACATATCCGACCGTGCGGTAGGATATGGAGTTCCCGGAGTAATATGCGACGGAAACGATGTTTTCGCAGTATATGAAACGGCAAAAGAAGCAATCGAGAGAGCACGAAAAGGTGAAGGGCCATCCATCGTAGAGTGCAAGACATATAGAATAAAGGGTCATTTCGTAGGAGACCCCGAGAAATACAGAACAAAGGAAGAAGTTCAGAAGCGTTTCACAGAGAACGACCCGATCAAAAGATTCGAAGAGAAAGTTCTCTCGGAGGGACTCATGACAGAGAAGGAACTTGAAGCGATCAGGGAAGCAGTCGAGGTAGAGATTGAGGCGGCAGTGGCCTTCGCTCATGAAAGCCCGTATCCGGATGCTCAAGAGCTTTATGACGACCTTTATGTGGATGGAGGTATTGTAGAATGAGAAAAATAACATTTTCCGAAGCAACAAGAGAAGCAATGGCTGAAGAAATGAGAAAAGACGACACAATTTTTGTAATGGGGGAAGACATAGCCAGACAGGGCGGAATATTCGGCCAGTTCGCCGGACTTCCCGACGAGTTTGGAACAGAAAGAGTTCGCGACACCCCGATTACAGAGACAGCAATAGTAGGAGCGGCAATAGGGGCGTCGCTTGCGGGAATGAGACCTGTAGCAGACATGCACTTTGCTGATTTCCTCGGAGTTACCATGGACGAGGTCTTCAACCAGATGGCAAAGATAAGATACATGTTCGGCGGACAGACAACAGTTCCAATGGTAATAAGAGCCCCGGACGGACTCATCAGATCGGGCGCGGCCCAGCACTCGCAGAGCATAGAGGCATGGTTCAACAACATCCCGGGAATCAAGGTGGTAGCGCCTTCAAACGCCGCTGACGCAAAAGGACTCTTAAAGGCTGCGCTTAGAAGCGACGATCCCATCATATACTTCGAGAACAAAGACCTTTTCGCGAAAAAGGGAGAGGTTCCCGAAGACGAGGACTTCATAGTTCCAATCGGAAAAGCGGCAGTAGTAAAAGAGGGTAAAGACGTTACAATAGTTTCGTATTCCATAATGATGGGGATTGCAAACAAAGCCGCCGAAAAACTCGAAGCCGAAGGCATAAGCGTTGAAGTAATTGACCTGAGAACGCTTGCTCCCTTTGACAAGGAGACAGTAATAGAGTCGGTCAAGAAGACACACAGGCTTCTGATAGCCCATGAGGCAGTAAAGGTGGGAGGACTCGGATCAGAAGTTGCAGCTGTAGTTGCAGAAGAGGCTCTCGACTATCTTGACGCACCAATCGTACGCGTAGGAGCAAAATTCACTCCGGTGCCTTTCAGCCCGACCCTCGAAGAGGCTTACAGGCCCAAAATGGAAGACATTATCGACGGCGTCAAGGGAATGTTCTAGATTTTTACCTTGTTGGCAATGGAAGGAGAAAAAAATGGATTTCACCAATAAAGCAGTAATTGTAACCGGCGGCAGCCAAGGAATAGGAAGAGCGATTTGCATGGGATTTGCAAAAGCTGGTGCAAAAGTGTTTATTTTCGATGTAAATGATGCTGGTGCAAGCAGTGTGGCAGATGAAATTGTAGCCGGAGGCGGTTTTGCAAAGGTATATAAGACTGATGTTTCAAACTATCAAAATGTTGAGGAAAATATATCCTCAATCATGAAAGAGACTGGAAGAATTGATGTTCTTGTCAACAATGCAGGAATCGTAGACAGCAGACCTTTGGTCGAAATCAATGATAAAGATTTTGACAGAGTGATAAGTATAAACCTAAAGGGTGTGTTCAATACATGTCATAATGTTTTGCCTATAATGATGGAGCAAAAGTATGGCAAGATTGTAAATATAGCGTCAATTGCAGGAAAAGTTGGCGGAGGCATATTTGGAAATACTGTTTACGGCACATCGAAGGCCGGTGTAATCGCACTCACAAAAGGCTTGGCAAGAGAAGGCGGACCATTTGGTATTAACGCCAATGCAATTTGTCCCGGACCGGTAAATACTACAATGATTGCAGACTTCAAAGGAGAAGCGCGAGCCAATTTCCTAAAAGGCATTCCCCTTAGAAGATTTGCTGAGCCGGAAGATATAGCAAACGTGGCTATGTTCCTTGCGTCTGATGAGGCTAGGCATGTATCTGGTGAAATAACCGATGTAGACGGCGGAATAATGCGGGACTAAGAGGAGCTGATTACGGCAATGATGAACGCTATAGTAAAAATGGGTCCCGAAGCTGGGGCGGTATACAAGAAAGTGGATATGCCAAAACATAAAGCTGATGAAATTCTATTGAAGGTCAAGGCGGCGGCGGTTTGCGGGACAGATCTTCATATTCATGATTGGAACAGCTGGGCCGCAGGAGTGGGAATGGATCTTCCTGTGGTAATGGGTCATGAATGTTCTGGAGAAATTGTTGAGGTAGGCGAGAATGTAAAAAATCTTGAAGTTGGAGATTATGTGGCTGTTGAAACACATATACCGTGTGGTGAATGTTATCAATGCCAAAACGGAGAGCAGCATATTTGCCAAAATCTCAAAATGTTCGGAATTCATACCAATGGATGTTTTGCTGAATATGCAGCAGTCCCGGCTATTGTCGCAAGAAAAATTTCTGATAATATTCGTCCTGAAATCGGCGCAATGCTTGAACCTTTGGGTGTTGCATTTCGCGCAGGTCTTGAAATGCAGGTTGCCAGCAAGAAAGTAGCTGTTATAGGCTGCGGACCTATAGGTCTTTTGGCCGCAGCATCCGTCAAGGCTTTGGGCGCCGCCGAAATATACGCAATAGATGTGATTGACGAGAGGTTGGAATTAGCTGAGGATTTGGGAACTACGCATAGCTTCAATTCAAAAGAGCTTGACGTAGTTGATGAAATAATGAAAATCACCGGAGGCGTCGGTGTCGATGTATTTATTGACGCGTCGGGGAATGTAAATGCAATAAATCAAGGGTTCAAGTTTCTCCGAAAGGGAGGGCAAGTTGGTCTTGTAGGATTGCCGTCAAAACCGATTTCTTTGGATCTTGGTCCTGATGTTGTATTCAAGGAAGCAAAAATTACAGGCTTCCATGGTAGAAAAATGTTCGATACTTGGACAAAAATGGAAAACATGCTTTCGAACAATTTGCTTTATGTAGACCCTGTGGTAACACATGTCATGCCTTTGGAAAAATACCACGAAGCAGTGGATCTTCTGAAGGCTGGAAAAGGCAGCAAAATCATTTTGGTGCCTTAGGGTTTAAATATAAAGGTTGTCAAAAATCGCAAAAATAAGAGGAGGAGCAAAATGAAAAGAATTTTAGCATTATTGATGGTTTTAGTAATGGTAGTAGGAGTATTTGCAGGATGTTCATCAAAACCCGCTGAAGAGGGTGAGGCAGAGGGCGGTTCAGAGGAAGTAAAAGCCGTACACTTGAAAATGAACCTTACAACAAACGAAAACTCGACATGGTTCTTGGGTGCGTCAAAATTCAAGGAAATAGTTGAAGAAAAAACTGGCGGAAAATATATTGTAGATATTTTCCCGAGTGAGCAACTTTCAGGCGGAAACCAGGTCAAGGGCCTTGAAATGGTTCAGACAGGCATAACTGACCTTGATATTCACTCGACAATAATCTACACAATCATGGATCCTAAATTCACAGTTGTCAACATGCCTTGGATGATACCGACTTACGAAGAGGCTGATGCAATGATGGCTGGAGAAGGTGGAGATGCAATCTTCGAATTGGCTAAAGAAAACGGTATTGTTCCCTTGGCTTTCGGTGAATCCGGTTACAGACAAATCACAAACAGCGTGAGACCTATCACTGAGGCTGCTGACCTTGACGGCATCAAACTTAGAGTTCCTGGAATCAAGATGTTTGTGGACCTTTTTGATGTATTGGGAGCAAACCCGACAACAATGAACTTTGCTGAAGTATTCACATCATTGCAACAAGGAACTATCGACGGTCAAGAGAATCCCCTTGACATCATCAAATCTTCAAAATTGGAAGAAGTGCAGGAATATCTTTCACTTTGGAACTATGTATATGACGCTCTTCTCATGAGTGCAAGCACAAAGACTTGGGAAATGCTTACAGATGAAGAAAAAGTTATCTTCCAAGAAGCTGCAATAGAAGCAATGAACTATCAAAAAGAGCAGAACAGAAAGAAAGACGAAGCAAACCTCGCTTACTTGAAAGAGAACATGGAAGTAATTGAAGTTACTCCTGAAAAGATAGCTGAATTCAAGGAATTGGCCCAACCGGTATACGAATCTTATGAAGAGATTATCGGAATGGAACTTCTTGAGATTTTCGGATACGAGAAATAAGAATTATAAAAGAGAGTGTGTATGGACCCTTTATGGGTCCATACGGCTCTTGAATTTGGCAAAGGAGGGTTGACATGAAAAAAGTGATCAATAATTTTGAAGAATATTTTCTGGCTGTAAGCTTGGTAATTATGGTAGTGATTAACTTTGGCAACGTTTTGTCGAGATATTTTATCCACACATCATGGGCTTTCACTGAAGAATTACTGGTTATCCTTTTCGTATGGAATACAATGTTGGCTTCAGCCATGGCATTCAAACATGGATCGCATCTTGGCCTAAGCGTACTGACGGATTTATTCCCAGAGCGATTACAGAAGTATGTTGTTATTTTCGGGGCTATTGTAACAATCGGACTTATGGCACTGCTTGCGCGTTATGGTGTTGACATGGTTGCAAACCAAGTAAAATATAATCAAAGGACACCTTCAATGGACCTGCCTGAATGGGTTGCAGGAATATCTATAACTTTTGGAGCAATTGTAATTATACTCAGAGTTATTCAGGCTACAGTACTGGATTTGAGACAAAAGAAAATAAAAATGCAATTGAAGGAAGGAGGGAAATAAGATGGCGTTGACATTATTCGGAACATTTTTTATTTTGCTTATTTTAAACATTCCAATAGCCGTATCACTTGGACTATCTACAATGATATCTTTGGTTCTAAATGATTTCCCGCTGGCTATGTTTCCTTCAATGATGTATTCGTCGATAGGGAAATTTACACTACTGGCGGTGCCATTTTTTATTTTGGCAGGAATCATTATGGAATATGCAGGAATATCCAAAAGACTCATTAAACTTGCCAATGTATCAGTTGGACACCTCAAGGGCGGCTTGGCCCTGGTTACTGTAATTGTTTCGGTTTTCTTTGCCGCTATTTCAGGCTCGGGACCGGCAACAGTTGCCGCGCTTGGAACAATACTTATTCCTGCAATGGTTACAGCAGGATATGACAAAGGAATGGCTTCCGCCTTGGTTGCCTCTTCCGGCGGAATTGGAATAATCATTCCTCCGTCAATAGCTTTTGTAGTTTTCGGAGTTTTGGCTGAAGTATCTATTGGAAAGCTTTTTATCGCAGGAATTATCCCGGGCTTGCTTGTAGGTTTGGCACTTGTGCTTGCAAGTCTTTATTCGCTCAGAAAAAATAAAAATCTTGTCAAAATGGAAAAAAGTTCGGGCAAAGAGGTTTGGGATGCCTTTAAGGATGCATTTTGGGGTCTTATGACACCCGTCATAATACTTGGAGGAATCTACGGTGGATTCATGACTCCAACCGAAGCTGCAGGCGTTGCAGTTGTTTATGGATTGTTTGTAGGACTCTTTATTTATAAAGAAATCAAATTGGATAAATTGGGCGAGTTGTTCGTCAAAGCATCCATATCTTCAGCAACGGTAATGTTTATAGTTGCCAATGCAAGTGTTTTCGCATGGCTTTTAACTACTGGAAGAATTGCATCCGAGATGGCCGCAGGCCTTCTGGGAATAACGACCAGCAAGATTGGGATTCTTCTCATAATGAATCTTATTTTTCTTGTTGCCGGTTGCTTCATCGACGCTATTTCAGCATTCTATATATTGGTGCCGATCATGCTTCCGATTGTCAATGAGATTGGAATGGACCCTGTTCTGTTTGGTGTATTCATGACAGTCAACCTGGCGATTGGTCTTGCCACACCTCCTGTTGGAATAAATCTTTATGTTGCATGCAATATAGCAAAGATACCACTCAAAGAAATTTCATATAAAGTGTTGCCGTTTATTTTAGCGATGCTTATTGCTCTTATGATGATAACATTCATTCCGCAGATCACTTTGTGGTTGCCAAGTGTAATGGGAATGTAGTGAAATCATTCAAAATCAATTTGTTTCTATATCGAACAAACAAATGCAAAAATCGCAATTTTAGCACTGCTCAAAAACTGAGCGGTGCTAAAATTTTGAGCACACCAACCAAACTGTTGCAATTGCAAGGCCTGGGGGATCGGGCCCTGTAAATGCTAAAAAACTGAACAAAACATAATTGATATAAAAATCAAAAGAGCTTAAAAGAAAAAGAGAAAAAGGGCTAAAACCCTTGGAAATACACACTCCAAAAAAAGATTTGCATTTAAAGGCAATTGGCACGCAAGTTGCATTAATATAGCGTGTAGGAAAAACGGAACCAATGCAAATCACAGGAGGTGTCACAATGGTTAAGAAAGAGCTTTTAGAAAATTTCTATACCACAATGGTCAAAATAAGGGCCTTTGAAAAGCGTATAGAAGAGTTTTCTTTGAAAGCGGAAGTCCCGGGGTTCGTCCATTTGTATATAGGTGAAGAAGCCATAGCAACAGGCGTAATGGCGAATTTGACTCATGCGGACTACATTCAAAGCACACACAGAGGACATGGTCATACCATAGCAAAGGGCGCGCAGACTGACAGAATGATGGCCGAGATATTCGGCAAGAAGACAGGATACTGCAAAGGCAAAGGCGGATCCATGCATATAGCCGACTTCAGCGTTGGAATGCTTGGAGCAAACGGCATAGTAGGCGGAGGATACACTCTTGCAACAGGAGCCGCTCTGGCAGAGAAAATAAAAGGAACAGATACAGTTTCATTAGTATTCTTCGGAGACGGAGCGTCGAACAGGGGAACATTCCACGAGGCAATGAACATGGCCGCTGTTTGGAAGCTTCCGGTAGTGTTCGTATGCGAAAACAACGAGTGGGCTTCAACTACGCCCTACCTCACAACCACATCCGTAAAAGACATATCCGACCGTGCGGTAGGATATGGAGTTCCCGGAGTAATATGCGACGGAAACGATGTTTTCGCAGTATATGAAACGGCAAAAGAAGCAATCGAGAGAGCACGAAAAGGTGAAGGGCCATCCATCGTAGAGTGCAAGACATATAGAATAAAGGGTCATTTCGTAGGAGACCCCGAGAAATACAGAACAAAGGAAGAAGTTCAGAAGCGTTTCACAGAGAACGACCCGATCAAAAGATTCGAAGAGAAAGTTCTCTCGGAGGGACTCATGACAGAGAAGGAACTTGAAGCGATCAGGGAAGCAGTCGAGGTAGAGATTGAGGCGGCAGTGGCCTTCGCTCATGAAAGCCCGTATCCGGATGCTCAAGAGCTTTATGACGACCTTTATGTGGATGGAGGTATTGTAGAATGAGAAAAATAACATTTTCCGAAGCAACAAGAGAAGCAATGGCTGAAGAAATGAGAAAAGACGACACAATTTTTGTAATGGGGGAAGACATAGCCAGACAGGGCGGAATATTCGGCCAGTTCGCCGGACTTCCCGACGAGTTTGGAACAGAAAGAGTTCGCGACACCCCGATTACAGAGACAGCAATAGTAGGAGCGGCAATAGGGGCGTCGCTTGCGGGAATGAGACCTGTAGCAGACATGCACTTTGCTGATTTCCTCGGAGTTACCATGGACGAGGTCTTCAACCAGATGGCAAAGATAAGATACATGTTCGGCGGACAGACAACAGTTCCAATGGTAATAAGAGCCCCGGACGGACTCATCAGATCGGGCGCGGCCCAGCACTCGCAGAGCATAGAGGCATGGTTCAACAACATCCCGGGAATCAAGGTGGTAGCGCCTTCAAACGCCGCTGACGCAAAAGGACTCTTAAAGGCTGCGCTTAGAAGCGACGATCCCATCATATACTTCGAGAACAAAGACCTTTTCGCGAAAAAGGGAGAGGTTCCCGAAGACGAGGACTTCATAGTTCCAATCGGAAAAGCGGCAGTAGTAAAAGAGGGTAAAGACGTTACAATAGTTTCGTATTCCATAATGATGGGGATTGCAAACAAAGCCGCCGAAAAACTCGAAGCCGAAGGCATAAGCGTTGAAGTAATTGACCTGAGAACGCTTGCTCCCTTTGACAAGGAGACAGTAATAGAGTCGGTCAAGAAGACACACAGGCTTCTGATAGCCCATGAGGCAGTAAAGGTGGGAGGACTCGGATCAGAAGTTGCAGCTGTAGTTGCAGAAGAGGCTCTCGACTATCTTGACGCACCAATCGTACGCGTAGGAGCAAAATTCACTCCGGTGCCTTTCAGCCCGACCCTCGAAGAGGCTTACAGGCCCAAAATGGAAGACATCATCGACGGCGTCAAGGGAATGTTCTAGATAAAGGCAATAAGGGTGTTGGGTCAATTTATATAGAGATGACCCGAAAATGCAGCGGTAAATCAATTTTTTTGATTGGAGGATGCTATGCATAAATCAGCTGTTGGAACCAATGGAAAGACAGTAGCTGCCCGCATAATGCCGGACAGCAATCTTATTGAAGAAATCATCGCAATTTGCAAAGAAAATCAATTGGAGGCAGCGTATATTCCAACTTGCATAGGAAGTTTGAAAAAGGCCAGGTTTGTGTATGCAATACCGGATGATTCCACATATTTTAAGATGGTATACAGTGAGCCCGTAGAGCTTGATGGACCGATAGAGTTTCTTAATGCACAAGGCATAGTTGCAAAAGGTGAAAATGGGGAGTACTTGGTACATCTTCATGCTGTAATGAGCGACAAGGACATGAAAGTCTACGGAGGCCATGTTGTAGATGGCGGAAACATTGTTCTTGCAACAATAGACTTGGTTCTCAATGAAATCAAAGACATAAATTTGGCAAGAAAATTTGATAAGGATAGTGGATTCTATTTCTTTACGCCTGAAAAAGCGTAAAAGGGGGGGAGCAAAATGGCAGAACTGATTAGATTGCCCAAAATGGGCCTTACAATGGAAGAAGGAACCATCGTAGAGTGGTTCGTAGAAGAAGGCGGAGAAGTAAAGTCCGGCGAAAGATTCTTCGAAGTAGCGACAGACAAAATTTCAAATGAAATTGAGGCTGAAGTTGACGGAACACTTTTAAAGATACTAGTAGCTCAGGACTGTGATGCATTGGTGCAGGCACCGATTGCCATCGTAGGAGCCGAAGGTGAAGATATTTCAGCACTAATGGCGGAAGCAGGAACAGCTCCAGCGGCCACGCCTGCCGAAGAGGCAGTAGAGACATCAGAAGCACCCGCTGCAGCTGCAGCGACTTCAACAAGAGCTCCAGGGGAATACGTGCTTGCGTCACCCGCAGCTAAGAAAATGGCCAAGGACAAAGGCATTGATTTAAGCATGGTAGCAGGAACTGGTCCCGATGGAAGAGTAGTTGAAAAAGACGTAGCAGCCGCAGGAAGCGTAAAAGCCTCAGCCATGGCAAAAGTAGTAGCTGGCGAGCTTGGAGTAAATATAGCAAGCATACAAAAAGATGGACGCATCATGAAAGAAGACGTTCAAAAATACTATAGAAACACCAGAATAGAAGACCTGGCAGAACCGGCAGACCAAGCCGAAAAAATGAGCAGAATGAGAAAAGTAGTTGCCAAGCGTATGAGCGAGAGCTGGAACACGGCTCCTGCAGTAACATACGACATATCAATAGACATGACAAAGCTCATTGCAATGAAAAAAGAGCTCAAGCCCTTTGCCAAGATCACATACACAGATCTCATCGTCAAGATCCTGAGCAGAGTGCTCCTCAAGCACAAAGCGCTCAACTGCAGCATAAGCGGAAACGACATAATATACAGAAACTACGTAAACATGGGAGTTGCCGTGGCAACAGACACAGGACTTCTAGTGCCCGTAGTCAAATACTCAAACATCAAGTCCCTCGGAGACATATCTGCAGAAATAAAAGATCTTGCAGAAAAAGGAAGGACAAACCAGCTTGAAGCAGACGCGCTTTCGGGCGGAACATTCACAGTGTCCAACATGGGCATGTACGAAGTGGAATCCTTCTCGCCCATCATAAACCAACCGGAAACCGCCATTCTGGGAATCTGCGGCATCAAGAACACGCCAGTAGTAAACGATGCCATGGAAATAGAAATCAAGCCGCTCATGAAGCTTTGCCTAACTGCCGACCACAGAGTAGTCGACGGAGCAGTAGCAGCAATCTTCCTCAAAGACCTCAAAGAGCATCTTGAGAACCCGGCAGTGCTTCTGATATGAGCATGAAAACAGTAGTAATAGGCGGAGGCCCGGGAGGATACGTGGCGGCGGTGCGCCTTGCCCAGCTCGGAGCCGACGTCACAGTGATAGAGAAGAGGTATATAGGCGGAACATGCCTCAACGAAGGGTGCATACCCACAAAAGTGCTGCTCCACACAGCAGAGCTCTTTGCAACAATGGAAAAAGAATCCGAATCGCTTGGGCTTAAAGTGGAAGGAATATCCTGCGACTGGGAAGGACTGCTGAAAAGAAAAGAACTCGTAGTCACCCAGCTAGTAAACGGAGTCAAGACCCTTTTCAAATCCCACGGAATAAAAGTAATAATGGGAGAAGGGTCCTTTGCAAGCCAAAATGAAATAGTCGTAAAGATGCCGGACGGCAAAAAACAGACAGTAGAGTTTGACAAGGCAATAATCGCTACAGGGTCGGCGCCCGTAATAGCGCCCATACCCGGAGTCGACTCGCCCGGAGTAATAACAAGCAACGAAGCCCTTGCGCTCGAGAAAATACCGGAGAGCCTGGCAATAATAGGTGGCGGAGTCATAGGGTGCGAATTCGCAAACGTATACTCTGATTTCGGAACAGAAATATCCATAATAGAAATGCTTCCCAACCTCATCCCCAACATGGACCAGACAGTGGTAAACGTCCTCAGGGGAAGATTCGAGAGGTCCGGCATAAAAGTAAACACAAACTCAAAAGTACTGGCAATAAGGCAAGTCGGAGACATGACAGAAGTCGACGCAGAAGGACCCGAGGGTCCATTCACAGTCAGTGCCGAGAAAGTGCTTCTCTCAATAGGCAGAAGACCGGTGACAAAAGGGCTGGGACTAGAAGAGCTCGGCGCCAAAATGGACAGGGGCTTCATAAGTGTCGACAAGCAGATGCGCACAAGCGTAAAGAACATTTACGCCATAGGCGACTGCAACGGAGGAGTCCTCCTTGCCCACACAGCGTCGTCTGAAGGAATGGTGGCAGCAGAGCACATCATGAACAAAAACGCAGGCATAGACTTTAAGACAACGCCCTACTGCGTATACACAAAACCCGAACTCGCAGGAGTCGGAATGACGGAAAAAGAAGCTGTGGAAAAAGGATATAAAGTGTCGACGGGAGTCTTCCCCCTTAACGGCAACGGCAAATCCATAATAATGGGAGAAGTCGACGGAATAGCCAAATACGTTACAGACAGCAAAACAGGAGAAGTCTTAGGACTGCACATGGCTGGACCGAGAGCCACAGAGCTCATAGTCGAAGGAGCCCTTGCCGTAAGGCTTGAGGCGACAATAGACGAAATTACCACCACAATCCACGCCCATCCGACAGTTGGAGAGTCTCTCCACGAAGCAGCCCATGCCGTGCACGGAAACGCCATACATGTGCCAAAGAAGAAAAAGAAGAAATAGCTTAAAAAAACTAATCCTAAGGTATTCGGAGAATCCCCGCGCCGCTCACGCGGCGCAGGGGCAATCCGTTTGCCATTTGTAAAAATACAACTCTTTCTCTTTGCTGCAGGGGGCCCGACATTGTCGGGCCCCCTCAGACTAACGAGAAGCCACAATTCCTGCGTTGCCATGTAAAAAAGCAGAAAGTGGAAAGTGGAAAGTGGTAAGGAAAGACAAAAGCAGATTTCAGATATCAGATGTCAGGAAAAGCAGATGTCAGATGACAGATATCAGATATCAGGTATCAGTAAAAGCAAAAGAAGAAAGAAAAAAGCAGCGTAAAGTACAGTGGAAAGTAGCAAGGGGAAAGGAAAGACAAAAGCAGATTTCAGATATCAGGAAAAACAAGGGCAAAGAAACAGCAAAAGCAGAAAACAAAAGAAACAAGAAAATCAATAAAAATATAGAAGCAGGTATGTGCTTGCTTTTTTATATGCAAAAGATAAACAGGAATTCATTTAATCCTGCAACTTCCAAAACCCTATAAAGCAGTTTTGATCAGCCATATAAAAAAATTATTATGACATTTTGTGGGGTTGTGTTAATATGATAGATAATCACAACCGAGGAGGTAATTCATGAAATACATTTTAAACAGTTCCACGGACCCTTATTACAACCTTGCTCTTGAGGAGTACTGCCTCAAGAATGTCGATATGGACGAGGACTATTTCTTGCTTTGGCAGAATGCTCCCGCAATAATTGTGGGAAAGAACCAAAATACGTTTGAAGAAATAAATCCAAAGTTTGTAGAGGAAAACAATATCCCTGTAGCCCGCCGGATTTCGGGAGGCGGAGCAGTTTATCATGATTTCGGAAATCTTAATTTCACCTTCATAGCAAACATAGAGGACGCTGCCACAGTCGACTTCAAAAAATACGCAATGCCGATAATAGACGCATTGAAAACACTTGGCATAAATGCCGAGCTTTCGGGAAGAAACGATATAACGATAGACGGCAAAAAAATATCGGGCAATGCCCAGAGGATGTACAGGAAGAAACTCATGCAGCATGGAACACTCCTTTTTGATGTGAACATACATGACCTCGTAGATTCGCTGAATGTCAAGATGGACAAGATAACGTCCAAAGGCATAAAGTCCGTTAGAAGCAGGGTTACTAACATAAAGGAGCATATTGCCGGAGAAATAGACATGAAGGCCTTCTGGGAGCTTATACAACTGCATCTTTCGGAAGATGGAAATTCTGAGGAAATTTTGCTTACAGAAGATGAAAAAGCTGTAATAATAAAAATGCGCGACGAGAGGTTTGCCACATGGGACTGGAACTACGGTACTTCTCCAAAATTCGACATTTATAGTGAAAAGCGTTTTGAAGGTGGAAAGATTGAATTTGCCGCAGAGGTCAAGGAGGGCGTAATAGATTCAATTCGTTTCTTTGGAGACTATTTGGGAATACGTCCGGTTGACGAGGTGGAGGAAAGCCTTTCAGGTCAGAAATTCGAAATCGATTCTGTGAGAACAAGGCTTGAACAGTTTTCGTTGGGAGAGTATTTCGGCAAAATAACACTTGATGAATTGCTGGAAGTAATGTTTGCTTGAAAAAAGCAGGCTTTGCAAAAATGCCTTAATTGACGACTCGGGCAATGTAAATCAACAATGTATAAGAAATTGGAGGGCCCATCTATGCGGACCCTTTTTTTCAGCTCAATATTTTTTCTTTACAATCCTTATGCTGTTTATGACAGCCAAAAGCGCTATCCCGACATCAGCGAAAACTGCGGTCCACATGCTGGCCTGTCCAAATACTGCAAGAAGCATTATGGCTGCTTTTGCCGAAAGAGCCATTGTTATATTCCAAACTACTACGGATTTTACTGTCCTGGATATGCTTATGGCTTTGGCTATGCTTCCAATGTCGTCATTCATGATTACTACATCCGAGGCTTCAATTGCCGCATCCGAACCCAGACCGCCCATCGATATTCCAACACTTGCGCTTGCAAGCGCGGGGGTGTCGTTTATTCCGTCTCCGACAAATCCTACGATTTGCTTTTCTGCGTATCTTTCCACAACAGAAACCTTTTCCGAAGGGAGCAGCTTTGAATGGCAAGCGTCCAATTGAAGCTGATCGGCAAGATTCTCGGATATTTCTTTATTGTCACCTGTCAGCATACCCAAGTGCCTTATTCCCTTGTTCCTAATAAGCCGCAAGCCTTCCTCGACCTTGTCCTTAAGCGTATCGGATATGATTATATGTCCTGCATAGCTCTTGTTTACAGCCACGTAAACAATTGTGCCCTGCTCTGCTAGGGTTTCATGCGGAATATTGAATGAATCAAGGAGATTCGAGTTTCCTGCAAGTACGCGCTTGCCGCCCGATATGGCATGAACGCCTTTTCCCGGGATTTCTTGAAAATCTTTTATATGGTCTTGACGCACCGTTTTGCCGAAAGCCCTCAGAATCGAAAATGCAATCGGGTGGTTGGACTGACTCTCAACTTCGGCGGCGTATATTAGCACATCGCTTTCAGTAAAGCCTTGAGCCGGATTTATTCCGGTGATGCCGAATGTCCCATTGGTAAGCGTTCCGGTTTTGTCGAAAAGAATTGTCTGGATTCTCCCAAGAGTTTCAAGATGATTGCCGCCTTTGATTAGTATGCCGTGTTTTGAAGCTGCCCCGATTCCTCCGAAGAAGGCCAGTGGAACGGATATTACCAGCGCGCACGGGCATGATATGACTAAAAATACAGCTGCCTTGTAAATGCTTTCCCTGACTGTGAAGATTCCTGCCAATGGAAATACGAGAACAGTCAAAAGAGCCGCGACAACTACAATGGGAGTATAGACTCTTGCAAAGCGTGTTATGAATTTTTCGGCGGATGCTTTTTTTGACGCCGCCTCTTCAACTAGTGCCATTATTCGTTTTATGGTCGATTCCTCGTAAGGTTTGTCCACACGAACTTTTAGTGAACCGGTTTTGTTTATTGAGCCGCTGAAAACAGAGTCGCCCGCCTTCATGCTTCGAGGGACGGATTCTCCAGTAATGGACGAAGTGTCCACGAAAGATTTTCCTTCGACCACAGTTCCGTCCAAAGGCACTCGTTCTCCTGGCTTTATCAATATGATTGAGCCGGGGGAGACTTTGCCTGGCTGAGTTTCAATCAAAATGTTGTCAATATAGACCGTCGCTGTTTCCGACGTAAGCTTCAGAAGGCTTTCAATGGCGCTTCGCGAATCATCCACTGCCTTGTTTTCAAAAATTTCTCCTATGCTGTAAAAAAGCATAACAGCAACGGCTTCATGAGGTTCACCTATTGCCCACGCGCTGACAGTGGCAATTGTCATGAGGAATTTTTCATCCATAGCCGATCCTGAGATCAGGCTTTTGAAGCCTGAAATAATAACAGGACTTCCGGAAAGAGCATATGCCGCCAAAAGAAGAAGAAATGAAGATGACGACTTATTCACTAAGAAAGATACAGCGAAAAGAGCGGCCGAAAAAAGCATAACTTTATGCTTGTTGACAAAATTGACAAAAGATGGAACTGGCTTTTCGGGGGAATTTGATTCCGATAGACGTACACCCGGTTCTATGGCTTTTATGATTTCTTTTATTTTGTCGATTGCAGATGTCATGTTGTTTTTGTTTTCGACTTCAATTGTCAATTTTTTGAGGGGAAAAATGATTTCGGCTGAGGCAATTTCCGGCAAGGACTGTATCTTTCTTTCCATTTTAATGGCGCAATTGGCGCACCCAAGATGTTCAAGAGTAAAATCTTTCATTATCATTATAAGAGCTCCTTGTTTATATGTTCTATGTGAATGATTCCCAATCGCAATATGTCCTCGACATGGGTGTCGTCGAGCGAGTATCGCATATGTCGGCCGTCACGGCGGCATTTGACTAAATGGTTTTGCCTTAGAATGCTCAATTGGTGTGAAACAGCTGAATGGGTCATGTTTAGAAGGCCCGATATTTCATGGACACATTTTTCTTCATTGAAAAGTGTCCATATTATCCGAAGCCGGGTCGGATCGCCCAATGTCTTGAAAAGACCTGAAAGTGTCTCGGTTGTTTTAGGATTAATGCAAGGCAGAGTATGCATGGATTTCCTCCCATATTGAATATATGAACAGTTGTTCATATATTCAATATATTATATTTTATTAAGAGTGTCAATGGCTTGATGGAAAGGTATATATAAATTATAATGGCATAGGGTATTGTATTTCCAAAATGACGGATTACTGATGGATATAGGAGTAAACAATACTTGTAATCCAGATTCAAAGGGAGGTAAAGCATGGGAGTAAAAATAATAACGGACAGCGCTTGCGATTTGAATCGCAAGATCATAGACTATTATGATATAGAAGTCATGCCTTTATTGGTCAATTCCGATGGTGATGAGCGCCTCGACGGCGTTTCAATTAAGCCGAAAGAGCTCTTTGACGGTATGAGGGCGGGAAAGGTCTACAAAACAGCTCAAATTCCTCTTGCAGAATTGATGAAGAAATTCGAAAGCTACAGTGACAGGGAATGCGTTTACCTGAGTTTTTCATCAAAATTGTCAGGCACTTGCGACACAGCGAGGCTTGTCATTGAAAACTTGAAAGAAAAATATCCGGGAATAGAAAAAAGGATAAAGATTGTTGATACAAAATGCGCATCCGGAGGAATGGGGCTTGTAGTGATCAAGGCGGCCCAAATGGCTGAAAAAGGGTATGGGCTGGATGAAATCGTCGATGCCGCTGATTTCTATTCCAGGCATATGCAGCATATTTTTACCGTAGACCAACTTGAATATCTTTTCAGGGGCGGAAGGGTCTCCAAAACGCAGGCCATATTTGGCGGGTTGCTTAATGTGAAACCCATACTCGATGTTCAGGACGGTTCATTGATTCCCATTGAAAAAGCAAGAGGAAAGAAGCATTTGCACAAAAGGATGATTGAGTTGATTGAAGAAAGAGGAGCTTTGCTTGAAAATCAGGTCATCGGCATAAATCATGGCGACGATTTGGAGTCGGCTGAAAAAATTCTCGATCTGATAGGCGAAAAATTTGATTGCGCCGGTACTGTTGTTGATTTCATAGGATGTGCCATAGGAGCTCATTCCGGGCCAGGCACATTGGCACTTTTTTTTCTTGATGAGGATCCGCCCATGGGGCAGATTGATCCTATACTGCAAAGGCCCCCTACACTGTAAATATGGCGTCCCACAAGCCTCAGACTTGGCAATTCGCAAAGAAAACCATGAGAGGGGACTTGGAGAGCTTGGAGGAATTGCCTTGCCGATTTTATAATTTTCATCCGGGCAAGAACATATGCGAAACGGGTATAAAAGGGAAATATCGTATAGAGGCAAGCTATGGAAAGCCGTCAAAAGAAAAAATGAACTTGATTTTAAACTGGAAAAATAGTAGTATTGCTATTAGAATAATTGGGCAATCATGCGACCCTTACATATATTAGAAAAGGAGGGTTCTATATGACAAAAGAGATAGTAATAAGGTTGAAAGACATAATTGCAAACAGAAAAGCTTCAAATTATCAGGATGTATCGGACTCAATCACGCAAAATCTGCAGTCTTATCTGGATGAGCGTTATGACAGTCCCGAGGAGATGCCTGTCGAGATAGTGGAAATGCTTGCTGTGATTCAGTTCACGATGGAAGCTTTAGTTGAATCGGTATCTGAAGAGGCTGAAAAAAGCGGTTTGCCCAGCTTCGATTCTGAAGACATAAATGTCAAGATTCCATCCGACAAGATTATTCATAACATGATGCATTAAAAAGTGGAAAGTAGAAAGTAGAAAGTAGAAAGTGGAAAGAAAAGGCGCAAAGGATTAAAGAGATTAAAACAAAGGAAAAAGAAACATTTAGTTTGCGGTAGCCAGCGAAGGACAAGTGCAAAAACTAAAAAGGGACAGACATTTTTTGGTCCATTTTTAGATGACGATATAAGGAAAAGAAGTGGAAAGTGGAATAAACAGCAGGCAGTTGGCAGTGAGCAGTTTGTAGTAAAAGATTGAAGAACAGCGTACAGGAAATGCAGTGGAAAGTGCAAAGAACAGATGTCAGATGTCAGATTTCAGAAAAGATTGAAGAACAGCGTACAGGAAATGCAGTGGAAAGAACAGATGTCAGATATCAGATTTCAGAAAAAGATTAAAAACAAAGGAAAAAGATAAAATAATTCACGCAAAATAAAACATTAATTCAAAAGACTTCCTTCGGGAGGTTTTTTGCTGTCAAAAGAAGGAATTCAATGTTTTATTTTGAATTAATTAATAAAGCCAATGAGGATGTGATGAATATGACGGAATTGGAGTTGGTCAAACTATACGCAAAAGCGTGGAACCACCTTGACTTCGGTATAATTGAGCCTTACTTGTCGAAGGATGTTGTTTATAGCGCTCAAGCGGTTTCCTTTCCAGAAATCAAGGGCAATGAGGCAAAGGAACGAATAAAGTCGAGAATGAAAAAGAGAAGTACAGAAGATGATGGCAAGGTCTATGCGGAATTGGGATATTTTCCTTCTGATTATCCTTCTTGGGGGCTTGCCAAAATCAATTTCCACAAGAATCTTTGGGGATATCCATGTATAATAATGGCAAGGGGAAACAAGGACAACCTGATTTGCCCCGTTATTCTTGAATTGGAAGAAGGAAAAATCAAAAGCATATACACTTGCGCAGTCCCCCCGATTCAGAATGTTTTCAGGACAGGGGAGTATCCATGTTGACTTATTATGGCGCAAGTTTGACCAATCATCAATAATTGCCTATAATTAAAAGAAAAAGGATTCGAGGTATTTTGATGAAGGCATTGGTTTTTGATACAGAAACGACAGGCTTGAAACCGGGACAGATTTGCCAACTGTCCTATATAATTGACGACGACGGCGAAGTTCAGGCGAAAAATTTCTTTTTCAAAGTGGTGTACATGGAATACGCAGCATACATGATTCACGGATTCACTCCCGGTAAACTGGAGGAGCTTTCCGGAAATCATGAGTTTAAAGAAAGCGTAGAAGAAATAAACAAGGATTTTACTGATGCGGATGTGCTTGTGGCGCATAACTTCAGCTTTGACAAGATGTTCATGAAAAAGGAATTCGGCAGATGCAAGAGAGAATTCAAGTTTTCATCGTATTACTGTACCATGCGCAATCTCAAGGAAACCTGCGAACTAAAAAGAAAAGACGGCGATCCAAAGTTTCCAAAGCTCCAGGAATTGGTACATTTCATGGGAGTTGAAGAAGACGAAGTTCTACAAAAGACAAAATCCCTTTTCGAGTCCAGGTCTATAGCATATCACGATGCCAGGTATGACGTTACAGCTACATACCTCAGCTTTATAAGAGGCATTGACAGAGGCTACATAAATCTGGAAGTCGTCGACGGCTTGGCCTTGTAATAAACACATAAGAAATGAGCAATCCCTTATTTGCTGTTTTGTAAATGAGGGGTTTTTTGTTTTGTGTTCTTGAGTTAAACTGTAAAGAAGATTTTTATTTCATTCATGTTTCATTGATAGAAACCAGCCGGTTACAATTTGATGAATTAATCATTCTTTGCATGGAAGAACAATGAATATGTGTTAGTATGAGATGGACACTAATTGAAGGAGGAAGATAATTTGAAAAAGTCGATGACATTGTTTTTGCTGATTCTAATCGCCGTTATCGCCTACAATGGCATATATACGATTGAATCAGGGGAGGAAACAGTTATTACACGATTCGGAGAGTACGCAAGGACTGAGACTCAGGCGGGACTGAAATGGAAGATTCCACTGGTGGAACAGAAGTACACTGTAAATGTCGCCGAGGTAAGAAGGCTGGAATTCGGGTTTGCGACAACTCAGGACGCGGGTCCTGGACTGCTGCCGTCATATGACAGAAGTTTGAGCAATGATTCTCTCATGCTTACAGGAGATGAAAATCTGGTCAACGTCGAGGCAATTGTGCAGTTTAGGGTCTCTGACAGCAAGAAATTTCTATTCAACGTAGACGACCAGATAGGAACGCTTAACACGGTCGCTGTTTCGACAATCAGGCGAAGCGTTGCAAACAACGTCCTTGACGAGGTTTTAACTGACAACAAAGTGGGAATACAGCAGGAAATAAGAGACGATTTGCAGGGAAT
>Ga0209942_1000259_pt1 | contig 32403 bp, 16 predicted proteins | sample SalPonR1_A_D2_MG_FD_185695 | JGI IMG/M metagenome (GOLD analysis project Ga0209942, IMG submission 185695) | Salt pond soil microbial communities from South San Francisco under conditions of wetland restoration - Salt Pond MetaG R1_A_D2_MG... ...
TGCTAATAAAATATAGACATGAAGTTCTTCTTTACATTGATTATTCTTTCTGGATTTTCTGTGTGTCTATTTGCACAAGAAAATAGAACAGACAGTTCACCAGTTAGAAATGGCACTTTCACTTTCAAACAAAAAGCTTGCAATTTTAATGATAAGGGGATGTTCTCGATGCCCGAGGGTGGCGTTTATGGCTCTCCTCGTGATATGGAAAGTACGATTTACCTTTCAAATGATACGCTCGCTAGTGTCAAAACATCTTCTCTTTCATCTCAAGCGCTCAAAACGATACTGATACCCGAAGATTCTTGCATTTATTTCATTCTGAACGATAAGACGATCTGTTTAGAGGAGCATCAATCTCAAAATACGAGCTTACTGTCTTCTAAGTATGAACAGACTTTTGAACATATAGAAACAGATACATTAGAAGAAATAGAGGGGTTCTCCACCCTACGATTTAGGCAATACCAAGTGGATAGCAGTAGTGGACAAATGGTGGTGGATACGCTGGATATGTGGGGAACGACCGAAGTCAAATCCGCTTATAATATGTCGATTGAGGATGATCAGACATACGATGTGCTTCCATTGAAATTCATGTTGAAAAGTCAGTACGGTTGTTTTGTAATGGAGCTGACTGAGTTTGAGAAGACGGTTCCCCAAGGTGTTTTTGATTTTGATAGAAGTAAGGTAGAATATTACTATAATATGGAGGAGTTTCTCCACTTCAGGCAAAACTGAGCCTGCGGAAACCCGCATGGCCTATATCGTCTCTATTTGTAATCACTGCGAACTTGTGAGATATTTCAGCGGCATGTACATGAACGCAAAGAAATTCCACTTCTTTGATTTATTTGAACGGTTTTCTTCGACCTTCATCATCTTGCTTAAGCCGAGACTAGGGGATAGAAAGGATTCAACCACCGAAGTTTTGAGGAAAGATGTTTACTGGAGCTAGTGGGCCTCAGACTTTCTACTTTAACCTTGAAATACTTTAACCTTTATCCTTCTCTACTTTAACCTTGAAAACCCGTAAGCGATGGGAGCCCGGCCGCGCATAGCAGCTGCCCAGAGGCAGGTGGTAAGCGGGGAGATGCCGGCACCGCCGGTAGCTAAGTGCCATTACCACTAAATGGACTACAGACCAAGTCTTGATCTTTTTGCACAGCTCTTCGTTGCTCCTCAGTCGTGTAGTTGTGACTATACTCTTTCCTCGCGCCTGGACCTGAACAAAAACCTACTGCGACTTTTCAATATCCATTTAGTGGTAATGGCACTCGCGGCCGACCGTAGCGCCGATGGGCCCCACATAGGGGCCAGCGGTACGCCCAAAAAAAGAAACACAATAAAAAGGTCTTTACAATAGAGACTTATGCTTTATCAAAGGCTTCCTGCTGCATCAATACCTCGCCAAAGGAGATTTCCCGGCCGGCTAAAACCAATATGGTAGTGGGAAGTCCCTCCAATACATTTTGGATGTTTTCATAATACGAGACAAAACGATCATCGGGTGTAGCCATACCCATAAATATTAAATCGGCCTCTCCGGAAGAACTTCTCAAGACCTCGGGGAAAGATCTGTTATCAGCACAAAGGACCTCGCATTCTGCGCCCATGCGCAATCTTTGTACCATGGACTGCAAGTTTTCTTCTGCTGCCCTAACTGCTGATGCCTCTGGAACTACCATTTTTACGGTAACGGTGGCGTCCCACCAATTTCTGCTATTTTGCAATAAGTAGGCCAGAATCATCATGAGACCGCCATTGCCTTTGATTCCCCCCCACCATAGGTCGATCTTTTTCTTTCGACCAAAAACGTCATTTTCTTTATCTCGGATAATGACGACATTCCGCTTAAGTTCATGAAAATAAGACACCATTTGACAGTAATCCTTTCGGATTTTTTCGTTTTCGCTGTCGCCGAGTATGATGGTGTTTGGGACCAGCGCTCCAAGACCATAGGATTTGACTAGTTCCTGTGAACCAGTGAATGGGTTTTCCGCGGACACAACTCTCGTGAGAGCCTGAATACTGCGTTTGGCGAGTACATCTCGTATGGACTCTTCCAATTTATAAAGACGCTGTGGTTGAATATCTTTTCCGGGTATGACGGTGGCTATGGTAAGAATACCCCGGTTGTGGGTGATCGCATTCGCAAATTCGATGAGATGCCACCTCTTTTTGGGTGCTCCTGATAATACCAGTGGATTGGGACGCCAGGTTTTGGCATTTGTATCTGTTTTTATTCGCATAAGGCCTGCCCGAATCAGAGCCATCCACAGGCCTTTTCGCACATCCCCCCAGGCCGTTTGAAGTTCTCGATTTTGCAACCATAAAAATATGATAATCACGAATACAAAAGCCACAGTAGTAGCTATAGCATTGATGAGGAACATTACAGATAGACAACCTAAAGCACCCAAAATGGATAAACTCCAATGAACTTTGAAAGCAGGCCTAAAAGACGGACTGTCCAGGAGGCGTTCGATTCCCGCGGCAGCATTGACGACGCCATAGGTCGTTAAGAAAAACATGGTAAGTATGGGCGCGATGATGTTGAGATTGCCTAAATATACGGCCAATAGGGCTACTCCGAGTGTGAGTATGGTTCCAATCCTGGGGCTATCGTCTGCACCCGCGCCCCGCCCTAGCCATCGCAGCCACTGGGGGAGAATGCCATCTCTAGCTAGTGCCTGAAGCACTCGCGGAGCTCCCAAAATGCTTCCGATAGCACTAGATAAGGTGGCTCCCCAAACCCCGATTAATATCGCGTCTCCCCAATAAGCAATTTTTCGCATGATGAGCGGATCGTCAATCAGTGTCAAAGAATCAGCTCGATTCGCCAGAATGATAGGCAGTAACATGTATATAAGGTATCCAACTCCAATAGCGTAAAATGTTCCCTTGGGAATTGATTTTGCGGGGTCCTTTAAGTCTCCGGACATATTTACACCGGCCATAATACCCGTGACTGCCGGGAAAAATACGGCAAAAACCACCCAAAATCCCTCTGAGTTTCGATCTGAGGCGCCCCACATTTCTATGCTAGATTCTTCAACAGGACTGCCAAAAAGGAGAGATAGAAGGGATAGTGCAATACCAAACATGATGAAGTATTGCGCCTTGATGGCCGCTTTAGCTGAAATCAGAGCCAATGCGGCAACTCCAACAGTAGTGACCAATCCCACCGTTTTAAAATCCAATTGGGGGAATACAGCGACTAAACTTTCAGCAAAGCCCACCGTATAAAGCGCTACGGAAAGGGCCAATGCGATGTAAAGTGGAATGCCCACCGCGCCGCCGGCCTCCACACCCAAGGATCGACTAATCATATAATAGGCACCTCCAATACGCACCCGTTGATCGGTCGCTATGGCCGCAACGGAAAGGGCGGTCAGAAAGGTGATGGAGGTCGCCAATGTGACAATAAGGAGCGTACCGATGAGGCCTACATTCCCTACGACCCATCCAAATCGCAGGTACATAATCACACCCAGAATCGTAAGTATAGATGGCGTAAATACCCCGCCAAAAGTACCTAATCCATTTTTTGCTTTTGGCGTTACGACTTGCTTAGAGGCTGCACTTTTTGTAAAAGGGTTTTTCATGGGATTCCTTTCCTATGGTCAATCAACAAAGGGACTCAAATTCTGCTGTAAGGTAAGTAAGTTTGTGAGTAAGCAAAAATAGAGTGGGTTACCAAAAAAATGAATGTAGATTATAGGATAAGCCTAGGATAGGGTATAAGCTCGGGTTAATCAAGCTGAAGGAAGGAAGTTGGGAATTATTTTGCACCTATTTAAAAAGTGCTCCTAAAGTTTATCAGCCTTTTGATGCGGCTTCTCTTCCGATAATTTTCCGCAAAAATTCCATGTCTTGCTTACTTAGTGACTTGTGAACTTCACGCACCTTATCGTTTTCGAGATGTAATTGTAAAACAGTATTCCCCCAATAACTCTTTTTACGGATTTTTTGGAGATGAGCAAAGGGGATTTCAGACGAGCTCGTTCTCTTTTGTAGCGATCTGAAAAGCAAGGGAATAGCCGCTATTCCCCCTGCTATCCAGATCCAATCAAATAAGCTGGCCTCGAAACCCGATCCGAGATTAAGAAGGATCACTATTGCATTAGCAACAAATAAAAGGTAGAATACACGCTGAATGATTAACATCCAACGATATTGGTCATGGATTTGAAGTACGTCAGTTTCTTTATTTACCGTGATGACTCCGCTGGTCGGTAGACTATTCATTAAATCCAATTTATTGTAAGGTGAATAACAAAAATAGTCTTTTTCTCTATTTGGGATCGATTGATTTGTTAAAATTTCGATAATTGCCCATTAAAAAATGTTTTTTTATTATATTAGATGATTATTAACTTAAATTTTATCTTATGAGAACGTCAATTTTTCTTTTGTTTGCCGCATTTTTATTGTCAGGATTATCGGTTTCTGCTCAAGTTATTTCTAAAGGAACTCATACCATCGGAAGTTCTTTAACTTTCCCTGGTTTTTCTCAGTCGGGTCTTCTCGTACCAAACCAGGCGGGATTGACTACTACTACAGTGGAGGAAGATGGTTTAATCATGGATGGGGTTGATGAGTATTTTTTTGATCAGTATTTTATTCAAAGCGGATACTCATATTTTTTGGCTGATGATTTAAGCATTGGTGCGGATTTTGCCTTAGCCTATACCAAGACTGATTTTGGGAATAGCACTGAATATTATTTATCTCCAGAGCTCCGTTATTATCTCCGTTCCCCCTTTTTCCTTTCAGTAGCAGGCAACATGGCTTATTTAAATGAGGAGTTTGAATTTAACAGCCTCTCACTATCTGCGGGTTATAATTTATTTGGTTCATCGGACTGGGCTATTGAGCCGCGATTGATTTACACTCATTTGCTTGGAGATGAAATTCGAACGATAAGAGGTGAGGGCTTTATGGGTGAACTGAGTTTTCGATATTTTCCAGGCCGTACAACCGCAGATTCGGCGGCGGTGGAATCAGCACTTCAAAAAGGAAACTTTCTTTTCGGTGGAAGTGGATCCTTGAACTTTGCGCAAGAAGACTTTACCTTTATTTATATGTCACCCAGAGCCGGTTATTTCATTACTGACCATTTAGTCTTGGGTGCCGGGTTCAATTATGTCTATCAGAGACTGGAAAATTCATCTGCCGGAGGGGGGCAGTCCTCTACGTTTTCAAATCAAGCCCTTATAGGTAACGTATTTGCTAGATATTATGTCTACAACGGTTTTTTTACAGAACTGGAAGCAGGCCTAATGCTCTTTAATTCTACTAAAGAAAATGGCGAAGAGCTTGAGCTTCAGAATCTTTCTGTTCGGTATTTTAGTGCGCGCTTGGGATACAGTTGGTTTATTTCGCCCGCTCTTGCTTTGGAGCCCAGTCTCCGGTTTGGAAGAGCGCTGTATTCTAATGAAGTTCCGAGAGTCGATAACGTAATAACTTTAGAGTCCGTGCAGCAATCTTTTGGGCTGGAATTTAGCATCCATGTGTTTTTGAACAGGTAGCTTTAGATAGCATTATAGAAAGACTCCCTTCTTTAAGGGACTTAAACGTTATTGTCCTATTCTTTTATCCCATGCGATAGGGAAATACTTTTGTTTACAGCTCAGAAGCAAGTGTTTGAGTTGGGCTGGGCTATTAAGGCTGTCTTCTGTGTGAGCGGTGGGAAGGGCCGGGAGCGATAGCGAGCGGGTCCGGAGGATCGCGTAGCGAGCAGGAGGACGAAACCCCTGGACGACGCGACCCCTTCCGGATCGTATATCTCCAATTGCGGCTCATGACATGAGACAAACACTCGATCATGACATGAGACAAACTCGATCCGGAAGGGGACACACCCAAAAAAAGAATAATGCGACCCGATAGTCTAAAAAAATGATCCTTTTCTAGACTAACGCCTGTTTTTTTCGTTCTAAACACTATTTTTTTTCTTTTATTATTTGTAGAGGTCATTTTAAGGGCTTCATAAACCTGGATTAGCTACACTTAGAAAGGACTGTGCAACTTGCGATTTAATATTGCATTAACATATTTGTAGGGGTATAATTTAGAGTTGAAGAGGCTATTTGCAATGCTTAAACCTGTGTTTTTTTGTTCGTATTTTGAAAAAAATCATTGAATAAGCTATATTAGTCGAAATATTGACCTCCTAAAATGAGAAATGGTTCTTTTTAAATTTGTAGGGGTGTAATTTTGAAGTGTATAGGTGTGGAAAATAAAAATGACATATTGTTAAGCCAGAAAAGCGCGCTCATGCTCCACGTGTGTAAAGCACTTTTCATCCTGTCTTTGGTTTTAGTTTTTTCTTGCTCCGATACAGATTATCCAGCTGTGGATAGCAAGGTAAGTTGGGATATGGTCTGGTCGGATGAGTTCGATGGCGATTCCCTACAGCAGCCCGACACGACGATATGGACTTTTGACATAGGGCGTGGTAATAATGGCTGGGGCAATGGCGAGTTACAGTATTATACGGATCGAACAGAGAATGTATTTATTGATGGAGCGGGGCATTTGGTTATACGTGCTTTTCGCGAGGACTATAAGGAGGCATCTTATACCTCGGCAAGACTGAAGACAAAGCGAAAGGTGGAGCAGAAATATGGAAAGTTTGAGGCCCGAATTCAAGCTCCCACGGGGATGGGAATATGGCCTGCTTTCTGGATGTTAGGTTCAAATATTGATAGTGTGGGGTGGCCTGTGTGCGGGGAAATTGATATTATGGAGGTCATTGGAGAGGAGAGGAATGAAATTCATGGCTCATTACATGGTCCCGGGCATTCGGCCGGTGAGGCGATTACGACTACCTATACGCTACCTAAAGGTCAAATGGATGAAGATTTCCATATTTTTTCGGTGGAGTGGGATGCGGATTCCATTGTATTCTTCGTAGATAATCAGCCGTATCAAACCGTAAGAAAATCCCGCATCAAGGGAAAGTGGGTTTATAACACCCCCTTTTTTATGCTATTAAATCTAGCGATTGGTGGAACATACGTTGGATTCCCTACAGCAGAAACGCCTTTCCCTAAGGAGATGATTATTGATTACGTTCGAGTGTATGAAAGGACCGAGAGCGAGGAAGAAAAAGAAAATTAAAATTGTATGTCAACAGTTGACGTGACCCCAAAGCAGCGAATTGACGAGAAAGCAGCTTTAGATGTCATTCATATCGATGGAACTCCGTTTTTGAAAATATCTCAAGCGGATGCTTTGGATCCTTTTTTTATGAGTGTGGTCAGTAACTCCGATCATTGGATGTTTATCGCCAGCAATGGGGGACTTACCGCGGGTCGAAAAAACGCACAGTATGCTTTATTTCCATACTACACGGATGATAAGCTGATGGATTTGGCCGATATCACCGGCAGCAAATCTATTTTTCAAATAGAAACTACGGATGGTTTACAAATTTGGGAGCCATTCTCAGATCGCTTTTTTGGCAAGTATGATCTCAGTGTGAACCTTTACAAGAGTGCCTACGGAAATCAAATTATTTTTGAAGAGGTAAATCACGATTTAGAGTTTAGCTTCCAATACCGTTGGAGTTCGAGTGATGATTTTGGTTTTGTGAAGACGAGTAGACTCAAAAATTGGGGGGATGCCAATCGTTCAGTGGGGCTTTTGGATGGCATTCAAAACATCATGCCTTATGGAGTGAGTAGTGACTTACAACAGGCAAGCAGTAACTTGGTAGACGCATACAAACGCAGCGAGCTCCATGCAGAATCGGGATTAGGTATTTTTGCTTTAAGTGCCATCATTGTGGATAAAGCTGAACCTAGTGAAGCCTTGAAAACGAATGTGGCCTGGTCACTGGGCTTTGAACATCCTACGATACTTCTGTCATCGGGTCAGCTTGATCATTATCGAGCTGGTGGACAAGTGCAGGCGGAGAGAGATATAAAGGGAGAGAAGGGAGCCTATTTCGTTTCTGCCGAACTCACATTGAAAGCGGGTGATCAAAAGGAGTGGTATATTTTGGCGGATGTCAATAAAAATCACACTCAAGTGATTGAGTTAGCTGAAAGAATTAAAAGAGAAACAGATATAGTCGCTAAAATTACGCAAGATATATCCCGAGGGACCAAAGAACTGGTAAGATTGGTCACTTCCTCAGATGGGATACAGCACACCGATGATACGCTTCAGGATTGTAGGCACTTTTCCAATACACTGTTCAACATCATGCGCGGTGGAGTGGCGGATAGAGGTTATCGGGTCGAGAAAAGTGATTTTGAGCCCTACCTGAAAAAGGCCAATCCAACTCTTGCGGAGCGGCAGAAGAAGTTTTTAAAAGATCTGCCTTCTTCCCTTACTTATATGGATCTGGTGGAAAAAGCCCGAGCCACTGAGGATCCGGATTTTATACGATTATCAGTAGAGTACTTGCCCTTGAAGTTCAGTCGCAGGCATGGTGATCCCAGTAGACCCTGGAATGAATTTTCCATTAATATACGCGATGAAAAGGATGGGAGTAAGGTGCTGGATTACGAAGGAAATTGGAGAGACCTTTTTCAAAATTGGGAGGCTCTGGCTTACTCTTATCCAGAGTTCTTAGATGGGATGATTTATAAATTTTTAAATGCTTCCACCTTTGATGGGTATAATCCCTATCGAATTACCAAAGATGGGTTTGATTGGGAGACCATAGAACCGGATGACCCCTGGTCTTATATTGGATACTGGGGTGATCATCAGATTATCTATTTATTGAAGTTTCTGGAATTGGTCGACAAGTTCAATCCCGGACATCTGCAAGACTTATTCGAACGGGAAGAGTTTGTTTATGCGGCGGTCCCTTACGAAATCAAAACTTACGATGAAATTGTAGCGAACCCCAAGGATACGATTGAGTTTAATCCGGAGCAAGACAACCGTATTCGAAAAAGGCGCGAAGCTGAAGGTGGGGATGGGGCTTTGCTTCGAAACAGCTTTGGTGAAATTAATAAAGTGAACTTTTTAGAGAAGCTGCTTGCCACGCTGATATCCAAATTGTCAAATTTTGTACCCCAAGGAGGGATTTGGATGAATACTCAGCGGCCCGAGTGGAATGATGCTAATAATGCCTTAGTGGGAAATGGAGTCTCCATGGTGACCTTGTATTATTTGTATCGTTTTTTATTGTTCTTCGATCAAGCTCTATCTAAATATGAGGGGTCTCGAATTTCGCTTTCGAACGAGTTTGTCGAGTTTTATCATACCGTGAGAGAGGTATTGGAAACACACATGGAAAAATTGGAAAGCGGTCTGGATAAGGCTGTTCGACAGGAAATCGTGGACGAATTGGGGCAGGCGGCCTCTGATTATAGGATTCATATTTACAAGTCGGGATTCTGGGGCAAAAAGCGCTCCGTTTCTATGGCGGGAATAAAGCGTCTTGTCACCTTGTCTTTGGCTTACCTCGAGGATAGTATGGAAAGAAATAAGCGTTCTGATGGGCTTTATCACGCTTACAATTTACTTTCTTTTGATAGAGAGGGCGTTAGTTTATACGAATTAGATGAAATGCTGGAGGGCCAGGTTGCTGTGCTAAGTTCTGGGTTTGTAAAGGGAGAAGAGGCTCTGGAGGTATTGAATGCCATGCGAAAGAGTGAGCTGTTTCGGCCGGATCAATATAGTTATATCTTGTATCCCAATAAGCAGTTGCCGGGATTTTTAGAGCGAAATATCATACCTAAGGAAATTGCTGAACAGTCTACTTTTATTCAACATCTAATTTCAAATGGTGAGGGATACATTGTAGAAAAGGACAGATTAGGACAGTATCATTTCAATGGTAACTTCAAAAACGTAAACGACCTGGATCAAGCTCTGGACCAAGTTTTCGAGGAGGGTAAATACAGCGCAGAGGAACAGCAATACAGAAAGGAGATGCGTGATCTTTTTGAGCAGGTGTTTAACCATAAATCCTTTACAGGCCGATCGGGGACTTTTTATGCGTATGAAGGTCTAGGTTCCATCTACTGGCATATGGTTTCCAAGTTGCTACTTGCAGCTCAAGAATGTTGTTTGGAGGCCATTCGAAAAGAGGAGGACCCGGTTTTGGTTGGGCAATTACTAGACCATTATTACGAAATTCAGGCTGGAATTGGGGTGCATAAAGCGCCCAGGTTATACGGCGCGTTCCCTACTGACCCTTATTCGCATACGCCCATGCACAGAGGGGCGCAGCAGCCTGGAATGACTGGGCAGGTGAAAGAAGATGTGATTGTGAGATTGAAGGAACTCGGAGTGTTTATCAAAGGGGGTAAAATTACTTTTCATCCTTGTTTGTTGAAAAAAGATGAGTTTTTATCCCAATCGGAACGCTTCACATTTCTGGATGCAAACGGAAATGACTTATCCGTCGAGGTGAATCCAGGGCAACTTTTCTTTAGTTATTGTCAGGTACCCATCATATATACAAAAAGTAACTCCTCAAAAGTGAAGGTAGAGTTTTTTCAAGGATCGCCAGAAGAATGGGAAGGTCAAGCGTTAACTGAAGAGTTGAGTCAGTCGATATTTCAAAGAGAGGGAAAGATCCGTCAATTGATCGTTCACGTGAATCAAAAAATATTAAAATAGAATGCGAATATGGAACCAGGGCGAGATTCGAAAAAGTTGTATTGCAGCTTTGGTGATGAGCGGGATCCTCCTATTGGTTTTTGCATCTTGTAAGCCTATGAAAGAAAATAAGGGTAAAACCATATCGGCGGCACAGATTTTAGGAGATTCATCCTATCGGGCCATTTGCTACGGAGGCTACAGGGAGAAAAGTCGATCCGTGCAGCCTACAAAAGATGAAATAATGGATGACATGCGTATCCTTTTTGCCATGGGGATTCGGATTGTCAGGACATATAACGTTCATTTAGAGCAGGCCGAAAATTTGCTTCACGCTATTCAGGAGTTAAGAGAAGAGGATCCGAACTTTGAGATGTATGTTATGTTGGGGGCGTGGATCGACTGCAGAAATGCCTGGTCACCTTTGCCACCGGACCACAGTCAAGAGAGCATTAATAATGCGATTGAAATACATAAGGCCGTTGAACTGGCCAACGAATTTCCTGACATTGTTAAAATATTAGCCGTCGGTAACGAAGCCATGGTGAAATGGGCGACGAGCTACTACGTTCAACCCTGGGTGATCCTGAAGTGGGTGAAATATTTACAGTATCTCAAGAGTGTCGACAAGCTTCCCAAAGGACTGTGGATCACAAGTTCTGACAATTTTGCCTCATGGGGAGGAGGTGATCCAGCGTATCATGTTCCAGATTTAGTTGAACTCATAAAAGCAGTAGATTACGTTTCAGTGCATACTTATCCTATGCATGATACACATTACAACCCTAATTTTTGGGGCATTTTCCCATCAGAGGTTGAGCTTCCGAATTCGGAAAAAGTGCATCGGGCTATGTCTAGATCAAGGGATTATGCGATTAATCAGTACAAAGGGGTGGTTAACTATATTAAGTCTTTAGGAATCGACAAGCCCGTTCACATTGGTGAAACAGGCTGGGCGACGGTATCGAATAGGCAATACGGCTCAGAGGGATCTAAAGCAACTGGTGAATACAAGTCTGCTCTATATCACGACCTTATGCGGGAATGGAGTGAAGAAAACGGAGTTTCTTGTTTTTATTTTGAGGCATTTGATGAGCAATGGAAGGATGCAAATAACCCTGAAGGTTCCGAGAATCATTTTGGTTTGATCAATTTGCAAGCAGAAGCGAAATATGTGCTTTGGGAGGAGGTAGACCGGGGCACTTTCGAGGGGCTAAGCCGAGATGGCAGACCGATTACTAAAACATATGGCGGGAATGAAAGAAAACTAAAAGGCGATGTTGAGTTACCTCCGGTTGTAGAGCACCTTCAAATTTTTAGTCAATGAAAAGGATAAATCAAGGTACGGTTGAAATTTTGGTTTTCATTTGGCTCGTTGGATTTTGTTCATGCGTGGAAAAAGAAACTATGAAGGTTGAAATATTTGAAACCCGGGCCGGGACAAAACCTTTTCAAAAAATTGAAAATCAGAAGCCTGTTGACGAGGGGAAAAACATTACAATACTTCCTTCAGAACGCCATCAAACTATTTTAGGATTTGGGGGCTCATTTACAGAATCATCTGCGTATTTGCTTCATAAATTAAGCAAAGCGAATCAAAATTCACTGATAGAAGCTTATTTTGGGGATTCAGGAGCGCGGTACTCTCTAACACGAAAACATATAAACTCCAGTGATTTCTCTTTGGGGCAGTATTCCTACGCGCCGGTAGAGGGTGATACCTCCCTGCGTCATTTTTCGATAGCTGAAGATACTGCAGACATCATTCCGATGATCAAAAGCGCGATGGAAGCATCAACGGATGGGTTTCGCATTATTTCATCTCCCTGGACGGCTCCACCCTGGATGAAGGATAACAACGACTGGGTGGGCGGGAAGTTACTTCCGGAGCACTATTCCACCTGGGGACTGTTTTTTAAGAAGTATGTTGAGGCTTATCGAGCAGAAGGTATTCCCATTTGGGGGGTCACTGTGGAAAATGAGCCTCTGGGAAATGATAGTAATTGGGAAAGCATGCATTACTCGCCAACTGAAATGAATGTTTTCGTCCGAGATCATTTGGGGCCAGCTTTGGAGGCTTTGCCAGAAGATGTTCGCATTCTAGGCTACGACCAAAATCGGGATGAAGCTCTGTATGATTGGGTTGATACCCTATACGGGGATGAAAAGGCGTTTAAGTACTACGATGGGATAGCCGTTCATTGGTATGCCAGTACTTATGATTACTTCCCCGATGCGCTGGATTATGCTCACCAGAAAGCCCCTGACAAATACATCATTCAGTCCGAGGCCTGTATAGATGCGCAAAAGCCCGTTTGGAAGGATGATAGCTGGTATTGGTCAAAAAACGCCACGGATTGGGGGTATACCTGGGCACCAGACGAGCAAAAATATCTGCATCCCAAATATGTCCCTGTATTCCGCTATGCTCGCGATATTATTGGATGCTTAAATCATAATGTTAATGGATGGGTCGACTGGAATATGATTTTAAATCGTTCCGGTGGTCCCAATTGGGCGAAAAATTGGTGTATTGCCCCCGTGATTGTAGATGAGGAGAGTGACGAAATTTACTTTACTCCACTTTTTTACGTGATGAAACATTTTAGTCGGTTCATTCGGCCGGGTGCAGTGCGTATTGGTTTTCAGAACCAAGATCCAAATGTAATGTGTACATCTGTTCGCAACCCAGATGGCTCTGTCGTCCTGATGTTATTTAATCCCACGACGAGTCGTGAACATTTTAAGGTAAAGTGTCAAGGCTTTTCGACCTCAATTTCGATTGCTCCAAGAGCTTTGCAAACTGTAATTCTTAAAAACATAGCTATTTAAATCCAATTGTCATGTCAGAAAAAGCTACAAGTACAGCTCAAGTTTCATTTGGTCAGAAAGTAGCTTTTGGTATGGGGATGTTGGCAAACCAAATGTTTCCTGCAGCCTTGGGAATATTCATGGTCGTTTTGGTGCAAGATTTAGGCTTTCCAGGTTGGATGTGGGGCATTCTTTTTTTCTTACCCCGTGTATTTGATTCGATTACAGACCCAATTATGGGTTTTATTTCTGATAATACCCAATCGAAATGGGGCAGACGCAGGCAATACGTTTTAATTGGAGCCATTGTCATGGGTATTTCCTTCGTAGCTATGTGGCAATTATATCGCGAAAATGGGGTTTCGTACAACTTCACATACTTCCTTCTCTGGTCAATTGTTTTTTATTTAGGGTTAACCATATTCAGTGTTCCTTATGTGGCTATGGGGTATGAATTGAGCGATAACTTTCACGAGCGTACTGATATTATGGCGACCGCCCAATGGATTGGCCAATGGGCTTGGGTTATTGCTCCATGGTTTTGGGTGGTTATGTATGATCCAGAGTGGTTTCCAAATGCAGATACAGCCACTCGAAGTCTTGCAATTTGGGTAGGTGTTGGGTGCGCCCTATTAGCCATTGTGCCCGCTATTTTTATAAAAGGGCCTTCCACAGCAGAAGATGAAAGCTTAGCTCCACTGACTTTAAAGACTATTGGGAAAAGTGTAATAGGTATTATAGATAGCTTCAAGGAAGCCTTCAATTATGTTCCCTTTCGAAAGTTATGTATCTCCACCTTTCTCATATTTAATGCCTTTAATACTATTGCAAGTTTTTCCTTCTTTATAGTGGTATATTATTTGTTTCAGGGAGATGCTGCAGCGGCAGGAGTTTGGCCGACCTTGTTCGGCAGTTTAGGAGCTTTGGTCACCACTTTTTTAGTCATACCGATTGTGGCTAAAATGTCTAAAGTTATGGGAAAAAAGCAAGCGTTTATTGCTTCTCAATCCATTTCTATTTTAGGTTATATTCTTTTGTGGTTTTTATTTGTTCCCGGAAAGCCCTATTTATTTATTCTCGCGCTTCCTTTTTTCTCCTTTGGGATCGGCAGCTTGTTTACTTTAATGATGTCTATGACGGCAGATGTTTGTGACTTAGATGAGCTAAAAACCGGAAAAAGACGTGAGGGCATTTTTGGAGCGATATACTGGTGGATGGTGAAGTTTGGGTTTGCCATTGCGGGTTTGTTGAGTGGTGCGATCCTCTCCATCGTAGGTTTCGATGCCACAGCCGAATCACAATCTGAGAGTGCTATTACCGGACTTAGGCTTTTTTATTCTGGCCTTCCCATCCTGGGAACCATGGTAGCGATTTTTGTGATGAGGGATTATGGGCTGACAGAGGATCGGGCGAACGATATTCGAAAAGAGTTGGATAATCGCAAGAAAAAGAAAAAGACATCTACTTATACCGACGGAAATATTTTCTCAAATGGCGAATTGGACGGATTAACATTGTCTCAATTAAAAGCGAAATTTCCTCAGTATATTAGCTGTCCTTTAGACTTTTCAAAGCTATCGACCGACGAACTCAAAGATTACTTTACACCTGTTTTTAGAAAAAGTATGCATGGTATTTGTTTTAGTGCTTTTGAGGCTGATCAAAATCCGGGCGATCTGATTAGCGAACACCAAATCATCCGTCGCCTGAATATTTTGCGACCACATACAAAATGGATTCGAAGTTTTTCGTGCACGGGTGGATTGGAAAAACTCCCCGCTATTGCTCGTCAAATGGGATTCAAAACTTTCGTAGGGGCATGGATAAGCAATAATTCGGCACAAAACCAATTGGAAATTCAAAACCTGAAAAAGTTGTTAAAACAAGGTGTTGTGGATATGGCATCTGTTGGAAACGAAGTATTATTTCGAGGGGAACTGTCTGAAGAGAGAATGATTGATTATCTGAAAGATGTGAAAGAAGCTGCTGGAGATATCCCTCTGGGATACGTGGATGTTTATTATGAAGTGCAAAACAGACCTGCGATTCGCGATTTGTGCGATGTTATTATGATTAATTGTTATCCCTATTGGGAAGGAGCTGCAATAAGTCATGCTGGACTTTATTTGCAAGAAATGTATCATAATGTCAAGCGCTTAGTTCCAGACAAGAAGGTCATTATTGCCGAGACCGGGTGGCCCAGTGAAGGAGGGGTAATAAAATCGGCTATCCCTTCCCCAAAAAATGTAATGAGATACTTTATGGATATTGATCACTGGCAGAGACAAGCAGGTGTAGAAGTTTTTTACTTTTCTTCTTTTGATGAGTCCTGGAAAGTACATCTTGAAGGGTGGGCGGGATCCTCTTGGGGATTGTGGAATGAGAAGGAGGAATTCAAGTATGAATCAAGGTCAAAAAGAGTGAGAAGCCTAGAATGATCTGCCACAGGTGGGGTAGGCTGCTACGATAAATCTAACGAAATAATTTTTTTCACTTCCAAAACTATTTGCTTTGTCTATTAGAAAAGATCACCTTTCAAGTTATACTCCTCCCCAACACGCCAGGCAGGATAGTTCTTTCTTTGAGGAAATGGAGGTCAAAGATATTCGCTCCCTCTACTTTCAGGTTCTCAAAGAGGGTATGCACGGACTATGTTTTAGTTTATATGAAGACGGGCAGGCGCCTGGGGATACCATCTCGGAAGAGCAGATCAGAAGGCGAATTGCATTAATAGCACCCTATGCTAAATGGGTTCGGTCTTTCTCAACCACTGAAGGAAATGAACTGATTCCTAAATTAGCTAAAGAATATGGAATGAAAACCTTAGTGGGATGTTGGCTCAGCGATGATATTGAAAAAAATAAAGAAGAAGTTGAAAGCCTTATAAGGTTGGGTAGTCAGGGGTATGTCGACATTGCAGCTGTAGGAAATGAAGTTTTGTATCGGGATGATCTCCCTTTAGATGATTTACTTCAAGCTATCTCAAAAGTAAAGGAGGAATTCAGAGAGATTCCCGTGGGTTATGTAGATGCGTATTATGAATTCACCCGGCACGAAAGGCTTTCAGATGCATGTGATGTTATCCTGAGCAATTGCTATCCTTTTTGGGAGGGCACGCACTTTAATGATTCATTGAGTCATATGCAGTATATGTTTCAGCAATCCATGCTTGCGGCAAAGGGCAAGCGGGTTATAGTGACAGAGACGGGCTGGCCGAGTCGAGGAGAGTCTCTTAAAGGGGCAGAACCAAACGAAATAAATGCTATGAAGTACTTCATTCAGAGTCAACTTTGGTCGACAAAGGAAAAGATTGATCTGTTTTACTTCTCCTCTTTCGATGAGTCCTGGAAAAAGAGTGCGGAAGGTGAAGTAGGCGCCTTTTGGGGGATCTTCGATAAAAATGAGAAATTAAAATACCAATAGCACCGGTAATTTTAGTCTTGATCACTTTTATATGGGAAAAATTTGAGTCACTATGTAATCTCTTTTTTATAAAAGTCAAACGCTGCTGAATTCCTGGCGTTGGTCCTAATCATTGCAAGAGGCCCTATTGAGTCAAAGAGTTATTTTTTATTGCTATATTTTCAGTTAAATAATCCCATTAAAATTTATAGCTTACATGATACGAATAGTGAATGGCCGGATTTTATTCTCCCTAGTTGTTCTTTTTGGAGTAATCTTCACTTTTCGAATGGATGGCCAGGAACTTCCTCCGGTATCTGTTTTTTCTTCCGAAGATTACCTGGCAGATAATCAAAATTGGTCCATTAGCCAGGACAGTCATGGTCATATTTTTGTCGCTAACAACAAAGGGCTTTTAGAGTATGATGGTATGGATTGGAGGTTGTATCCCTCTCCCAATGAAAGTATAATCAGAGCCGTATATTGTCATAGAGATACGGTCTTTACTGGTTGTTACCGGGATTTTGGTTATTGGGTTCGCAACTCTGAGGGAATGCACCAATATACTTCTCTTGTCAAAAATCGAGATTGGGAAATGGGAGAGGATGAACAAATATGGAAGATTTTAGAATTTGAGAATCATTTCATATTTCAATCCTTATCCACTGTTTATATTTACGATCCCATATCTAATTCGATGGAATCCTTTAATGAGGAAGGGGGCATTACGCGTGTTTTTAGACAACGGAACGAATTGTATGTGTCTGTTCCGAATCAGGGAATATATCAACTTGATAAAAATGGCCTATCTCTAATTTCAAAGGCTTCTGTATTCATGGATAACCTGATTGTTGGAATGTATGACATAAATGGTGAAATTTTCGTACAAACAAATACAGGTGGAGTGGCTAGCTTGAAAGAGCCGGATAAGTTTTGGGCCTCCTCATTCTTTGAAAAGTTTGGAGAAATGAAGGTTTATTCTTCGCATCAAAGTGAAGATGGAACAATCTACATAGGTACTGTTTCTAAAGGGGTGTTTTCTCTCACAGAGCAGGGATTTTTAGATTATCGAATGAGCCGAAGGAACTCTCTGTCTAATAATACGATATTGAATATTTTTGAGGATATTAATCAAAATATTTGGTTGGCCTTAGACAATGGAGTGAATGTAATCCACAAGGCTTCTCCTATGCGAATTTATTATGACGATAGCGGGGATTTAGGCACCGTATATAACTCAATTATTTTTAATAATAACTTGTATCTAGGCACGAACCAGGGATTGTTCTATAAAAAGTTAGATGATACGAAATCAAATTCATTTAAACTGGTCTCGGGTTCTATAGGCCAGGTATGGACTCTTTATGAATTTGATGGGACCTTGTTTGTCGGCCATGACCAGGGAACTTTTCTTGTTCGAAATGACAGTATGCAGCTAGTTGACAAGTATGCTGGCAGCTGGTGTTTCCGCTCCGTGCCCGGTGACTCCAGTAGGCTTTTAGTAGGTCAATATAAAGGAATGTCCATTCTTTCAAAACTCCCAGGCGGATGGGAAGTGAGTAGCAGGTTCGGAAATTATGATTTTTCCTCTCGTTATGTTGAATTTGTTTCGGATAGTCTTCTTCTCGTCAATCACGAATATAAAGGCGTTTATAAATTGGAGGTACAAATGAATCCAGGGATGGAAAAGGTGTTGAGCATAGATAAGGACACAACTCTTGAACGCGGTGTTTATTCAAGTCTGTCCGGTATCGGTGACAAAGTATATTATGCATATGAAGGAGGTGTATTTTTTTATCAACCAGAACAGGACACATTTTTACGTGACAGTTTGCTGAGCCGAGCTCTGCTGGAAGGGGGCTATTCGTCCGGCAAGGTACTTCCGGGAAGAGATAATTATGGCGCCTGGTTATTTTCCGCCAGTGGGATTCATTGGGTTCGTCCAGGTAAAATCAAAGAAGAAAAAGAAGTAATCTTCCTTCCTATTCCGGCGCACCAAAGGAATGCTATGCTGGGTTATGAGAATATTTTACAGATCGGCTTTGGAAAATTCTTATTCGGTCATGCAGGTGGCTACTTCGTATTTGATATAGATAAGTATAGGGAAATTGAGTTCTCTATGCCTCTTCGGTTTCGTTCTGTCGTCGCATCCAATTTAGAAGGAGATCAAAATAAAATGTCTCTGCGAGAAAGGAATGTAGACCTTGACCCAGACTTTAATTCTGTTTTTTTTCGGTTTAGTATGCCCCGATACGAGGATTATTTTTTATCGGAATACCAATACAGACTGAAAGGGTATAACACAAGTTGGAGCTCTTGGCAAACCCAAAATACTTTCGAGGTGAATAATCTTTCTTACGGTGAATATACCTTTGAAGTTCGTGGGCGCATTGGCGAAAAGAATGTCACTCCCATTATTTCTTACCGATTTAGCATTTCTAGGCCTATTTGGCTTTCAATGGGAATGATTTTCGTCTATATTTTACTCGGGGTGGGCTTAATCATATTTATTCACTACAAGTACAAAAGTTACTATGAAAATGAGAGAAAGAAAGAGCTTCGAAAGACGCAAAGGAAACAGGACTTAAAAGAGTCTGAGAATAAACGGAAATTTATTCGACTTCAAAACGAAAAGTTACAACAAGAGATTGAGTCAAAAAATAGAGAACTGGCGATTTCTACGATGGGGCTAATTAAGAAAAATCGCTTTTTGAATAAAATAAAAAAGGAATTAAAGAAAGCAGATTCGAATCAGGCGTCAGTTGGTAAGGTTATAAATGTTATAGATAATAATTTGCGAAGTAGTGATGATTGGAAATTCTTTGAACAAGCCTTTAATGACGCAGATAAAGACTTCTTCAAAAAGATGAAAAAGAAACACCCGGTTTTGACGAACAACGATTTGCGATTTTGTGCTTACTTGAGACTCAATCTTTCCTCAAAAGAAGTGGCTCCTTTATTAAGTATCTCCCCGAAAAGTGTTGAGGTGAAACGATATCGCCTGCGAAAGAAGATGGGCTTGGATGGAGATACTAACTTGACGGAATACATACTTAGTATTTAGTCGATAACACCTATACATTACCACTACATTTTGTGAAATTGCATTACACTTCTGCTTTGTTGCTGTATAGTTGAACAAAAAGTTTGTAGTTAACAAACGCTTAATAATTGGTTTGTGCGAGCTTTACATAGTGTTATTTTATTTAATAAGGTTATGTAGTTAGATTGTAACGGCTATTGTTTTGCTTGCGAAGTCACTCGTGCTATATTTGGTTAAAATAGTTAGCCATGAGTATGAAAAAATATGCAATCCTCTTTTTTGGGCTTATATGTTTTGGGTCTTTGGAGGCTCAGGACAGAAATATTAGCGGCCAGGTTTCGGATGCTCTTAGTGGAGATCCTTTAATATTTGCTAACGTCACTGTAGAGGGGACAACACAGGGAACCGAAACAGATTTAGATGGTAAATTTTCTCTATCAAATGTTCCAGGAGATGCAGTATTGGTCATTTCATATCTGGGTTATATTACTCAAAAAGTAGAGTTGACAGATGAAGACTTTTATGATGTAAAGCTTGCATCTGATGCTCAGATTTTAGAAGATGTTGTGGTGATCGGTTATGGAGCAGAGAGCCGTCGAAACGTTACAGGTGCTGTTAGTAAAATTGATGGAGATTTCATTGGTAAACTAGATCCGCCGAACGCAGCTCAAGCACTTCAGGGAACAGCTGCCGGGGTTAATGTTTCCCAACAGGGTGGAGCGCCAGGGTCCGAGTCAAATATTAGAATTCGAGGGATCTCAACGAATGGCAATAATTCTCCATTAATTATATTGGATGGATTTCAATATGAAGGTGGCTTGAATTCGATCAATCCTCAGGATATTGAAAGTATTACCGTACTAAAGGATGCGCAAGCTGCTATTTACGGGACGATAGCATCCAATGGGGTTATTCTAGTGACTACAAAGTCGGGGAAACGAAATCAAGAAGCGAAGTTTGATTACCAGACATTTTACGGAATTCAGGAAACCAGCCGGCAGTTGAATCTCCTAAATGGGGAAGAATATGCCTTATTATTGAATGAAGCATATACAAATGCAGGTCAGCAATCACCCATTCAAGAGTCCCTAAACCAAATTGGGGAAGGAACTAATTGGCAGGATGAGGTTTTCTCTCGAGCCCCTATTTCCAGTCACAACCTTTCGGTTCGGGGGGGTACAGAAAATACTTCTTACAGCTTAAGCGGCTCTATTTTCAATCAAGATGGTATTGTTGGTGAGGAAAAGTCACAGTTTTCTCGCCGCACTGCAGCATTAAATCTCGAATCGGACTTGCGGGATAACTTGAACATCAATACTCGCTTATTCTATTATTCCACTCAAAATAATTCGCTGAACGATTTTGGACTTGGATCTGTTCTCTTTAATGCTTTAAACATGGCACCGACGATCGGCAGGGATGTGGATAATCTAAGAGGGCAAATTGACCTGGGAAATGAGGTGGTCAACCCTTTAACGCAAATCCGTAATACGTTTAATGATTCCCGAACAAATCGATTAAGTGGAACGGCCCAGTTAAAATACGATTATTTACCAAATCTTGACCTGCAAGTCAGAATGGGTTTTAATTCATCTTTCACCCAGAATAGGGACTTCATCCCGATTTTTGACTACGGCCCAGGTAAGGTCTTTAATCGATTGGAAGAAAATTTAATCTCTCAGGGTAAGATAAATGATAATGATTATACACTAGACATATTTAACACCTATAAAAAGCGATTTGCCGACAGACATGATGTCAATTTTATGGCAGGTATGACTGTGTTTCGACAGTTTGGAGAGGGCTTGTTTGGAACATCTACCGGAGTCCCCTCTAACGATATTCAGTTTGCCGACATTGGAACAGCCACAGGCGCAGGCGATGATTTGAACGCCTCTTCCTATGCTTATGATGTCCGCCGCTTGTCTTACTTCGGCCGTTTAAATTATACTCTTGATGAAAAGTATATTTTATCCGGAATATTGAGAAGGGACGCATCAACTCGCTTTGGACCTAACAACAGAGTGGGGTACTTCCCTTCAGCCACTGCAGCTTGGGTGTTTTCGGATGAGTCTTTTTTCCCTAAGTGGAAGAACCTTGATTTTATGAAAATTAGAGGGGGTTATGGGATCATGGGGAATGATAGAATTCCTGATTTTCTATACCTAGCTCTTCTCACCGGCCAGGCTACCTATGCCTCAGGAGTTGACAATAGTCTCATAAATGGTATTGCAGTCGGGCCGTTAGCCAATCCGAACGTGCAATGGGAGGAATCGAAGAAAGCTAATGTGGGAATGGACTTAAGAATGTTTGGAAACAAAATAAATCTGGCGGTCGATTACTATCGCGATATTACAGCCAACCTATTAATTGCCAATCTACCGATTTCCGGTATTTTTGGAACAGCGGCGCCCGGAGCATCAGGCCCAACTATCAATGCGGGTACGGTGCGAAATCAAGGTGTCGAATTCGAATTGAGCTACAGTGACACCTGGGGATCTGATTTAGGAGTCCAAATGAACCTCAACTTTACTTCCATTAACAATGAGGTTACGGCTATAAACGGAGGAGACTTTCTGGAAGGAGGTCAATTTGGCGTGGGTCAGCCGGCTCCATCCAGAATGGAGGTGGGCTTGCCAATTGGTTATTTCTACGGTTACAAAACCAATGGTATTTTTCAAAATTTAGAAGAAGTTCGTAACCATCCTTCTCAGCTTCAATTGGGAGCAGAAGCTCAGCCAGGCGATATTCGTTTCATGGATACAAATGGGGATGGTGAAATTACTCCTGATGATCGGGTAAATATTGGCGATCCTATTCCTGACTTTACGATGGGATATACCCTAAATCTAACCTTGGGACAATTTGATTTCTCTACGGTTTTGTTTGGCTCTTTTGGTAATGATATCGTTCGAAACTTTGAACGAGATCAGCCTAATGTAAATCGAATGAACTATAGACTAAATAGATGGACTGGAGAAGGAACGAGTACAGAGGTTCCGAGAGCAACGGTGGCTCCTACGGCGAATAATATATTTTCAGATTTCTTCGTAGAGGATGGCTCATTTGTTCGAATTCAGAATGTGAATATTGGTTATACATTCCCAGACCGGATTAGTGATAGAGTAGCGCTTAACAGACTAACTGTTTATGCAAGAGTAGATAACCTTTACACTTTTACGAACTATTCAGGCTTTGATCCTACCGCTTCAACTGGGGCTCCTATCGGTGGAGGCATTGACTTTGGGTTTTACCCCATACCCCGAAATTTCATTTTTGGTGTTAAAGCTCAATTTTAAACCATGTTGTTAAAAAATATACCTATGAAAAAGATTGTACTTGGTTTGTCACTTCTGATTTTTGTCGGAGCATGTTCTGATGACTTTGTCGATGTGCAACCTCCATATGCCATAAACTCAGAAACCTTTTTTGAAGCGCCTGAAGATTATGATAACGCATTGATAGGAGCTTATGACCTTTTACAGGCAACCTATGCCAACACTATTTTGGCGGAGATTGCTTCAGGAGATGTGAATGCAGGTGGAGAAAGCCCCACAGATGTTATTGGATGGCAGCAAGTGGATCGGATGATCCATACCCCTATTAATGATAACCTTCGCGATTTGTGGAATTTCAACTTCGCTGGGGTCCAACGAGCAAGTTTCATTATTCAAAATGAAGACAATATTGACTTTGAGGGGAAAGCCCAAATTATAGCCGAAGCCCGTTTCTTACGTGCCTACTTCAATTTTGAACTTTCCAAATGGTTTGGGCCTATTCCCATAAAACCTGATGGCCAATTTGAATTGGGAGAAGAAGTTAGTATTCCGAGGGCTTCGATTGATGAAGTTTACCGTTTTATTGAAGGTGATTTGCAAATAGCCATTGAAAACTTGTCGGTAATGTCCGTTGAGCCGGGAAGAGTTAATCAAATGACAGCGCGTGCACTTCTTGGTAAGTTGTACCTCTATGAAGAAAATTTTGATGCAGCCGCCACTCAACTGCAAGAAGTTATCAATTCTGGACAGTACCATTTATATGGAACGCAAGGAGATGAAGATTTCGCAGACCTTTTTGAATTCGAAGGAGAGAATGGCCCGGAATCTGTTTTTGAAGTGCAGTATACCGGAGTCCAGGGAGCAGGCTTCGATTGTTTGCAATGTAGTGAGGGAAATGTGTTAGTCGGCTTTAGTGGTATTCGTGGGTATGTGGGGCCGGTATTTGAATCCGGTTTTGGATTTGGCTTGCCCCGTGCCTCTATTTACGAGGCCTTTGAAGAAAATGATTTGCGCAGAGATTTGAGTATTTTAAATATTGAGTCCTGGGCTGAAGAAAATGGAGCGACATTCAACATAGGAAACCAGGATCCTGAAACAGGTCATACGGGATATTATAATCGAAAGTATCTTCCTCGAATGAATGACAATCAACCTGATGTCAACTTAACTCAGCCCAACAATTATAGAGCTATTCGATATGCCGACGTGCTCCTCATGGCCGCTGAAGCACTAGTCCAGGGCAGTGGCAGCGATATGCAGGCACAGGAATACGTGAATCAAGTTCGTGAACGAGCCGGTTTGGATCCTGTTATGTCTTCAGGGCAAGCTCTTCTCGAGGATATTTATCGGGAACGAAGACTGGAGCTCGTGGGTGAAGGACATACTTTTTTTGACTTAGTCCGAACTGGTCGCGCCGCAGATGAAATTTCCGGTTTTACCGCTCCAAAAAATAATATTTTCCCAATACCTCAAGAGGAAATTCAATTTGCTAGAGGAAATTGGACACAAAATCCAGGATATTAAAATCAAAAACTATGAATACAAATAGCTATATAAAAGGTTTCACAGCATTCGTACTCATCTGTGCGAGCTTACTCATTGGTTGTTCTGATGATCCGGCCGATATACAACATTTGCCGCCTAGAAATGTCGATGCAGAATTCACAATTGCACGAGATAATTCCGGCGAAGTATCTATCCTTCCCAAAGGAGTAGGAGTAGCCCACTTTGTCGTTGACTTTGGAGATGGAAGTGATCTTTCAGAACCTATTCCAGCTGGGGAACAGATTACACATACCTATGAAGAAGGTCAATTTGATGTTGAAATTATTGCCAGAAACCTAATAGGAGAGGAAGAGCGTATCAATAAAAATTTGGAAGTGACTTTTGATCCGCCTGAGAATTTAACGGTTGACATTTCGATTGCGTCCGACAACCCCTTACGTGTCATTGTAACTCCTACGGCGGATAAGGCAGTGGGCTTCGAAATTGATTTTGGAGAAGATCCTGATACAGAGCCGACTAATATTTTGCAAGGCGAAAATGCAAGCTATGAATACTCAGATGTAGGTACGTATACGATAACAGTTATAGCTTTTAGTGGTGGTGCGGCGACCCTGGAATACTCCGAGGAGGTTATGATTACGAATCCACTTGTGTTACCGATAGATTTTGAATCGACTACGATTGATTATACATTCAACAATTTTGGCGGTGGAGAAGGGATAGGGGTCCCCATTGTTGATAATCCTGCCCCAAACGATGTTAATGAGAGTTCGAATGTCGGATCATACACTAAAGTTTCTGGTTCCGAAACCTGGGCAGGAACGTCTGCAGCATTAAATGAAAGTATTGACTTTTCCTCTACACAGGCTATAGCTGTCGATGTTTACGCACCAAGTGTAGGTACCCCTATCTTATTTAAAGTGGAAAATAAGGATGATTCTGAACTTTTCGCTGAAACCACTCAGAATACGCAAGTAGCCAATGAGTGGCACACTTTAATCTTTAACCTGCCGGATGCAGACCCAGAAGAATTATATTCTATCATATCCTTGTTTTTCAACTTCGAAACCTCAGGTCAGGATGAAACCTATTTGTTTGATAATATTCGATTGACAAACCCCGTCGAGATTGGCTTGCCATTAGATTTCGAGGCGGGAGCTTCTGCCTATTCTTTTTCTGAATTTGGAGGCGCACCTACAATGGTTATTGAAAATCCTGATGTGTCTGGGATCAATACCAGCGCAAGCGTAGCCGAGAGCTTTAAGGTGGATGGAGCTCAAAATTTTGCGGGAGCTTTTATTGATTTAGACAATCCAATAGATCTGGGTATTTCCAGTACCCTTACTATTAAGGTTTGGTCTCCTGTGGCAGATGTTCCCTTCACGCTGAAATTAGAAAATCCGGAAACTGAGGCTGAAATTGAAAATACGGTTAATATCCCTACGGCGAATGAGTGGGTGGAGGTTGACGTAGACTTATCTGCGGGAGATATCTCTGAAATGTGGACCAGAGTTATTTTCTTTTTTGACTTAGGTACAGATGGGCAAGGCCAGCGATTTTATTTTGACGATTTAGTGTATGGGGGTGCCACTGGACCTGAAGAAGTGCTTTTACCCCTGACCTTTGAAGGCGCCCTTGAATATGAGTTTGAGAACTTTGGAGGAGCTTCCACCGCTGTCATTAATAATCCTGATCCTAGTGGTTTAAATACTTCAAATCGAGTCGCAGATCAGTTTAAACAAAACCTTGCAGAAACCTGGGGTGGCTCCTTTATTACGCTCGAGGAACCTATAGACTTTAGTGAAACTACGGTCATGACTATGGACGTCTGGTCTCCGAAGTCAGGCATTACAGTCCTCTTGAAACTCGAAGACTCTAATTCTTTATATGAGATTGAAGTTCCAGCTACAGTTTCTGCAGCCAATACATGGGAAAAACTAACATTCGATTTCGCAGATATTGACCTATCGGAAACTGTTGATATCGTCGTAGTCTTTATGGATTTTGACGTGAACGGTATGGAGGAAAACTTTTATTTCGATAATATTCAACTAGAAAATTAATAAAAAATGAGAATTCTAACAAGCATATTTCTACTTCTGGTATTAGGCTTTTTTAGTAGTTGTCAGGATGAAAACGCAGAGTTTGGTGATGTTACACCTCCAGATAATTTACAAATTGAAGCCAATATTGTCAATGCTACTGAGGCCGATCCCTTTGGGGATGGAAGTGGACAAGTTGAGTTTAAGGCCACTGCGTCAAATGCGATTAGTTACGTCTTTGATTTTGGTGATAATGTTCAGGAAGTTATTCCAAGTGGTCAGGTTGCACACACCTATGGAAGAGTAGGGGTTAATGATTATACCGTTACCGTCGTCGCCACTGGACGTGGCGGAATCACTACAACGGAAACCATAGAAATTAGCGTGCTGAGTACTTTTAGTGATCCAGAAACCAAAGCTTTACTCGCCGGTGGTTCAGAAAAAGTATGGCGGGTAGCCACAGATGAGCCCGGGCACTTAGGGGTAGGCCCTCTCGATTCTTACGGGCCTGACTTTTTTTCCGCTGCTCCCGGAGGACTTGCAAGCTGCTTTTATGAGGATGAGCTAACCATTTCTGAAGATGCAAATGGCAATCTCACCTTTTCTCATGACAATAAAGGTGTTACCTTTTTCAATGCAGAATTCACAACCCTCGCCGGAGGAGATGGCTCCGAAGATCAATGCCTACCTTTTTCGACTGAAGGCCAGAAAACCTTAAGCCTTGGGACCTCGACTTTTGACACTCCGGAAGAACTGACTACGGGCACACAATTTATGATCTCCGAGGGAGGCTTTATGAGCTACTATATCAATACCAGCACCTATGAAATTTTAGAAATATCAGAAACCTCTATGCATATTCGCGCTATATCCGGTTCGGCTGGAAATAGCCTTGCCTGGTATCTAAAGTTCACCACCAATGAAGGCGGAGGTGCCGGGGGGGAAGAATTAGAAACTGAATTTACGGATCTCATTTGGTCGGAGGAGTTCGAGGAAACCGGAAGGCCTAATGAAGATATATGGAATTTTGAAATCGGAAATGGAAACAATGGATGGGGAAATAGAGAGGTGCAGTTTTATACGGAAGAAAATGTTTCCATCATTGATGATGCTATGCGCATTACTCTGAGAGCTGAAGAGCGATCTGGTTTTGATTATACGTCCTCCAGATTAAACACTTTGGGTAAATTCGATTTCCAATATGGTCGAATTGAGTTTCGCGCCAAAATGCCCTCAGGCGGTGGGACCTGGCCAGCTCTATGGATGATGGGGGTAGATTTCCCAACGGCTGGATGGCCTTTTTGCGGCGAAATCGATGTTATGGAGCATAGAGGTAATGAGCAGGATGTGGTTCACGGCTCATTACACTTTCCGGGAAACTCGGGTGGTAATGCAGTTACATCCAATGTTGAAGTCGAGGGGGTGTCTGATGAATTCAAGCTGTACACAGTTGAGTGGACGGAAGACAAGATTTTATTTGCTGTTGATAACCGCGTGTACCATTCTTTTGATAATGACGGATCACTGCCATATAACCAACCCTTTTTCATTATTGTCAATGTGGCTATGGGAGGAACTTTTGGAGGAGACGTAGACCCTGATTTTGAAAGCAGTACAATGGATATTGATTATATAAGAGTGTATCAATAGTATGATTAAGCTTGAATTTTTAGTTGGTATTTTTCTTTTAGTAATACTACCTGAAAATATTAAAGCTATGTCAAATTCCTATTGGGAACCCAAGCAGACCGATAGTGTTGACCACATTCGCGATCTATTGAGTAAAATGACCCTGCAAGAAAAAGCAGGCCAACTCAATCAGTATAGTAATTTCTCTTACACTGGACCCGCTGAAGAAAACCAGGGTGAAGCTTCCATCCGATCCAGGCATCTGCGCCAAGGGCTCATAGGGGCCTTTCTCAATGTCCATGGAGCAGAGAATGTCCGGGAGTTGCAGAGAATCGCCGTTGAAGAATCCAGATTGGGGATTCCATTACTTTTTGGCTTTGATGTCATTCACGGCTATAAGTCTATATCTCCAATTCCCCTGGCAGAGGCTGCCAGTTGGGATTTGGAATTGATTCGCACATCTGCTTCTCTTGCCGCTAAGGAAGCTACGGCAGCAGGTATTAATTGGACATTTGCCCCAATGGTCGATATTTCGAGGGATCCTCGATGGGGTAGGGTGATGGAGGGTGCCGGTGAAGATCCTTTTTTGGCAAGTCAAATAGCCCAAGCTAGAGTAAAAGGTTTTCAGGGAGATCGATTGTCGGACTCGCATACCCTGGCGGCTTGCGCCAAACATTATGCTGGATATGGGTTCGTAGAAGCAGGTAGAGAATACAATACAACTGAATTTAGCAATCATACGCTTTTTAACACGGTTCTTCCGCCTTTTAAGGCAGCCGTTGATGTGGGTGTTATGACTATTATGAGTGGTTTTCACTTGCTAAATGGTATTCCGGTTTCCGCCAATTCCTTTCTGCAGAAAGAAATTCTCAAACAAAAGTGGGAGTTCGATGGCTTTATTGTCTCCGACTGGGCTACGGTCAGAGAGCTTATGGTTCATGGGTATACGGGGGGTGAAAAATCCTCTGCTGAAAAGGCATTTTTAGCAGGCCTGGATATGGATATGACTTCCGGGCTTTTCCTAAAGCATATTCCAACTTTAGTAGAAGAGGGGATGATAGAAGAGGAGCTTCTCGACGAAGCTGTTTATCGCATTTTGAAGGTCAAAGATGATTTGGGACTTTTTGATGATCCCTATAAATACTGTAAAGGCGAAAAGAAATCCCCCTTATCCTTAGCACCTAAACTTCAAAGTAAGGTTTTGCAACTAGCAGAAAGATCAGCGGTTCTTCTAAAAAATCGGGAAAACATCCTTCCTCTGGCATCGTCTGGCCTTAAGGTGGCGGTGATAGGCCCCTTGGGAAATGACAAGACGTCTCCTTTAGGAAATTGGCGGCTGGCAGCTAAAGAAAATCAGGCCATTTCGCTATGGGAAGGGCTTTCCCAGCATCAGGCTACAAATGAACTGACTTTTTCTCCAGGTGTTCGTTTGTTGGAAAAGTCACCCGCTTTTTCTCAAGCTGCCGTGATAAATGTGTCGGATACTTCCGGAATGGCGGATGCCGTTCGTGCTGCTGAACAGGCAGATGTGGTTATCTTGGCGATGGGCGAACATGGAATGATGAGCGGTGAAGGACGCAGTCGCGCTCATTTAAACCTTCCCGGACTGCAAAGTAAGTTGCTAAACGCTATCCACGAAGTCAATGAAAACATTGTTTTAGTACTCAATACAGGAAGACCTCTGGTCTTGACAGATATCGAGTCCAAAGTAAAAGCTATCCTTCTTGCCTGGCATTTGGGCGATCATCATGGTCAGGCATTGGCCAACTTAATTTATGGCGACGCCACTCCGAGTGGAAAGCTTCCCATGACCTTTCCCCGAGCTTTAGGACAAATCCCCATTTACTACAACCACTATTCTACTGGAAGACCTTCTTCCGCGAATCCACGAGATGTTTTTCATTCGCATTACAGTGATGAAGCTAATGAGCCGCTTTATCCCTTCGGCTTTGGATTGAGTTACACTACCTTTTCATATAGTGATTTGGAGGTGAAACGGATCCTCGGAGAGGAAACCAAAGTTCAACTTACAATAAAAATCACAAATACAGGTCCCAGGCGGGGTAGAGAAGTGGTCCAACTGTACGTAAAAAAGCACTATGCTGAAACCGTCCAGCCAGTCCGGGCCCTAAAGGGATTTCAGTCTGTTCTTCTCGACCCAGAAGAATCTGGAAAGCTAACTTTTACGCTTACGTCAACCGAGCTGGGATACTACAATGCTCAAGGAAATTGGAAGTGCGATTCCTCTCCATTTACATTCTTTATAGGGTCAAACTCCAACGCTAAACTATCAGAAACCATTCAGCTGGACTTTTCCAGTTCCGAAATTTTACCTAACCAACACGAAAATCATTAATGATGAAAACAGTATTTACATTTTTAAGCTTGATGCTCATAGCATCGTTAGGATTTGCCCAAAATGGGCCGATCACTTTTGAACCCGGAGAAGAAGGGGCCGACTGGACTTGGGAGGTCTTTGAAAATGACACCAATCCGGATCTACAAATCATCCCTAATCCCGACACCATGGGTGCTAATACCTCTGCCACTGTAGCACAGTTTACAGCATTGCAAACTGGTGCGCCTTTTGCCGGCTGCCAATCAGAACAAACGGTTGATCTGGGAACCTTCGAATGGGATAGCACCAATCGAACAGTGAAAATTATGGTTTGGAAGTCTGAAATAAGCGATGTGGGAATAAAATTTGACACTGAAACGGGCTGGTCTGAAGGCGAAATAAAGGTCTCAAATACCGTTGTGAATGAGTGGGAAGAACTCACATTCGATTTCTCTAATGCTCAAAACCCTCCTCCCGGAAACGGGCAGTTGAGCCGTATTGTCATTTTCCCGGATTTTAATAATGAGGGAAGATCGCAGGACAATGTCGTATACTTTGATAACGTGCGTTTCGAGGAAGCCTCTGCAGAACCTGATGAGGTAGTTGTAGAGGTGGATGCTGCTGCGACCTTCACCGGCTTTGCGAATGTATTTGAGACACCCGCGAATGGCGGTGGCTTTGCATTTGGATCGCCCTGGGGTGTTGCTGATATTAAGTCTGTTATAGATACAGCTGGAAACTCAGTGACCTTATTCCCGAATTTCAATACCTATGCAGATAATCCCGATGACCCGTTTTGGGTGGATCAGACCACGGGTTTAGGAAATAAAGTATTCGAAGGAAACACTTTTGTCGAAGATGCCTCTCTGGCAGGAAAGACCGTCACTTTTGAAGGGGAAGTGGAAAGCTATACACTATCTCCCGATTATGAAACCCGAGTATATATCAAAGTCTTCAATTCTGATTTTTCTGAACTAAAGGAAGTGTCAGAGCCCTTAACAGAAGCGGGCTCCTTTTCGATAACCTTTGATAATCCGGAAGCGGCAGATGCCGTGGTACAATACGGTTTTTCGGTTACAGGAATTAACGCAAACCCGGCAGATGAAGCCGCTTTAGGAAATGTGGTGATTGTAGCCGGCGACGGCGGCACAGGTCCCGAGGAGGAAGTAGTGGGCGTTGATGCCAATGCAAACTTTTTGGGCTTTGCGAATGTGTTTGAAACGCCGGCCAATGGTGGTGGCTTTGTTTTTGGATCGCCCTGGGGTGTGCCAGATATCAAATCTGTCATCGACTCAACCGAAAATACGGTGACGCTTTTCCCTAACTTCAATACCTATGGCGACAATCCCGACGATCCGTTTTGGGTTGACCAAATGACAGGCCTGGGAAATAAGACGTTCGAAGGGAATACCTTTGTGGAGGACACCTTGCTAGCTGGCAAGACCGTTACTTTTGAAGGTGAGGTCGCAAGTTACACCCTATCGACTGACTACCTAACGAAGGTGTATATTAAGGTATTCAATTCCGACTTTTCCGTTTTAAAGGAGGTTACGGATACGCTCACCGAGGCGGGACCCTTTTCCATCACTTTTGACAATCCGGAAGCGGCAGACGCCGTGGTACAATACGGTTTTTCAGTTACAGGAATTAATGCAAACCCGGCAGATGAAGCCGCTTTAGGAAATGTGGTGATTGTAGCCGGCGACGGCGGCACAGGTCCCGAGGAGGAAGTAGTGGGCGTTGATGCCAATGCAAACTTTTTGGGCTTTGCGAATGTGT
>Ga0209942_1000263_pt1 | contig 32234 bp, 39 predicted proteins | sample SalPonR1_A_D2_MG_FD_185695 | JGI IMG/M metagenome (GOLD analysis project Ga0209942, IMG submission 185695) | Salt pond soil microbial communities from South San Francisco under conditions of wetland restoration - Salt Pond MetaG R1_A_D2_MG... ...
TTTCTACTTTCTACGTTCTACTTCCCTATCGTTTCTGTCATTACGGCTTTTATTGTGTGCATTCTGTTTTCGGCTTCGTCGAAGACTACTGAGTATTTGCTTTGGAAGACTTCGTCTGTGACTTCCATTTCTTCGAGCCCAAATTTCTCTTTTATTTCTCGTCCCACTATTGTGTTGAGGTCGTGGAAGGAAGGCAGGCAGTGCATGAAGACCACATCGGGATTTCCTGTGGCTTTAACCATGTCCATGTTGACCTGGTAGGCTCCCAAGAGCCTAATCCGCTCCTCGAACAGGTCTTCCTCTCCCATGGATACCCATACGTCAGTGTAGAGTACGTCCGCATCCTTTACGCCAGCTTTTATGTCCTCGGTAAGTTCAATCACGGCGCCGGTTTTTTCCGCCAAAAGGCGCATCTCGGAGACAAGCTCGCCTGCAGGGAAAAGTTCCTTGGGCGCAACCGCCACGAAGTGCATTCCCATTTTAGCCGCTCCAATCATGAGCGAATTGCCCATGTTGTTTCTGGCGTCGCCTATGAATACGAATTTCATTTTGTTTAAGGGCTTGCCTGTGTGCTCCATGGCCGTCATGAAGTCGGCAAGGATTTGTGTGGGGTGGTAAAGGTCGGTCAGGCCGTTCCATACGGGAACCCCTGCGTTTTGAGCCAAAGCGTCCACCGTTTCCTGCGCAAATCCCCTGAATTCGATTCCGTCGTAGTATCTGCCCAGAACCTTTGCAGTGTCGGCTATGGATTCCTTTTTGCCCATTTGGCTGTTTGACAGGAATGTAACATTGGCGCCTTCGTCGAATGCCGCCACTTCAAAAGCGCAGCGGGTCCTTGTGGATGTCTTTTCGAAAAGCAGAACCACGTTCTTGCCCTCCATAAGGTCTCCCTTGATACCCGATCTCTTCTTCTTTTTCAGGTCGATGGCCTTGTCGAGAAGGTGGCGAATTTCCTCCGGCGAAAAATCCTTTAGAGTTATGAAGCTTCTTCCTTTAAGATTTACTGGCATGGTATTGTCCCCCTTAAGTACAGTTAAAAGTAGAAAGTTGAAAGTTGAAAGTTTATAAGTACAGTAGTAAGTAGAAAGTGGAAAGTGGAAAGAAAAAGAAAAAAGAATTAATACAAAAACTATAAGTACAGCATTAAGTTTAAAGTTAAAAGTGGAAAGTTATAAGTACAGTTTAAAGTTGAAAGTTGAAAGAAAAAGAATAAAATACAAAACTTTAAGTACGGTAGCAAGTTGAAAGTTGAAAATACAACTGGCAACGGGATAAATGCAAAACATTTTTAAAACCTATATGCATCAAAGTGATTTTGCGCTCTTAATTTTTTCCTTTTGTTTTTCCCTTTGTTCTTTCTTTCCACTTTCTACTTTCCACTTTCCACTTTCCACTTTCCACTGCTTTTATTCTCTCACAAGCGGCATGCTCATGCACCTGGGGCCTCCTCGGCCTCTTACGAGCTCGGAGCCCTCTATTTCGACTACTTCTATTCCCCTCTGCCTGAGTGTCTCGTTTGATATTTCGTTTCTATTGTATGTTACGACGACTCCGGGAGCTATTGCAAGTGTGTTTGTGCTGTCGTTCCACTGCTCCCTTGCGGCGGTTATTTCATCGCCTCCACCGCTTTGTATGAATTCTATGGCCGGCACTTTAAGGGCTTTTTTAAGGGCCTTCTTGAGGCTTTGCATGGGCTCTACCTTCAAGGCGCCATTTTTGCCCGGTGTCAGCCTGTATGCGGAAACCGACTCCTCGACTCCCGGATATATGGTGAATTTATCGTAGTCGAGCATTGTGAAGACCGTGTCCAGATGCATGTATGCCCGCGCGAAAGGTATTTGAACTGCGTAGACTTCCCTTATGCCGGAGTCTGACCCGAAAAGATTTTGAGCAATCTTCTCTATTGCCTTGGGCGATGTCCTCTGGCTGCAGCCTATGAGAACCACGCTCTCGCTTATTACGAAGATGTCCCCTCCCTCTAAGCTGTTTTTGCAGCTGTAGTCGTACCACAGGGGGCTTTCGTCTTTTTTAAACAGGGGATGCTCGCTGTAAAGATACTTAAGCATCATTGTTTCACGGTTTCTGGCCCTTGTGTTCATTGAATTTACGCTGAGCCCGTTTCCTATTACTGCTCCGGGATCCCTTGTGAAATAAAGGTTTGGAATAGGATCCATGTAGAATGGATAGTCTTCGTCTATGTAGTCGGCCAGTGTCTTCGCGTCTCCGGGATCGGGGAAGTCGTCTTTGTGGATGCCCGCTATGAGGGCCTCCGAAAGCTCTCCGGCCTTCTTTTGCATTAGATATGCTGAAATTTCATCTTTAAGCCTTATGCTTGAAATGTCGCTCAGCCTGAGGGCTTCGGCAATAAGGCTCTCTTTCACTTTTTCGCCATCGAGTATCTCCTCGAGGAGCTCTTCGTAATAATATACCCGGCAGCCCCTTTGGCGCAGTACGTCCGCGAATGCATCATGCTCCCCTTGCATCTGCTTTAGCCATGGAATGTCGTCGAAAAGAAGTTCGTCCAGAGACTGGGGCGTAAGCCTCTCAAGCTCCTTGCCGGGACGGTGAAGAAGTACCGCCTTGAGTTTCCCTATTTCCGATCTTACATTGAGAAAAGCTTTCGTATTATTCATTGGCGCCTCCACCTTGCCTGTGATTTGAATTGTTTGCGATTTGAAGAATTCAATTCTTTGCTTCTTATCAGTATAACACTCTCGGCATGGATTTTAAATCGGCATCTGCCATCTTTTGTCATTTTGCCTTCCGTATGTTGATACCCAATGAAGGCTCGGCGGATGCATTTATTTTTGCAAAACTATGACCCGCAGTTTCCTGCAGGCCTTTTGTTTATGATGCGAAAAATATATTGCGTTCATTTCTGAGAAGTTTGATCTCCACTGTTTCGGTAAGAACATCCGAATAGCTGTATGAAACCGTTCTTTCCGAATCGAGACCGTTGTTGATTCTTACGATGAAGATGTTCGAATATACTTCCTCAAGCACGCCTTCCTTAACAAGCACTTTCTTTCTACCCTTGTTGGTCTTTAAAACTACCTTTTCCCCAATACAATCCTGTACGTTTCTTTTGATGATAGATAGCGTTTCTTTTGTCGCCAAAGGGACATCACCTTCCTCTGTTTGTATACAGTATTATTGTAACACTATTCCCCCCCTGCGTCAAGCGAAATAAAATATTTTACTATATCGAAACTGCAATGTCAAAAGGTTTCGGGATTTTTTTTGAAAAAATGTTTTTCTTGCTCTTATTTGCGCAAAACGGACTTGTTTTCATTTTGTTTTCGCATGCCCCCATTGAAATATCCAATGGGATTTGGACGTCCGCAGCCGCCTCTGCACGGCTTTCGGTCCCTTTTGCATGCATGGAAAACAGATGCCGATGCCGCAAATCTTGAATCTTACAAATAGAATTTCTTGAGGCTTTCTATTCCCTCTCTTATGTATTCCTTGCCTCCGTATTCGCATGAGGCCTCCATGTTGGCAGGCTTTTTGGCGCTTGAAATGACTTTCATGGCCTCGTCTGAATCGAAGGCCCATCCGTCCTTGGGCCTTTGCCCCGAACGCATGGGTATGTGCCTGTATTTTACGTAAAAGCTGTTTGAACAGTAGGCCTCCCGCCCCTTGGTGGTCCAAAGGTGGAAAGCGTCGGCAGCCCCCGACAAAAGTCTGAGGTTTTCCATGAAGTCGAATTTTCTCACTACAGAGGCAAAATAAAGGTGGCCGGTGTCGAGAAGTATACCCAAGCTTGCGTATTTGCCTATTTCCCTTTTCCAGTCCTCTATTTCGTAAAAGGACTCGTTGGATCCGAAGTATTCCAAAAGCAGAAGGGCGCCGTGGGATTTTGCCATCGCATCCAGTCTTGCAAGCGCGTCTTTCAGTATTTGTTTGAATGTTCCCGCCTCGTAGTCTGCTCTCTCGTAGCGTCCGGGGAAATGTATCACAAAATATTCGCACTTGCTGGGAGTAAGGCGCCCCAAGTTGTGCTCAAGAAGGCTGAAGGAAAGTTCTCTCATTGCCGGGTCGGGGTCGAGGTAGAAGGCGTCAAGGAAATAGTGCCCGAACCAGTCCGGGATGAAAATGGGCAGGTGTATGCTGTATGCCACAGACGCCTCTTGTGCAAGTTTCATATCCCTCATTATTCTCTCGGCCTTGCTCTCCCAGGCGTCCATGCCCCCCAGGCAAAACTCAACCCGGTTAAGGTCAAGCTCCCGGGCTTCGCCGAGTCCTATGAACACTGCGTTGGTTCCAAAATTATTTTTCATTGCTGTTTCCCTTTCATTGATCCGGCCAAAGTTAGCCCTCATTCGCCATATGACCTTTTGGGCAGAAGTGGACCAAAAAATGTCTGTCCCTTTTTGGTTCTTTTTAGTTGGCTTAGTTGGCGGCGTCGAGAAGGTAGGCTTTGCCGTCCTTTACGCCCAGGAATATGAAGTTTTCTTCCATTTCGAGGGTCTCCTCTTTACCTGTCCCAAGGTCCTGTATCACCAAAATGTTGTTGTCCTCTGCCTTTTGGGGATAAACGAGCTTGTTTTCCCAGCTCCATATCATCGAAGACGGAGAGTCGTAGGCCATGCTCCCTCCGGGATAGGCGATTTGCGAGTAGCCCTCTATGGCGTCGTAGCTCTTCATCTGGTTTCCGTATATTCCAAGAAGAATTATTTGTGAGTCTCCGTGCCATGTTATCTTTTCCTCTTCTTGGCCGTCACGCATGATTGTACCTTCTCCGGTCTTTTCGAGTTTTATTGCGGTAAGCATGCCTATGCTTTCTATGAAGCGCGGCTCTCTCGCTTTTTTGACAAGCGCCACTGCCATGCCTGTCTCGGTGTTTATTCCGTATATGTCGGATCTGTTGCCCATTTCCGAATATCCTTCGGAAAATATGACTTTGTCGCTTACCCAGTCGAAGTGGAGGTCAAGTGGAACTGTGCCGTCTCCGGCCGAGTATATGTGAAATGGCATCTCTGTCAGGGATAGGATTGTTCCGCTCTCCATGTCAATGAGCATTAGGCTTGCGGCCGTTTTGCCTATCTCGTTTTGGCTTATGAATGCCGCCGCAGTTTCGCCGCCGGGCGAAAGGCGTATTCCCCTGAATCTCCAACCCTTTGGAAGCAGATTGGCAAAGCGGCTTTTGAGCAGCCCCACCTGGTCCGTTTCAAGGGTTTGGCCGCTCGCCTGGTCATATATAACCTTGTCGAATTGAAGGTATTCAGAAGGCTTTCCGTACTTGTGCAGCATGAGCAGACCGTCCTCCACTCTTCCGGAAAGGTATCTGACGCCCTCAAAGGCTTCCCCTCCGAGCGTTTGGATTGTCTGGGCCATAAACTGCGACTTAAGGTCTAGGACCTTTATGCTCTGCCGCTCCCCGACGTCCAACCTCCATGAGTTTCCTATTCCGAATTCTCCTTGCATAGAAAGGCCTATCATGTCCTCGGCACCCGATATGTTTATTTCATATGTCCCCTCGGAGAGGTCCTCTAGGGTTATTTCTACTGACGAGTCACTTTCCCATTCGAAGGACACTAGGGGAATATCCCCGCCGGATTGAAAATCCATGTTTCCGAGTATGGCTTTTTCGACGCTCAAAGTATTTACGGGGCGCTTGAAGGAGAGTCTGAAAACCTTTGTTCCTTCAGTAGTCCAGTACTCGGGCTCTAAAAGGTCTCCCTCCTCAGAAATCCTCTTCATTTCCGCGCTGTTGGGCTCGTATCTGTTTATGTAAAAAGCTACCGGCTCACGGAGCCTTGCCCCCTCCTCAAAGAATATGTCGCTGCCCACGGCTATCTTGAGCGTCTCCACCTCAGCGTCCGAAGGAGGTATGTTCATCCACACCACGGTCCTGTCCACTCCCGCATATCCTATTCCGACGCGGTCCATTATTTCCATATTTTCTGTCTCTACTGAGAAGCCGCCGATTTTTTCTATGTTGACGGGTTCTGAAAATTTAAATGTCAGGTTTATGTTTCCGGACATGACCTTTGTGCTTCCCGACTGTATTCTCTCGCTGCCAACCGGACCGTTGATGTAAATTTCGGGCGGCATTACCTGCCTTGCCACCGCCGTTTCCCCTTCGGATACGGAAGGTTCTCCAGAAGGTCCCGAAAGCCCCATATAGTCTCCCGCCGCAAAAAGAAGCAGTGCGACCAAGATGATAGTTGTCAGAATTCCTATTGCCACTTTTGCCATGTTCATATTATCTCCTCCATCAAGGGTAATGGATCGACGCCCTTTTAATAGACGCACCCATTTTCATTATAGACTATGTTTCGGGTGAAAGTGTTCCAAAATTATTGCAATTTTTCGATAAGCTACCTTGCATTGCAAGATAGCTTATGTTATTATGTAATTGCTCAAGAACGAAGATATGCCGCAAATTCGATGAAAGGAAGATCTCAAGATGAACATACAATTTAAAAAAGGTGTCTTGGAACTGCTGGTTCTTTCCATCCTCAAGAAGCGCGACTGCTACGGATACGAACTGGTAAACGAGATTTCAAAAAACATAAGCATTTCGGAAGGAACCATATACCCCCTCCTGAGGCGTCTGACCAAGGATGGGTATTTCGAAACATACCTGAAGGAGTCCAAGGAAGGTCCGCCCAGGAAGTACTACCGCCTGACAAAACAGGGTGATTCCACCCGGATCGATTTGGAGTCGGAGTGGTACGATTTCATAAAGAAGGTAAACAACATTGTAGGAGGCGACAAGACGTATGAATGAAAAAAGGTTTCTTCAATTCCTGGAAAAGGAGCTTTCCGGGATTCCGCAAGAAGAAAAAAAGGATATATTGTTTGACTACAGGGAGCATTTCACTATGGGCAAGGCCGATGGAAAATCGGAGGAGGAAATAGCCAAGGCATTGGGCAACCCGACTGCGCTGGCCAGAAAATACAAGGCGGAGTATTATGTTGAAAACGCGGAAAGGAACCGGACTGCCGGCAATCTGTTCAGGGCCGTGCTTGCAACGCTTGGCCTGGGCTTTTTCAATCTCGTGTTCGTTTTAGGTCCCTTCATAGGGCTGTTGGCTATAATCTTCGCACTATTCGCCGTATCGGCGGCTGCGGTCATTTCGGGAATAGCCGTGTTCACAGAGGCGGCTTCGCTTCCCTTCTTTTTTGGAAATGCCCATCTTCCGGCGTTCGTTGCGGAAAACACGGCGGCTTCGGCCTTCCTTTCAGTCGGGCTCGTTTCACTGGGATGCCTCATGCTTATTGCTGTTGGATACGTGTCGGTGTGGGTGTTCCGGATCACTCTGAAATATCTTAAACTCAACATAAACATAATTGCAAGGAGGTAGAGAAATGAAAATCGATTTAAAGCGAGCCATGTTTTGGCTTGCCGGCACGGCCGTAGTATTTCTTGGAATTTCCTTTTTCCTTTTCAGGCAGGCCGGAGTCGTTCCATCGGACCTTTCCCGTTTCTACTCTTCTTCGGGAAACGGATACTCTAAAAGGATAAACGACACTATGAGCCTAGGAAATGAGGCTTATGAAAGCATAGAAATAAAAACGGTCAGCGTTCCGGTCGAGGTGGTTCCGACCCTCGGAGTGTTGAAGGCTGAATTGACGGGCAATTTCACGGCTTCAGACGAGCAGTCGATGCCCTATCTGGACGTGTCTGCAACCGACGAGGGGCTGTTTATCGAGGTCAAGCATCCTAAAGGGCTTTTTGCGGGAGCAGTTTCGGTTGATTCGCTGCTTTCGGTCTACATCCCTGAAAACAGCCTTGACGAGCTGGGCGTAAAAACCGTGTCCGGAAATATAAATGTGGGCTCGCTTAAAATCAAAAGGGCAAACCTGGGCTCGGTCTCGGGTGCCATAAATGCGGAGCGCCTGTCCCTTTCTGAAGGAGTGTTCGAGACTTCATCCGGCAACATAAAGATAGGTTCGCTTTCGGGGCGGATCCTGTCAAAGACCACTTCGGGCAAAATGGACATAAGCTTCGAAGAAATAGAAAGCCCAGTATACCTGGAAAGCATTTCGGGCAATGTGGACATTTCTCTTCCGCAAAACGCCTCATTTACCCTTAAAACGGAAACTGTTTCAGGAAACCTTGTATGCGGGGCGCCCTTGACCATTAAGGGAGGAAAGGACGACAACCTGCTTGCCGACATAGGCGGAGGCGGGCCCATAATGGAAATCAGGACGGTTTCAGGAGACATGAATTTGCATTAGCACTATCTGAAATGCGCGCTATGTAGTATAATTTATTAGTAAAATAACAAACAAATACAAAAAGGAAAGTGATTTCATGGACTACCGAAAAGAACTGAAAAACACAAAGAGGCTGGTCGTCAAGCTGGGAACCTCTACATTGACCCATCCGAGCGGAAAGCTCAATTTCGGGAGGATAGACCTAATTGCAAGGATTCTTTCCGACTTGAGAAACAAAGGCCTGGAAATCGTTCTTGTGACATCAGGAGCAATAGCGACAGGAACCATACGTTTGGGCATGAAGGAAAAACCAACGGACCTTCCCGGAAAACAGGCAGCAGCCGCCATAGGACAGTCCGCCCTCATGAGGATTTACGAAAAGTTTTTCCAAACATACGACCAGATCGTGGGCCAGGCCCTCATAACCAAGTCCGTTCTTGAAGATCCATTGACGAAAGAAAATGCCGAGAACACCTTCAACCGGCTTCTTGAATGGGGAACAATACCAATAGTGAATGAAAACGACACCATAGCCACTGACGAAATAGAGGCGGGATACAAGGGGCGTTTGGAATTCGGAGACAACGACACCTTGTCGGCCACTGTTGCGGCCCTCATAAACGCCGACCTGCTTGTGCTTATGAGCGACATAGACGGTCTGTTCACAGCCGACCCCAGGAAGGACCCTTCCGCCAAGATAATGAGAATCATCGAAGAAATTGACGAAAAGATCGAAGAAGCGGCCGAGGGAGCCGGATCGGACTTTGGAACCGGAGGCATGGTGACAAAGATAAGGGCTGCGAGGATATGCAAAAAGGCCGGCATAAGCACACTCATAATGAACAGCGATTCCCCCGAGCTACTCTATGCCGCGCTCGAAGGCGTTGAGATAGGAACACTTTTCCCTGCAAAGGCATAAGCCTTTGTCTTAAAAAAAAAACAAAACCGCAGATAGGGCATGGGAATTATTTCTCTTCCGTATCTGCGGTTTTTGTAGTTGATTCTGAAAAATTCCTCGCCCTCATCGGCCCAGCTTCCTTTCAAGCTCAATGAATCCGGAACCGAAAACCCTTATGCTTTCTTGGGGAGTATTCTCATGGGCGCATGCGGCATACTCATCCACTTCTCTTTTGTCCTTGCGGCCGTGATGGAGAGATGCAGGGCCTCCAATGCATCCGTTTTCGCAGGCCATTGTCTCAATGAAATTTTCCTTAAGCCTTCCAGCCTTGTAAAGCCTTATGGCCTTCTCGCATTCCTTTATGCCGTCGAAGCATGCAGGCTTTAGCTCTACACCGGAGTCCATTTTCTTTACAATATCGCCAACCGCAGAGGAGAGACCTCCGCTGCGGGCAAACATGCGTCCTCCGGAGGAGGCATTGTTTAAGGGGCTCTCCTCAATATGGTTGAGCGGTATATCAGCCGCTTCAAAAATGGCTGCAACTTCCTCGAATGTTATTACAAAATCGATGTCCTCCGGAAATTCTTCCGCTTCCCCTTTTTTTGCTATGCAGGGACCTATGAAAACAATTCTGGCCTCAGGGTCTGTTTTTCGCAAAAGCCTAGCCGCCGCTATCATGGGGGAAACCGTTTGCGACATGTTCCCCAAAAGTTCGGGGTAGTGTTTCTTTACGAAAAGCACGTATGAAGGGCAGCAGGAATTTGTCATCATTCCTTTTTCTTCTATTTCATCGACAAAATCCTCCGCTTCCTTGAGCGCCACAAAGTCTGCTCCAAGCGCAGCCTCGACTACGTCGCGAAAACCGAGCTTCTTTAGCGCGGCAACTATGTTTTCTATTTTGTATCCGTAAAACTGGCTCGATATGGCCGGAGCCACAACAGCATAGACCTTAAAGGCATCTTGTTTGCGTGATTCCTTTAGAAGTCCTATGACATCTGTCACAAACGACTTGTCCATTATTGCTCCGAAGGGACATTGGTAGACGCAGGCCCCGCAGAGTATGCATTTTTCATCGTCTATTATAGCCTTTTTGTTTTCGTTCATTGATATGGCTCCGACCGGGCAGGCCCTGCGGCATGGCCTCATCACGTCCGAAATGGCATTGTAGGGGCATGCCTTTCGGCAGGCTCCACATTCTATGCATTTCTTTGAATTTATGAAGGCCTTGCCGCCTATGTGGCTTATAGCGTCTACAGGACAGGCCTCGGAGCAGTAGTTGGCAAGGCATCCCCTGCAAGCCTCTGTCACTACAAAGCGGCTTATGGGGCATTCGTCGCATGCCGAATCGATGACCTGTATTACATTCCCCCCTCCTTCATTTCCTTCCATGGCCAGTTTTACGCGGTCCTCAATTATTGCCCTCTCCTTGTATATGCAGCACCTTGTTATGGGCTCAGGCCCTGTTATTATCCTTTCGGGAATTCCCCTCATAAGGTCGGGGTCTTCTGAATATGCCGCCTTTGCAACTTCTTTTAGCACGCTGTGTTTTATCAGCTGAACATTATTTTCGAAGGTTCTCATTTTTTCTCCTTGTTTTCATATCGGGACAAAGCCCTTTTTTCTCTATATATACCTGAAAGACACTTCTTTGCCCAAGCGCCTCATTACATCGGCCAAGCGATCAACCTCCTGCATCTTTATGCTGAGGTCTATGGGAAGGTCCGGATTCTGATGGGCAGGATTTATGGCCTTGCCCACCCAAAGCGTGAGGTTGGTGCAGTCCTCCATAAGAATCCTTGCAAGTTTTGCGGCTCCGTTCTTTTCTTTGAGTTTTACGGTCTGCCCCTCGTTCCCTACGATAAAGCCTTTAAGTATCTCAACCGTGCGGCGCAGGGTGAGAACGCCCTCTGTCACAAGGTCGAAGCCTCTTATGCTTCCAACGGGCGGAAGTTCCGGGCTTAGTGTGTCGTAATCGACGACTATTTCCTCCTTAAGCTCCCTTGCGACTATGTTGGCGGCTGTCCCTCCGCAGATTACACGCTTTCCGCCAGAGCCGACAAGCTCGCGGACCAGCCATCCGTCGACTCGGCAGTCCTCAGGCGGTCCTGTAAAAAGATGGAGCGTTTCGGGGCGGCGTATTTTTATGGTGGCGACCGTCGTGTCGTCCCCGGGCTTTTCCATGTAAAGGCAGCTGCAAGCCTCTACCAGGTCCTTTGAAATTATCTTGGCGCTTTTCTTGCCTATTCTCCTGTCCAAAAACTCCTTTACTTGGGGCCATTGCCAACCCAGATTCATGAAGCCGCCCACGCCGGCATGAATGACACCGTCGGATACGAGCACAAGCGTGTCTTCTTCCTGCAGCTCGAAGCTGCTCTCATGTATGGTCTTGCCCGATATGTCCAGGCTCTTTCTGGGCAGGTCCTCATACTTGCCGTTTCTGTAAAAGAAAATGGGAGGATTGTCGTATTCCGCAATGTAGACTTCCCTGTTATCCTGTATCTTGACTATTGCGAAGGTGGAATAGGCGAGCTGCCTAACCTGGCATACTGGAAGAGTCTTTACTATTGTGTCCACCGTTTCATATATGTCTGCGCCCTCCCTTAGCATTGTGGCGGCTATCTTTGTTGTAAGGGTTGCCAGTATGTTGGCCTTGACACCGCTTCCCAGTCCGTCGGCCAGGACGACTATGGTGCTGTCCTCTGTACGCACGACCTCCACCTTGTCGCCGCAAAGTTCTTCGCCGTATTTGTTTATGCTGTCCACGGACACATCTGCAAAATATTTCATTAGTATCCTCCCCCTTCCTTCTGGGAGAGTTTCTTTAGCTTCATGAGGGTGACCTTTGTCTCTGCAGTCGTTTCCCCCAGGAGGGAAGCTATTTCCTGGGCAACCCTCATTTGCTTGTCTATGACCTTTTGGGCCGCATCTATTGTGTTTTTCTTCATTTCGGCAAGTTCAGCCTGGCCTTTCTCCTGGCGGGTGACGTCCGACATTATGCAAAGCAAAACTTCCTGCTCCTCGATGTAGAGGACGCTCTCAAGCATAGTCAGCCCGTAGTTGGCATACGCCACTTTGTGGTTGTATAGATTTTTTTTCGTTTCAAGCACATCACGGAAAATTTGCGCGTCCAGCAGATCCTCCATGTCCCTTCCCTTCCACGCTTTGGCGTCTATCTGAAAAACAGCCTCGGCCCTGGGGTTTGCCTCTTTTATCCTGAGTTCCCTGTCTAGCATGAATATTATGTTTGGGCTGTTGTCGAATATTATGTTTTTGAGACTTTCCGCACGTGCCCTCATGTAGGGAAGGCACATGGATGTCTCCGCCATCCCCTCGAAGACGGCAACCGCCTTTTCCCTGCAGTTTCCATATCCGCAGGCCTCGCAATTGAGTTGGTCCTTTTCTGTGTATTTCCACATGCGCTGCAGTATTTTTTTTATGTCTTCCTCTTTTGGCTGGGCCTTTTTTACGGGACGGGCGGAATAAGAAGCAGAAATGTCGAAGGCGGGAGGAAACATTTTGTCTCCGCCCTCCCCTATTGCGCTTATTCTTTCCCTGTAGTTTTGTATGCACTTTTCCCGGCCGTAATAGTTGGGGGCGGACGAAGGCAATACGGGGCCGCCTATGCAGCTTCCCCTGCAAACGCTTATCTCCACAAAGGCCGCTTCTTCTTTTACGCTCCCAAGATACTTAAGCATTTCCTTTGCCTCCTCTATTCCGTCGACCTGGCGGCAGGAAAGAAGGTCCTCAAGGCCTGAGGCTATTCCTCCCTTTAAGGGATAGGCCGCTCCCATAGCAGTGCTCCTGCTGTCAAATGGCAGAGGTTTCAAGTCTGTAACACATATCTCCCTGTCGTCAAACCACTCCTTGAGCTCCTTGAAGGTGAGGACAGCGTCAACCGGGCTTTTTTCTGCTTCCTCCGCCTCTTTTTTCTTGGCTGCGCAGGGGCCTATGAAAACAGTGAATGCCTCTTTCCCATAGAGAAATTTGATCAGTTCGCAGTGGGCCAGCATAGGCGATTTGACAGGCAAAAGATTTTCCGAAAGGTCCGGATAGTATTTCTCAATCAAATTGACCGCGGACGGACATGCGGAAGATATATACAGGCCCGGTCCCTTCTCCTTGACAATTTCGCGGTATGCCCTGGTTACGAGGGCTGCTCCCGATGCCGTCTCCTCGACATGGGAAAAGCCAAGTTTCCTGAGCGCTGATGAAATCTGCTCCGGCTTTTTTTCCCCGAAAACACCTGCGAAAGAAGGCGCCACGCTTGCCACAACTTCCCTGCCATCTGAAATTGCCTTCCTTATGTTAAAGAGTTCGCTTTTGATTGAAATAGCTTGCTGAGGGCAGATGGTCTGGCAGTTTCCGCAAAAGATGCACCTCTCCTCTACAACCTCCGCCCTGTCGTTAACCATCCTTATGGCCTTGGAAGGACAGGCTCGCAAACACTTGTAACAGTTGTTGCATTTTTCCTTGTCTATCTCAAACAGGTTCATTTTTCCGCCTCCAGTTTCTTTGCCTTGGCAAGGACATGGTTTTCGAAAAATTCCCCGACATTGTCTTTCCTAACAGAATGGATATTTCCGCCGAATTTGACAGAAACGGCTTTGGTGCACTGACCCAGGCAAAATGCCGCCTTGATTGTTATTTGTTCCTCCATCCCATTTTCCTTGACCATATTCTCCATGGCCCTTATTACATCGTACGAGCCCTTCAAGTGACACGCGCTTCCAACACATATGCTTATTTCCATGTCTTCTCCTTTTGTTATATTTTTAACAATCTCTTTCAAAAAAATGTACCTCCAACCCGAAGAATTGCATCATCTGCAGGCTGAAGATAATAAAAATTATTACGAGGAGTTGCTTGAAAAAGATTTATCATTTAGCTTGTATACAATATACTATATCCAATCACCCTTTTGCAAGTCATTTTTTGATATTTGATGTTAATTATTTGTTAATTTATTAATTTATACTGTTATCAATCAAAAACCCCCGGAATCAGGCTAGATGCATCCGGGGGTTTTGCAGTCAAACTTTCTATTCTTGCTCTTTTTCCACTTCTCCGACTATTTCCTTTAGAGACGCCGCCAACCCTGCCAAGCTTTGTATCTCGGAAGGTATTATAAGTTTTGTGGCCTTTCCGTCCGCCACTTTTTCAAGAGCCTCCAGGCTTTTTATGGATATTACCATGTTGTCGGGCCTCGCCGCCTTGATCATTTTAAGACCTTCGGCTGTTGCGCTTTGCACCTTGAGTATGGCTTTTGCCTTACCCTCGGCTTCGCGTATTGCGGCCTCTTTTTTTGCCTCCGCGTTAAGTATTGCGGATTCTTTGTTTCCCTCTGCAATGAGTATGACCGACCTTTTTTCTCCCTCTGCCCTGAGGATGGATTCTCTTCTGCCTCGCTCTGCCTTCATCTGCCTCTCCATTGCGTCCTGTATCTCTTCGGGAGGCATTATGTTCTTGAGCTCGACGCGGTTGACCTTTATGCCCCAGGGGTCTGTGGCCTCGTCAAGTATGCTGCGCATTTTGGTGTTTATAACGTCCCTCGATGTGAGGGTCTGGTCAAGCTCGAGCTCGCCTATTATGTTACGCAGCGTGGTCGCCGTGAGGTTTTCTATTGCGCTCATTGGGTTCTCGACTCCGTAGGCGTATGCCTTAGCGTCCGTTATTTGATAGTATACAACGGTGTCTATCTGCATTGTTACGTTGTCCTTGGTTATTACGGGCTGGGGCGGAAAATCAATCACGTGCTCCTTGAGCGAAACCTTGCCCGCTATGCGGTCTATGAGCGGAAGCTTAAAGTGCAGCCCAACCTCCCATGTTCCGTTGTATCCTCCCAGCCTTTCAATTACGTATGCCCTCGACTGGGGAACGATGCGTATGTTGGGCACTATGAGCGCGAGCACCAACAGAATCAGTACAACTATAATTATAAATTGCGCCATTTCAATTTCCTCCTTGTATGTTCTTAGGTTTGACTATCACCTTGACTCCTTCGACTCCAGCGACCACCACTTCAGTCTTTTCGTCGATTTCTTCACCATCTTCTGAGACGGCTGTCCATATCTGCCCCTTTATTTTTACCTGTCCCGTCTCATGGGGGAAAATCTTTTTCTTTACTATTCCATTTTGTCCTTTGAGTTCCGACACGTTGGTCTTCTGTGCGCCTATTTTAAGATACTCCTTTGCAATGGGGCGCGTAAAATAGAGCAAAACTATCGAAACCACAAAAAAAACAGCCGTTTGCATGTAAAAATTCAATCCTATGGCAGATGCGCCTATAGCGGCTACAGCTCCCACTGCAAACCAGATTGTAGCCAGCCCGAATGTTACCGCCTCTATGACGGCAAAGACCACAGCAGCTCCAATCCAAAACCAAATATCCGTTATAAATCCAAAAATGGCTCTCGCCTCCCTTCTCTTTAGGGTTTAAATACCCTCTTTTCGCTGAAACTATCCCACAAGGGGCTCATTTAGTCAAGATTTCAGGCTTTCTATGCCTGATTCGTTTTGTTTGCCAATGCAAATTCATCCCCTTTTTCCAATCTTTTGCCTTCTCTCGGATTCTATCAAAAATTTTAACATAAATATTTACGGAATGGTTTCAAAATGTGCCCTACTTGTAATATACTGTAATTGATATCCTTGTGAATTCTATCCTTGAAAGGAGCTATTCTTTATGGGAAAATACAATCATTTGTTTATTGAATACTCTTTGATTGGAGTTTTTCTTATATTGTCTTCGGCAATTATTCTCTCATCGCAAAACATATTGCCGTGGGGAGACTCGCTTCTCTACAGATTCGGCATTTTTACGCTGGCGGTTTTATTGGCTCTTACCTATTCCTTTCTTTATACAAGGCACCTTCTTGAGACTTCAGACAAAAAACTTGACCGTTCGCAAAGAAAAATCGACAAATTGACAAGCAACGCACAAGTGCAGGATAGAATAATAGCCTTGACCCATGATCTTATGGATGTGCAGAACTCGGAAAACGCATTCGAAAAAATCCTCGAATACGCAATAAGCTCCATAGACCATGCTGTGGTAGGAAGCATAATGCTTGTTGGCGATGACAACAAGCTTTCATTCACGGCTTCAAAAGGCTACAACGCAGAAGCCCTTTCGGACATAAAGATGGACATCAAAGAAACCTTCCTTTGGCAAAAAACCAACGGAAAAATAAAAGGTCCTGTAATCATCGACAATTCACATGAATTCAGCAGGTCAATAGTGGCCCCTGAAATTTCAAAGGCCTTTGAAAAAACCATCGACCTCTGTTTCGAGAGCACCATGAGCTGTCCTATTTTTATTGACGGAAAGCTCTACGGAATGATTAATGTCGACAGCACCCGCAAGAACGCATTTGACGAAGATTCACTTCATTTCATGAAGTATTTCACAACCCAGGCGGAATTTGCGATAAAGAACCGAAACCGCATAGAAAATTTTTACTACCTGTCCCGCTTCGACTCTCTCACAAACGTTTACAACAGGCGCTATTTCACGGACATTGTGAAGATGGACATCCAAAAGTCTACTCGCTACCCCATAACCTTCCTCATTGTCCTTTTCGACCTCGACGGGCTTAAGCGCATAAACGACACCCACGGCCATCTGGCCGGGGACAGATGCCTTTCATATTTCGCTGGCGAACTCAAGAAGCTTGTTCGCAAGCAGGACATCCTGGCCCGCTTCGGCGGCGACGAATTCATCGCATCCTTCTATCTTTGCGATTGGAAAGACCTTGTAGTGCGCATTGAGGAATTTCGCGAATATTTCAATGCCCACCCATGCAGGTTCGATGATATGGAGATACCAGTCTCTTTCAGCTACGGAATTGCAGAGTTTCCGCAGGACGGTGAGACTTATACCGATTTGATAAAGAAAGCTGACGAGCTAATGTATGCGGCAAAAAAAGAGTACAAGCAGCTTAGTTTTCTGAATGAAAATATCGATTCGCCAGAATAGAAGCGATTCCCATTGCCGCAAAAAGGATTTCCATCGAAAACCTGTCGGCGATGAAGCCGAAAAGGGGAGCAAGAACTATCATGAAAACCGACTTCAACTGACTGTCAACGGAAAGAGCCGTCGCTCTTTCCGTTTTTTTCATGAGGTCCCCCGAAACATCTACAAATAGAGGCCTCCTCGCATCCTTCAAAATGTACAGCAAAAAGAAGACCGCTATGGCGAGGAACTTTTGCTCAGTCCATATTGCAAATGAGGCGACTAGGGCTCCCATTCCCATTATGTCGAAAAAAACATCCATGAGGCGTTTTGAAGAGGCAAATTTTTTCAGGCGGTAGACATTGCGGGATGCAAGCGCGCTGAATATATAGAAAACACCGTATGTGACTCCGAGATAGACCTTCAGCGTGTCTGCGCCGCCCTCTTCCGAAAGCCCGAGAACAAGTCCGCCCAAAAGGATGACTTCGAGTATGGGCTGTATATAGTCCTTTATGGACTTGAATATTCCGTCGAAAAGGGAGGAGCTTACAAGTATCTTCCTAAGGGCTCTGTTGCCGAATATGCTTTTTAAGCGGTCCAGGCTGCCGTTGTAGAAAGCCGACAGACTTATTTCGCTTTCCTTGCGCTCGTCAAGATAAGACGGATATGTGCTTATAAGAAAAAAGTCCAGCAGATAGGGCAGCACGCTGAAAAGGAATATCCACCTCATGGCAGGAACATTCAAAATGAGAGCAACCGAAAGAAATGCCGACACGGCCGAACCCAGAAGAGAAAATGACCTTGTCCTTCCGTAGACATAAGTCTTGTGGACGAACCAGCCTCTGCGCTCGAGATAGGTGTATATCATGGCCTTGTGGGTTCCCGACCGGAAAGCTTCCCCCAGTCCGAAAAAAACCATGGCAAGGGTCAATACTGCAAAGTTCCTCCCCGAGAAAAAAAGGCCGAAGGATATTATGTAGAACACGAAACAGGCCATGAGCTCTTTCTTCTTGCCGTATGTGTCTGCAATTATGCCGGAAGGCACCTCGAATATGTATGTAACTGCCTCCCTCACCGCATAGAGTATTCCTATCGAAAAAAGGTCAAGCTCAAGCGACAACAGGAATATGACAAGGTAGGGCTCGAAGAACCTGAGGTTCTTGAGAAATCCGTAGAGGCAAAATTTCCATATCATTTTATCTTTTTTTATGATTTTTTTTATTTCCGCATTTATTGATTTCATTTCCTTTCCTTTCCTTTCCTTTCCTTTCCTTTCCTTTCCTTTCCTTTCCTTTCCTTTCAGGCGATGCCATTTTTCCCGCCACTACTTGCCTGAAGGCAGATTTATGACAATTTTCGTCCATTTGTTTTTTTCGCTTTCCGCCCGTATTTTCCCTCCGTGCGCCTCTACAATCAATCTTGCAACAGAAAGCCCAATTCCATATCCACCCGTTTCTCGGCTTCTTGAGTCGTCTGATCTATAGAGGTAATCGAATACCTTTTCAAGTTCATCTTTTTCTATGCCTATCCCTTCATCGAAAATTTCAATGACCACTTCTTCTTTGCACTCTGTAATGCCTGTCTTTATAACCGTTCCTTCATAGGCATATTTAATGGAATTTGCATAAATATTATGCATCACTTGTTTGTATCTCTGCCTGTCGCAGCTAACCAGGACAGGAGCCTTGATATTCAATTCCGAATGCAAATCTTTCTTTTCAAAGGAAGGCCCTATCGCCTCAATGACTTTTCGGGTCTCATCTCCAATGTCTGCAACTTCGGTGTTCAAGGTCATTTCATCCGTTCTTAACCTGTTGATGTCCTCGATTCCAGCCACGAGAAAACCAAGGCGCTCAGTTTCTTCATACAGGCTCTCCATAAGCGAATCGTCCGCTTTGACCAGTCCGTCTACAACTGCCTGTATCTGCGCCTGAAGATTGGCAATCGGTGTTCTTATCTCGTGTGCCATGTCCGCTGCCATGCGCCTGCGAATCGTTTCCTGCCTGAGCAAGGTTTCTTTCAGGCAGTCAACGGCTTTGACCAATTGCTCGATTTCCAGAATCTTTGATTCGGGGAGTCTTTTGAATTTATTTGAACCACCCGCCAACTCCTTTGCCATTTCGGTTGTCTGAGTTACGGGTTTTGCTATTTGCCTCGAAAGTTTCCGGCTCAGAAGGAATCCGATTATAAGCGCAATAAGAACTGAAAATCCTCCAAGTCTCAATATGGCGGCTTTGAAAGTTGCGGCCGCAGCCGACATGTTTGAGTTGCCGAAATACCCGATTACAAGAGTCCCGACAACCGAACCGTCGGCTGAAAGAACATAATTTTCCTCGTTGTATTGTTCTTCCATGAATTGTCTCCGCATCATGCCCTGCATATGGCTTCTCATATAATTCAAACCGTCCGCACGGTAGACAGTCTTCCCATCACTGCTTAGGATTTCGATGTAATAGCCCTCGATTGCCGCATATCTTTCGAGCCCGCTTCCTTCAATATAGATGATGTTGTCCTCATATGACATGGCTTGGTCAACCGATTCTTTTATGCTCTCCACTCTTTTTTCGTGTTCCTCTTCCAGAAAATTGTCGAATTGACGGTCAACACTAAAGATTGTGAATGCCGCCGAAAGCATCAGCGAAAGAACAGCAACCGCCATGAAGTACAGCATCAGTTTTCTCGAAAGCTTCATCGCTAGTCCTCCCTTGAAACCTTGTAGCCGACACCAAAAACAGTTTTTACGATTCGGGGTTTGGATGGGTCTTCTTCTATCTTTTTCCTCAGATTCTTTATATGCACATCTACTGTTCTATCATATCCCTCATAATCAAACCCGAAAACCGATTCCAACAATTGCTCTCTTGTAAATATTCGATTTGGATTGGCCGACATAAGATATAACAAATCAAATTCCTTCGGCGTAAGCGAGATTTTACCGCCATTTATTTTAACGCTTCTCGCTTTTTTGTCCATTTCAAGCTTCGCCCACGGGACAACAACCTTGGCGCCAGTACTTTCAGGATAAGTTCTCCTCAAAACGGCTCCTATCCTCTCCATTAGCTCCCTGGGATTGAATGGTTTTGTAACGTAGTCGTCGGCACCAAGTTTTAAACCACCTATTCTGGATTCCACTGCCGCTTTTGCTGTCAGCATTATTATAGGTATATTTGAAGTTTTGCGAATTTCCTCTACAAGCGCTTCTCCGCTCATTCCCGGCAGCATCAGATCAAGCAGCAGCAAATCAAAATGGCGACTGTTAAACAGCTTCATTCCTTCTGCGCCACTGCCTGCACCCGTAAAAGAATAGCCTTCCGCTTCAACGTAGACCTTTACGACCTCCAGGAGTTTGGTTTCATCCTCTATCATAAGTATATTTATATTATTTGCCTTTTCCATCGTTGATCGCCCCTTCTGCACATCTATACAATTATACCCCAGACGGCTTACAATGTAACTAAAAAAGGGATGCCTCCAGCTTTGACATCCCCTCTCCATTTTATTTCTTTAGCATTTTTTTCTTTTTAAGGTATTCCTCATCTGAAATTTCGCCCAAGGCGAATTTTTCGTCCAACAAATCAATTGCATTGCTCGAGCCTGCCGCGCCTGCAGAACCAGACGACTTCTTGATTGCCCAATAAACCAGTATTGCAACGAGCAATACTCCAAAAATCATCATCAAACCGCCTCCATTAAAATAATGTGGATAGTATCCGAAATATCTCATCAAAATTATCCCCTCCTTTTGTTTATAGAATATCCTCCACATATGAAGATATTGTGAAGATAGAAAAAAATAATCAAAAGGATTGACAAAATATAATCAGGATGTATAATCATATTAGAATATTCTAATGTGATTATAGAGGAGGGTTTTTATGACAGATGCTTTATGCAAGAAATCGGCGGGGATCTTCAAGGCTCTGGCCCATCCGACAAGGCTGAGGATTTTGGAAATTCTGAGGGATGAGGAGGAATGCGTTTGCAAAATATACGAGGCTCTCGACCTTGAGCAGTCCAATGTTTCCCAGCACCTAAAGGTTCTTCGGGACAACGACATTCTTAAAACCCGGCGAGATGGTCCCATGATAATGTACCGCATAAGCCGCAGCGAAATAATCTCAATTATTGAAGAATCGGAGAATTTTTTGAAGGGCATGCTCAACGAGGCATATGAGGAAATGAAAGGGGTTTGATGATTTGCTTAATAATTTTTCAAGTTACATTGTAGAGGAAATAATGGGGCTCGATTTGAGTTCAAGAGTGGGAGACAGTGTAAATTTCTTCATTTACGACTCTTTGAAGATTATTTTGCTGTTGACCGTGATGATTTTTACCATTTCATTTGTAAGGAGCTATTTCCCTCCCGAAAAGGTCAAAAACATCTTGTCCAAGTTCAATGGATTCATAGCCCATTTCATGGCATCGGTGCTGGGGGTCCTTTCCCCCTTCTGTTCATGCTCTACCGTCCCTGTATTCATAGGTTTTGTGGAATCGGGAATTCCGCTCGGGGTTACATTCACATTTTTGGTCACATCACCGATTGTCAACGAAATCGCTCTCGGTTTCCTGTTCATCAGCTTCGGGCCCAAGATTGCCCTTCTTTATACGGGTGCCGGAATGGCAATAGGAATAGTTGCTGGAATGATAATCGAAAAGCTTCATCTCGAGCATCTGGTCATGGAGTACGTTTATCAGCTTCACTCGAAAAAAGCCGTAATTGCGGAAATGACACTCAAAGACCGTGTGTCTTTTTCGATAGACGCCGTAAGGGACATTGTCAAGAAAGTATGGATTTATATACTGATTGGTATTGGTTTGGGCGCCATGATACACGGATATGCGCCTCAGGAATTTTTGGTGAAATACGCCGGACCCGACAATCCCTTGGCAGTGTTCATGAGTGTTGTTCTGGGCATACCTCTTTACTCCAACGCCGTCGGGACAATTCCAATTGTGGAGGCCCTGATAAACAAGGGCGTCGGCGTTGGTACGGCCCTGGCTTTCATGATGAGCGTCGTGGCGCTTTCCCTGCCTGAGATGATTCTACTAAAGCAGGTCATAAAGCCCAAGCTCATAGCCATATTCGTCGGCATAACAGGAACATCCATCGTCTTGGTGGGATATCTGTTCAACTGGATATTGTAAGGACAGTGGAAAGTAGTAAGTGGAAAGTAGTAAGTGGAACGTGGAACGTGGAACGTGGAAAGAAAAAGATTAAAGGCAAGGGCAAAGATAAGAGCAGTAGAAAGTTGGTCAGTTGGTCAGTTGGAAAGGAATAAGTACAGTAGAACGTGGAAAGTGGAAAGTGGAACGTGGAAAGAAAAAGATTAAAGGCAAAATCAAAAGATTGAAGAGCAGATGTCAGATGTCAGATATCAGTTGTCAGATATCAGTTGTCAGTAAGAACAAAAGCAAAAGATAAAAGACAAAGACAGCTGGCAGGAAGTACAGTAGAAAGTGTTAAGAGCAGTGGAAAGTGGAACGTGGAACGTGGAAAGAAAAAGATTAAAGGCAAAATCAAAAGATTGAAGAGCAGATGTCAGATGTCAGGAAAAACAAAGACAGCTGGCAGGAAGAAAAGTGGAAAGTGGAAAGGAAAAGATTAAGAGCAAAAACAAAGATTAAAGAACTGAATTGTTTTTCATCTAATGTTTTTTCTTTTGCCCTTTCTTTCTACTTTCCACGTTCTACTTTCTACTGCACTCAAAGGGAGGATTTTATTTATGATAGTGAAAGTATTGGGCAGCGGATGCAAAAAGTGCGGAAAACTTTATGAGAATGTAGAGCAAGCCGCAAAAAACAAAGGCCTTGAAATTACGATTGAAAAAGTGACCGACTTCAAGGAAATTGTGGCTTACGGCGTAATGAAAACTCCGGCGCTTGTTGTAGACGAGGAAGTCAAGGTTTCAGGAAGGGTAGCCAAAACTTCTGAAATAGAAGCGTTTCTTGATTAGAAAAATATTTGATTGTATTCCAATATGTGCCCGATATCCGAAATAATTGATATCGGGTTTTTTATTTTATGCTTATTGCTCCGATAAATTGGTATATATAAAACATATAGTGCATAAGGAAAATAAATGGAGGTGTTTTAAATGAGCAGAACCTATACTATTGCAACACAGCCCGGTATGGACGAAGTTGCTGAATTTCTCATCAGCAAGGGTCACAAGGTCTGTAAAAGCGGAGTCTGCGGAATCGAACCGGAAATCACCCTGATAAGCGGCATAAATATGGAATGGGAGCAGATGGACGCCAACCAGTGCCTAATTGTGGACGATGAGGGCGACCGGAAGATGCTTCTTGTAAATATCACAGGTTTGAGCAACGAAGAAATCCTCGAAAAAATAGACAACAATTATTGTTTCTGATTTTTTTCCTCCTTATAAAAAGACTGCCGAGAGCAGTCTTTTTATTTTGTCCGCATTTTCCTCTTTCTGCTTTGTCCGAAAGGATTTGTTTCTGTTATAATGTTTTTGAGGTGATTTTTTGAAAACTGTAAACATATACACGGACGGGGCCTGCTCCGGAAACCAAAACGACGAGAACCTCGGCGGATGGGGCGCAGTTTTGGAATATGGCCCGCATTTAAAAAAAATATTCGGGGCCGAAAAGAACACTACAAACAACCGCATGGAAATGACCGCCCTCATAGAGGCTCTCAAGACGATGAAGGAAACGGATCTTGTGCTCAACATTTTTTCCGACAGCGCATATTTGATAGACTGTTTCAACAAAAAATGGTACTTAAGCTGGAAACGGAACGGATGGATGACAAGCAGCAAAAAACCTGTGGAAAACAAGGATTTGTGGATACTCCTTTTAAGCCTTATAGAAAAATACCCCTTCATACGTTTCCACCGCATAAAGGGGCATTTGAACCCAGCCAAGAAGGACATGATCGACAAGTGGTACGAAAAATTCAAAGCTTGGAACGGAAACGATTTCACATACGAAACCTATCTCCATGTTGTTGAAATGAACAACGAGGCCGACGCTTTGGCAAACAAGGGCGTAGACAGCCTAAGGGAATGATTGCCGCATCAATCAAAAAAATTACCGGCGCACAAACGCGCCGGTTTTTTCCATTCCCGAAATCATATATTTTGATGCCAGGCCCACAAATATTCCCGTTCCCACCGCAGCCACAATGAGCAGGGGAAGGTAGAATATTATTTTTATGTTCTGTATTATGAGTGCAGCCATAAGCAATTGTCCTATATTGTGTGAAACCGCTCCCATGACGCTTATGCCTATGATGCTTACCCTGGGCCTAAATAGTCTGTACATTGAATACATGACGACAAAACTCAGGAGCCCTCCTGCAAGGCTGTACATAAACCCGGAAACCGAGCCTCCCACAAGCATTGTCATTATTGTCTTTAGGACCACTATGGAAAGCACTTCCTTGAAAGAAAAAAAGTACAAGGCGGTCAAGGTTATTATGTTGGCCAGTCCAAGCTTTGCGCCCGGAATGCCGAAATTGACGGGTATGGAGCTCTCTATCACATGCAAAACGAGAGCCTGGGCCACAAGTAGGGCTATGAAAACAAGTTTTTTAGTTCTATTCATCAAATTTCATCCTTTGCCTTTTTCCTTAAAATTCGATAAGGCTGTATCCCTGCTCTTTCAGGAATTCCTCGTGCTTTACGAGTGCGTCAATGAGTATCTGTATATGCTCTGTCATGTCGATTTCCAGTTCTTCTGCACCCTTGGCAAGCCCCTCGCGGTCTACTTTTGCCGCAAAAGATTTAGTCTTGAGTTTCTTTTTGACAGACTTGGGTTTGAGCCCACCGAACACCTCCGGCCTCATCAGCGCGACTGCCACTATGAAGCTTGACATCTGGTCCACGGCATAAAGCGCCTTTGCCATGTTTGTCGTTCTGGGCGTGTCTGTGTAATCCGCGTGTCCTTTTACTGCAAGGCAAAATTCCTCGGAGTAGCCTCTCTCCTTCAGTATCTCGGGGCCCCTGAAAGGATGCTCGTCGGGGTATTTCTCGAAATCAATGTCATGGAGAAGCCCGCAGCTTGCCCATGTCTCCTCGTCCTCGCCATAGTATGCGGCATATCCCCTCATTCCCGCCTCAACAGCAAACGAATGCTTAAGCAGGCTTTTGCTTCCAACATATTCCTTCAACAATTCAAACGCTTCAGCTCTTGACGCCATAATCCCACTCCTTCTTTTTATTGTTTTTCTACTTCAAGTAATCGATGATTATTTTCACTGCATTTTCAAAACGCTTGCCGTCGACAGGTTCTCCCTCTTCAACCCCAGCAAGACAGTCAAGTGCATTGTCTTCGACTATCATCATTCCGACCTTGTTTATGGAAGACCTGACGGCCGCTATTTGAACAAGAATTTCCTCGCACGGTTTTTTTTCTGCAACCATTTTTTCGATGCCCGTAATGTGGCCCTTTACCGTTTTAAGCCTCACAATTACATTTTCCCTGAAAGGGTCGAGCGATTGCGGCAATTTTTCCATATGTACCTCCCTTGAAAATATTCATATGTAATTATATCACAATGAGTTGGAAATAAGAGCAGATATCAGATGTCAGATGTCAGGAAAAGCTAAGGGCAGCTGGCAGCTTGCAGTGTGCAGTTTGCAGTAAAAGATGGAAGAACAGATGTCAGATATCAGATATCAGTTGTCAGTAAGAACAAAAACAAAAGATTGAAGAACAGATATCAGTTGTCAGATGTCAGATGTCAGGAAAAAAGAACAGCGGGCAGGAAGTACAGTAGAAAGTAGTAAGTAGAACGTGGAACGTAAAAGAGTAAAGACAAAAGCAAAGATAAGAGCAGTAGTAAGTTGGTAAGTTGGTCAGTTGGTCAGTTGTCAGATGTCAGATGTCAGTAAGAACAAAAACAAAAGATTGAAGAACAGATATCAGTTGTCAGATGTCAGGAAAAAAGAACAGCGGGCAGGAAGTACAGTAGAAAGTAGTAAGTAGAACGTGGAACGTAAAAGAGTAAAGACAAAAGCAAAGATAAGAGCAGTAGTAAGTTGGTCAGTTGGAAAGGAATAAGTACAGTAGAAAGTAGTAAGTGGAACGTGGAAAGGATTAAGTACAGTGGAAAGTAGTAAGTAGAAAGTGGAAAGAAAAGGCATAAAAACTAAAGAAAAAGCAAAAAATCAAAAGACCGAAATCATTTGATTCAATGCTTTTACACTTGCTGACAACTGAAAACTGACGACTGACAACTGATTGGCATGTGATTCTGTTTGACGACATCGGCCGATCCATTGCTTTTTAAGGATTTGGATGAGATGAAATCGTAAAGAAATTCGCTTTGTTTGAGCGAAGCGAGTTTGCGAATTTTAGATTTTATCGAGAGACAAATCCTGATAAATACCCACAGGGCACGCGAAGCATGAGCAGGCCGCGGAGAAGAATCAGAATTGCTGCCGAACGTACAGTAGAAAGTAGTAAGCGTAAAAGACAGTAGAAAGTAATAAGTGGAAAGTAGAACGAAAAAGATTAAAACGAAGGAAAAGATTTTCTTGCCTGACTGTGCGGCATCTCCTTGTTCCTCTTTTGTTTTCATGTTTTTCACCAAACATGTGCAATTTAAATTTTGATATGAAAATGGAGTAAAAAATGTCTGTCCCTTTTTAGTTTTGAAAGCAAACCGACCGCACGAGGCGGTCGATTGCATCTGTTGATGTTATATGAAAAGATTTACGTTGGCTTCGTCGGCTTCTCCAAGATAAGAAGCTACTCCGGCAAGTTCGATTCCGTCAATGAGTTCCTCTTCCCTTATGCCCATTACGTCCATTGACATTGTGCAGGCGATCATCTTGACGCCCATCATCTGCGCGCTCTCCAGAAGATCGGGAAGGGAGTTGACATTCTTTTTCTTCATTATGCTCTTCATCATTGCGGCTCCCATGCCCAAATAGTTCATTTTCGAGAGCCCCATCTTTTCTGTTCCCCTGGGCATCATCCATCCGAACATCTTTTCCATGAAGTCTTTCTTCACTTTAATTTTCTTTGCTTTTCTGAGGGTGTTGAGTCCCCAGAATGTGAAGAACATTGTGACTTCGCTTCCCATGGCTGCCGCTCCGTTTGCTATGATCAGGCTTGCCATTACCTTGTCCATGTCTCCACTGAATACAATTATGGTTTTTTTATCGGCCATTGAAACCTCCTATTTCATCTTTATTTTAGCGGTTATTTCGGTTTCTGTGACGTCCATGTCCAATATCTCGTTTCCGGTCTTCTTGGCCCATGCCTGTATGTCCTTTTCAAAACCCCTGTCGCTTACCGTTGCTACTATAACGTCTCCCGATTCGGCTTTTTTTGATGCTTTGAAAACTTCCATGATGGGTCCCGGACACTGCATTCCTTTAAGATTCAACTTTATTTCACTCATTTTATTTCCTCCTTGTTATTCGGTTTCGTATGGGTAGGCTTCCATTCCGCCTTCAAGTATTTTAACGTCTTCAAATCCCATTGCCTTGAGTTTAAGCGATGTCAGATAGGCTTCTTTTCCGACTTTGCAAACGACAACTGTTTCTTTTTTCTTGTCGAGCTTGTCCGCTTCCATTTCGATTTCGGCAGAATATATGTTTACAGAACCGGGGATCGACCTTATGAAGTGGGACGCTTCGTCCCTTACGTCCAAAACAAGGACCTCTCCGAGCCTTTCCTTCAGTATTCTGGGATTGATTGTTTTCAGTTTGCCCTTGTATACGTTCCTGAGTACGTTGGCAGATACGATTGTGGAAGCCATTGCGCTCGAGAAGGGCGGCGCATATGCCAGGTCCAGCTTTTCAAGGTCTTCTACCTTTGCTCCAAAGGTGATTGCCGTAGCCATTATGTCTATTGGCTTGTCTACAACTCCCTCTCCGACTATCTGGGCTCCTAGAAGCCTTCCGGTTTCCTTCTCCGCCACAAGTTTGGTCACTATGCTCCTGTATCCCGGGAAATAGTGGGCCCTGTCGTTTGCCGGAACGATAACGCTTTCGACTTGGTATCCCAGCTTAACCGCATCCCTCTCGGAGAGTCCGGTCCTGGCGGCATTTACACCGAAAAGCTTTACAACAGTTGTTCCAAGCACTCCGGCGAGATCATCCTTCTCATTTTCAGAGCCTATGTTTATTCCTGCTATTCTTCCCATCTTGTTTGCCGTGGAACCCATAGGGTACCAGGCCGTCTTTCCTGTTATGAGGTTTGTGGTCTCCGCGCAGTCTCCAACCGCATAAACGTCCTTGATGCTGGTTTCCATTCTTTCATTAACTTTTATAGCTCCTGTTTCGCCAATCTCCACTCCTATACTTTTTGCCAAAGCCACACTTGGCCTTACTCCTACGGAAACTATTACAAGATCGGCTTTCAATGTTCTTTTGTCGGTCTTGACTCCGGTGACTCTTGTCTCTCCTTCTATTTCCTGGGCCCGTTCCGCTCCGAATATGTCCACGCCTTTTTCAACCATGTGCCTTTGCGCCAAAAGGGCCATTTCTTCATCGAAGGGCGGCAGAATGTGGGGTATCAGTTCTATCAAGCTGACATCTATTCCTCTTTCCTTGAGGTTCTCGGCTACTTCGAGGCCTATGAAACCTCCTCCTATGACAACCGCGTCATGGATTTGGCCTTCATCGACCAGCTTCCTTATATTCAAGGCGTCTGTGACTCTTCTGAGAGAATATACGTTTTCAAGTTCCACGCCCTTTATAGGAGGAACAAAAGGAGCGGCTCCGGTAGCGAAAACAAGCTTATCGAAAGGAAAGACTTTTTCCTCTCCGGTTTCATTGTTGACAACGACTGCTTCCTTCTTTTCCATGTCCACAGTCTTAGCTTCATGCTTCACAAAAACGTCGACTCCGGTTGCCAAGGTGAATTCCTCGGGAGTCTTTACAACCAGCTCTCTTTCCTCTTCGATGACTCCGCCTATATAGTAGGGAAGTCCGCAGCCCGCATATGAAATGTGCTCGTCCCTTGTTACTATTACAGCTTCCGCCGCGGGGTTCTCCCTCATTATCTTTGCCGCTGTCTTGGTTCCCGCGGCAACGCCGCCTATTACAAGAATTTTTTCCTTTTTCATACAGCACCTCTCTCATTGAGTTCGTTTATAAGACTTTCTTCATCGACATTGTATCTGCTGCAAGCATCTCCGATGCTCTTGAAAAGAGCCCCTCCTCAGCCGTAGCATCTGATGCCGTGCTTCTTGAAGACTTTATCAAGAGCCTTGTCATGCGTCAAAACATCATATATTCTATCTTTTGCAGAAATCATGTTTTCCTCCATACCTATACCCCCTTGGGGTGTTTGTTAATATAATAACATCAGTGCCCCCGGGTGTCAACTTTTATTTACCCTTATTTTTTCACCGTAAAACAGGCACAAAAAAACGGACCCGAGGATTTGCCCCATGGGTCCGTTTTTATTGTCTTATCTATTGTTCATCAAGAATGAAAGAGTGAAAAGGCTTTCTATGAGATGCACGTTCTCGACAATTACGTCTTCGGGCACCTCAATGTCCGTGTTGGTGAAGTTCCAAATTGTCTTGACCCCGCATCCTGTGGCGTTACGCGTCACTTCTTGCGCAGCGTCTGCATTTGTGGCTATTATTGCTATGTCCACGTGGTTCTCCCTGAGAAAAGAACACAGCCTGTCGGAATCAATGACTTCGGCGTCCCTTATTTTCAAACCAATCATTTTTGGATTCTTGTCAAACATTGCAATGCATTTGAAACCGGCTTTCCCAAAATTATTGTAATTGGCCAGAGCCTGGCCTAAATTTCCTGCGCCTATTATTATCACGCTGTAGTCCTTGTCCAGTCCGAGTATTTTACCTATTGCATCATGAAGTTCGTTGACATTGTATCCGTACCCCTGCTGTCCGAAACCTCCGAAATTGTTGAGGTCCTGCCTTATCTGCGATGCAGTAAAGCCCATTATTGAGCCCAGTTCTTTTGATGATATCTTGCTTACATCCCTGTCCATGAGCTCCTCGAGGTATCTATAATACTTTGGCAGACGCCTTATAGACACCATAGATATATTGTTTGCTTTTTCCATTTTAATCCTCCTCTCCTATATGTATTTTACTACTTTCTCTATTCAAGTCAATGAAAAATAGAGCAGACCTTTCGGCCTGCTCTTTAATTTATTTGCCGCAATGGTTGTTTTTTATCAAATCCATTACTTTATTATGGGTCAGATTGGTGGCATCGATAAGAAGCATTCCCGTTTCTCCGGAAGAATTGATCATGCATTGTGTGTTTTCGATCCCCTCATAAGCTGAATCAATTCCTGATACAATGACAACTTCAGGCTCTAGTGCACACTCTCCTTCATAACAAACTTCATATCCTTCATTCACCAACGATTCCCTCAACTGGCTCAGTCCCTTTTGCAAAGATACTCTAAATTTGTTCATGAAACAATCCTCCTTTTGGTATTGTTGTGTCCGATTGCCGCAATTGACCCTTCGACTAACAAAATACTACTTTAAACATAACCTTGCCATGCCTGTTTTTGATAATTGCTTTTATGATGCAGCTCCATGTTTTCCAATGCCGGCAACCGGAGCATGCATGTTTATGAATGGTGTTGCCTAATTGCTATATCTCAATGTCCTCATTCAAATGCTCGCATTTCTTCGAGCACATGTCCATTGCCGCCGCATTTATTGGGTAAGCTACGGGTGATGCGGTAAGAAGCGGGTGGGTCGCGACCTGGAATGCATTGAGCTCTGTAGATGTTGCGGCCTTTTGAATTGCCAGCGACAATACATTGACCATTTCACCCACGCTGTCTCCTCCTGATATCTGTCCGCCCATTATTACTCCCGAGCATTTTGAGAATACGAGCTTGATGTTTATTTTCTGGCTTCCCGGAAGCGATCCCGGATGCTTGTCCATTGTAGAGAACTTGCCTGTCATTATTTCAAAACCTTCCGCTTTTGCTTGGCGCTCTGTCAGTCCTGCGGCCCCGAAGGACCTTCCTTCGATTTTTGTTGCGAAAGCGCTTATGGTTCCCTTGTTTGACTTGATCAGTCTGAGATGGAAGGCGTTGCTTCCTGCAATCTTGGCTTCGGCTGCAGCTGTCGATGCCAAAAGTATTGGAACGGAATTTCTTGTGAAGAAGCATTTCTTCTCGGCACAGTCTCCTACGGCAAAAGTGTTTTTGTCCGATGTCCTCATGTACTCGTCAACAACAATAGCTTTTCTCTTGTTGAGCTCTATTCCCATGCTTTCAGCCAAATCGGTGTTTGGCCTTGCGCCCATTCCAAGAATTACAAGGTCGGCCGGAATTTTTTCGCCATTGTCCAGAAGCAGAGCCTCGACTTTTCCGTCTCCGACAAATTCTGTGACCTTCCTTCCGGTTCTGAGCACTATTCCCATATCGGTCATCAAATCCTCGACCTCTGATGAAAATTCCTCGTCAAATGCTGTCCAAAGGCACTTTTTGGCAACCTCGACAAGCACAACTTCCTTGCCGCTTAATTTTATCTGCTCGGCGATTTCAACACCGATGAATCCTCCGCCTACAACCGCAATCCTTTCGGCCTTTTCAACCTTTTCATGCAGGGCCGTCAGATATTCCTGATTTTTTTGTATGGGATATATGTTTTCCATTTCGTAGCCTTTTATGAAAGTAGGAACCACCGGTTTTGAACCTGTGCTCAAAATCAGCTTCTTGTACTCTATTACTTGACCAGATGCCAGAGTCGCCTTTTGAGCTTCCTTGTCCACACTTAAAACTTCTTCGATTATTAGTTTGATGCCTTTTCCTGTGAGCATTGCGTCCGGAATAACATTCTTGTTTGTGTCAAAAAGCGTTCCGAATATGTAGGGTATCCCACATGGAACCATTACTTTTTCAGTTTTTCTTACAACTGTGATATCGATATCCCCATATGCGCTTCTTGCTGCGAGAGCACTCAGCAATCCGCCTGCGCTTCCTCCGATTACAAGTAAATCCGTCTTTTTCATGATATTTGTTCCTCCTTGGTTTTGTATTTCCGTATGGGCTGCCCCCCCGGGGTGGGGGGTAGGTTATTGATATGATAATATCATGACGATATATAAGGTGTCAAGGGGGAAATAAAGTGGAAAGTAGAAAGTGGAAAGTGGAAAGAAAAGATTAAGAACAAGAACAAGAACAAGAACAAGAACAAGAACAAGAACAAGGGCAAAGATAAATGCAGTGGTCAGTTGGTCAGTTGGAAAGGAATAAGTACAGTAGAACGTGGAAAGTGGAAAG
>Ga0209942_1000265_pt1 | contig 32143 bp, 26 predicted proteins | sample SalPonR1_A_D2_MG_FD_185695 | JGI IMG/M metagenome (GOLD analysis project Ga0209942, IMG submission 185695) | Salt pond soil microbial communities from South San Francisco under conditions of wetland restoration - Salt Pond MetaG R1_A_D2_MG... ...
ATTTAGTGAGTAATTATCTAATTTATACTATTAGATGTTTAATATTATTACATAGTGCTTAAACACATGGATGGGACTTTTAGCCATATTTTAATGGGTATTTAGACTCATTTATGATAAAAGTCGAAGGTTAAAAATATTATTCTTGATCTTTTAATTGCAAAAAGGGGGAATAAGTGTGATTTTTTCTCTCTTAGAGATAGTAATTGATCAGCCTGACGGATTAATAAACACGTTCCTGCCGCCATTTTCCGCTGCATCCCTCTGATAAAAGATTTTTGCAGAGAAAATTGTTTCAGACCCAGTCCGGCTATTAAAATCTCTGCCTTCAGACTCGATGTTCTTCCTGTCAGATCTGTGGGATCTTTCAGGTAAAAGGGGGAAAAAGAGGGCCGGGAAATAATTCCCGGCCCTCTTTCATATAAGAAAAGACTATTTCTCGAACACGGCTCCTTTATTTCCTGAAGTAACAAAATCCCTGTACCTGTTGAGAAAAGAACTATCGATCTTCTGTTCCTGTGGTTTCCAGTTCGATCTTCGTCTTTCTATCTCATTATCATCAACAAGAAGATCGATCTTCCTGGAATCAACATCTATTTCTATCATGTCTCCTTCTTCAACGAGAGCAATAGGACCACCGGCAGCAGCTTCCGGGGAGACATGGCCTATTGATGCGCCTCTTGTAGCACCGGAGAAACGCCCATCTGTTATCAGGGCCACCGAGGTATCAAGTCCCATTCCTGCGATACTGGCCGTGGGGCCGAGCATTTCCCTCATTCCGGGACCTCCCTTGGGCCCCTCGTATCTTATGATTATTACATCCCCTTCGTTGATCTTTCCATCCCTTATGGCCTGGGATGCATCTTCCTCACAGTTGAATACTCTTGCAGGCCCCTTATGCTGCATCATTTCTGGCAGAACTGCGGCCTGTTTTACTACACATCCAAGGGGAGCAAGAGTACCTTTCAGAACAGCTATACCACCTTGTGCATGATATGGGTCTTCAACGGGACGTATGACGTTATTATCCTTGACAGACGCTGTTGTAAGGTTTTCTCCAACAGTCATAGTGGTAACAGTTGGAAGATCCCTGTTTATCTTTCCAGCTTCAGCAAGTCTGCTCATTACAGCCTGAACTCCTCCAGCCTTCCAGAGATCCTGAATATGATGTTTACCAGCCGGACTCATACTGCATAGATGGGGAGTTTTCTTACCGATATCATCCATATGATCCAGAGTAAGCTCTATCCCGGCTGCATGAGCGATAGCCGGTAGATGAAGAGCGGTATTGGTGGAACCGCCAAGTGCCATATCAACAGCTACAGCATTTTCAAAAGCTTCAGCCGTGAGAATATCACGAGGTTTAATATCTTTTTCAACCAGGGAAAGGATAATCCTGCCTGCATCCTTTGCTAAACGTTCACGTCCCGCGAACACGGCGGGAATAGTGCCATTTCCCGGCAAAGCAAGACCGAGGGCTTCCATCATGCAGTTCATTGTATTTGCAGTGAACATGCCTGAACAGGAACCGCATGTGGGGCAGGCAAGATCCTCAAGCCGCTTAAGCTCGTTATTGTCAATTTTGCCTGTATTGTATTTCCCGACTGCTTCAAACAGTGAACTGAGATCAATATCAGCAGCTTCATCCGGTCCAGCAAGCATAGGACCGCCGCTTATCACTATAGACGGGATATTGAGATTAGCTGCAGCCATTGCCATTCCCGGAATGATCTTGTCACAATTTGTTACAAGAACAAGACCATCGATTGCATGAGCCCTTGACATAACCTCTATTGAATCCATTATCAACTCCCTGCTCGGAAGAGAAAATTTCATTCCTTCGTGGTTCATGGCAATTCCGTCACAAACTCCGATAACAGGGAATTCCAACGGTAGTCCGCCTCCGGCATAAACACCAGATTTAACAGCCTGGGATATCCTGTTGAGGTGAGTATGTCCTGGAACAATGGAGTTATAGGCGTTAACAACACCTATCCAGGGTCTCTCGATCTCCCAGTCAGTAAACCCATCTGCCTTAAGCAGAGAACGGTGGGGCGCTCTTTCAGGACCTTTTTTCGCCCTGTCACTGATCATTTAATATTCCTCCTTCATTCTTTATAAATGTTTTCCCTTTTACATAACTACATTATGCCTCCCCAGAAGATCTGAGGAAGTATCAATGTAATGGAAGGCAAATAAGTCACTATTAGAAGTACAAATATCAGTACAAGTACCATTGGTATTATAGGTTTACTGATCTCCTCTATACTTAGGCCCGTTATTGCACTGGCAACATAAATATCGATTGCAACGGGAGGAGTCGCCATTCCTATGGCCAATCCTATGGATATCAGAACCCCGAAATGGATAAGGTTACCTCCGAGCTGTGCAATAGTCGGAAGAAAAATAGGTGTAAGTATTATAAGAGCAGATGCCGTCTCCATGAACATTCCAGAGATCAGTACTATCACCATTATCATAAAGTAGATCATTATGCTGTTACCACCTGCCAGGCCTATAAGAGTACTGGCAACTGCCTCAGGTACCTGGTAAAAAGCAAGACCCCATCCAAAGAGTTTTGAAGTAGCTATAATGAACATTATCAGGGAAGAGGTTATTCCTGCTCCCACAACTATTTTATAAAACTTTTTAAAATCAAGGTTTTTATATACAAAGAACGCTACAAAGAAGGAATAGTCCACCGCAATTGCAGCTGCTTCTGAAGGTGTGAACCAACCCGAAAAAATACCTCCAAGAATAATTACCGGCGTCATAAGACCCCATAATGACCTTTTAAACCTTGCCATTTTCTCACTGAAAGAAACTGGATCACTTGCCGGATAGTTTCGTTTTCTGGCTACATAGAGCGCAAGAGTGATGAGTCCGATCCCCATAAGAGCTCCAGGTATAAAGCCGGCCATAAATAGTTTCGCCACAGATTCTCCTGAAATAACCGCATAAAGAACCATGGGGACACTTGGCGGAATAACCACACCAATGGTCCCCGATGCAGCTATAAGGGCAGCTGAAAAATCGACATCATATCCCTTTTCCTCAAGATCAGGCAGCAGTGCAGAGCCTACTGCAGCTGTCGTTGCTGCACCCGAACCTGAAATAGCAGCTATAAACATGGAAGCTACTGTCGATACTATGGATAAACCGCCCTTTATTCTACCCAGAGTAGCCTCTGCAAAGGAAATTATCTTTTCCGATATACCTCCCTTGGCCAGAATATCACCAGCGAGTATGAAGAATGGAACGGCTACGAGAGCAAAAGAGTTGTTGCCCATAAACATCATTTGAGGAACCATCTGAAAGGGCAGATCATTAATTACAAGCACTGAAAAAGCAGAAATACCTATAGCAAGACCTATGGGCATCCCCAACAGCATTAAGAGAAAAAAGATACCTCCAAGAAATGCACCCATTATCAGCGCCTCCTGACTACGTCATAAAGACCATCTAAAAGATGAATAAGTATCACAATGCCCATACCGGGATACATTAGATATATCCAGAACATTGAAAGTCCCATGGCGGGAGTTGTCTGTGAACCTTCACTGATCATCATAACCACTCCGTACCATGCCATAACCGCAAAAAAGATTATTCCCAGGATCTGCACAAAAAGGGCGATAAGCTTGTTAAGAACACGAGGCAGTTTATTGACAAAAAAAGTGATCGCTATATGGCTGCCTCTTTTAAAAGCTATTGAAGCACCTACAAGTGAGGAAAAAACAAGCATAAAACGCGTAAGCTCCTCAGACCAGATCAGAGCCTCAAAAAAGAATCTGCATATTATCTGCAGCGTTGTAAGAAGTATCATCCCTACTATGAGAATGAAGAGCAAAACTTCACTGTACTTGTTGATCCTGTCGCTTAAACCCCGCAGGGGCGATCCAGAAGGACCGCTCCCTGCTGATCTGGTTCCTGTCATAGTTATCACTTTTATTCAGCTTTTGTTTCTGCTATGGCCTCAAGAAGATCTTCGCCGAACTGTGAACCGTATTCGTCATAAACCGGCTGTACAGCCTCTCTGAAAGCAGCGAGGTCTGGATCTTCTACTACATTCATACCCTGGTCCTTAAGGAATGCAAGCCATTCTTCAGCTTTGTCGTTATCATATTTTCTATTTGCTTCGGCCGCAAGCTGAGCAGCTTCCTGAACCACTTCCTGCTGTTCGGGAGTAAGTTTATCCCATGAGCGCATACTCATCATGACAACATTGGGAGCATAAGCATGTCTTGTCAGGGAAAGATATTCCTGGCTCTCGTAGAGTTTGAAGGCAACGATAACGTTAAGAGGGTTTTCCTGACCATCAATTGTCTTCTGCTGAAGTGCAGTAAGAGCCTCAGTCCAGGCCATTGGAACCGCATTAGCACCTAGGGTCTTGAAAGTTTTAACATAGATCGGATTCTGCATGAGGCGGACTTTCAGCCCCTCAACATCTGCCGGAGTTTTCACAGCACGTTTACTGTTGGTAAGATTACGGAAACCTCTTTCACCGTAGGCCAGACCTTTCCATCCCTGATCTTCCAATTTTCCGAGAAGTGTTTTTCCCACAGGTCCATCAAGAACAGCATAAGCATGGGAAGGACTTCTGAAAAGGAATGGGAGATCAAAAACTCCAAATTCCGGGATGAAGTTTATGATAGGTCCACTCGTTATGATACCTGCATCCACGACACCCATTTTCATGCCTTCAAGGAGAGCTCTTTCATCTCCAAGTTTTGCATTCGGAAAAATAGTTACGGTAACATCTCCATCAGTCTTTTCTTCAACGATTTCCTTGAATTTCAGTGCGCAAACGTGAAAGGCATCTTTTTCATTGACAACATGTGCGATCTTGATATTCGTGCCTTTCGCCATCGCAACAGGCGCAACAAGGGCAACTGACAGACATACTGCTAATAAAACGATAAGTGCTTTTTTCATAAAAAAACCTCCCTGCAATATTTTGGTACTACCTTGGTACTACCAAAGTCTATAGAATTATAGTATTATAACAACAGAATTACAAGAGTCCTTTACATTTATCTCCGATCATAGTTGAGGGAAAGGTTGGATACTTTTTGAAAAACCGAAGACAGAAATTGTCAGAGGAAATAGTCGAACGGATCCGAAAAGGGCAAATCGTACAGGACGGGAAGATGCTTCCTGAAAGAGAACTTGCGCAGCATCTTGATGTTAGCAGGAATCTTCTTAGAGAGGCACTGGTCATGCTTGAATGTATGAACCTCATAGAGGTAAGGGGAAGGGAAGGAATATTCGTAAAAGACGGAGATATCCCGAATTTCCATTCCAACCTTGAATCCATAACCCTGTGGCCCGAAAATATGTTGAGAGATCTGATGGAAATGAGAGAGATAGTTGAGATCCCGGCTGCAGGGATCGCATCACAGCGAAGAGATAAAACAGATCTCGCAAGAATGAAACAATGTGTGGAAGAACTTGGAAAGATCTATGAGCATGGCGAAATTGCCTATGGTGATGGAGCAAGATGGGATTCCCTTCTTCACACCGTTATTGTTGAATCTACAAAAAACCCCCTTTTAATAAGGGTTTCGGAAGATCTTGCCCAGGTACTGGAAAAATATATTGGACAAAGCAGAGCACTTGTCTTTTCAAGTGGGAGCTGGCCCAAAATAATCCTTGAACAGCATAGAAGACTTTATGAGGCGATCAAGAATGGCAACAGGTCAGAAGCAGAAGAGATAGCTTCCAGACATATTAATCTTGCAAAGGAAAAATTTGCAGGATAATGCTCGAGAAATGAAGCCGGAATATCATTCCGGCTTCAAAAAGGACAAATTTAAAACCTACAGCTTTAAAATCCTACCTGACCTACGAAAAAAGGCCGTTTTTGTCCATTATCTCAACCATCCAGGAGTAAATAGGTATCATTGCATAGGGATTGAGCGAAAATGTGCAGAACATTCCCATGGCTGCAACAGAATGAAGGATAGAAAGAATACCTCTGTACTCCTCCCTGTGAGCTATCACCCCAAGGGAAACCTCACAAAGGATAAGCGCGGTCACATGGTATATCCAGACATGTTCTATACCGGGCAGATGCGTGTAATGGATCGTCCTCAGAACACAATACACGGACCATATGCCAAGCAAATACATCTGGGAAATAGCGATTACGGCCTGAACTGAAACTGATGCGATCTTTATATGGGTCCTGTTGAGGCTGTCCTGTTCCTGTGATTCATTCTCCCTGAAGGAATCAATTATAGTTCCCACAAAAGGCGTTACGTATCTCGAATATGTACTCGAAACTATCCAGGCCCATACCAACATTGGTAAAACAAACTTCAAATAAATCAAGAAAGATTTCCCCCCCTGTAAAATAAAGACATATTCCCTATTTTATTCTAACAAAAGATCTGAAAAATATTTCATATACTCTGAAGATTCATTTCTGAAAAAGAACAAAGTTCGAACCAGAACATATATACGATAAACGATCTCTCAAATTGCACAGGATTAGAACTCATTAAAAAAAGGAAGATCAATTGATCCTCCTTCTTTCAGACCTTTATATTTTATGATCATGTGTTCAAGATATGGGAAGTTCCTTTGTATGTCCTTCTTCGTCAGTAAAACGTGCTATCAGCATATTTTCTTTTCCTGTGACCAGTTCTCTGAAATGAGAGCACTTGCCCTCTATTTTGTACTCTCTTGCATCCCCTCTTGTACAGGCATCAAGTTTTTCTCTGCACATCGGGCAATTAAAGGAAATGCATCTGTCTCCAACAGCAGATAGATCTACAGGTACTTCTTCTCCGAAATCATTTGCGAATATAACAATGTTCTCTAATTCGTCGACCCTTTCAAAATGATCGCACCCCTGCTTAACATTACCTGGACCACTTCCCTGACTGATATTCCCACATATGGGGCATTCAACTTTAAGATACCTTCTCATATCTGATCCCCCCTATCAAAAAAGCTTACCCCCGGATTGTTTTTCCCTTGCCTTTGGATTTAGTATATCACGCTGCTAAATCACCGCAAGAGAGACCGACGCTAAAGGCTGAAATTAGAGAGAAATTATTCATATGATCTTACCAGTATCAGATCTATCCTTAAGAGAAAGATCTATTATGTGATCAAGAAAAGATGAAAAAGAATATCCTGCAGCTTTTGCTGCTTTTGGTACCAGGCTGGTACCTGTCATTCCAGGAACTGTATTAACTTCGAGTATGAAAGGATTACCATTAACATCAAGACGAATATCCACTCTGGCATATACACTGCAGCCAAGTGCCGAGAATGCAGCAATCGAAGCATTTTCAACAACCCTGAGAATATCCGGGGAAAGATCAGCTGGAGCGTTATATCTGCTTTTTCCCGATGTATACTTTGCTTCATAGGAATAAAAGCCACCTGCCGGTATGATCTCAACCACGGGCAGACTTCTATTTTCTAAACCATCACCTACAACAGTCACTGTCAATTCCCTGCCTGGAATATATTTTTCCACCAGAACAGAATCATCATAATAGAATGCCTTTGAAAGTGCATTCCGGAAAGATTTCTCGTCATTAGCGTCTATGATCGATATCCCTATGGTACTTCCGCAGGAATTGGGTTTAACTACTATCTTTGCTTCTCCATCAAATCCAAGGCCTGAAAGGTCAGGAATGCCTTCTCGTTTTCTCAAAAGAATGGCAGGAGGAACCGGAACATTATATGCCTGAAAAAGAATTTTACTTCTCCATTTGTCCATTGCCATGCTGCAGGCAGAGCATGGAGAACCCGAGAAAGGAATATCCGCGCCCTCAAGTACAGCCTGGATCCTTCCATCTTCGCCCCAGTCACCGTGAAGTGCTATAAAAAAGATATCTGCCTCATAGTTATGAAGGTTTTTTATGAGTTCACTCATACTTGGAACTTCCCAGAGGATCACACTGTGTCCGCCCTCCCGTAATGCTTCTCCAACCTCTCTTCCACTCCTGATGGAAACATCTCTTTCACAACCATCTCCACCATATACAACTACAATCTTCATTAGCGAATATCCGCACCATTCATGATAGTTTTCCCGGAGAATCGAATATCTACCGGGATGAAAAATAAAGCCAGTGGCAATTATACCACTGGCTTGCAAGAGAATATTTAAAAAATTACATAGTTTAAACTAAAAATTCTTTTTCCACCTTAAGAACGGATGGATAACTCCGTAAAAAGCAGTTACATCCTGAGACTTACTCAGATAGGCCCAATTCTGATTACCATAATCGAAATGCCACCACTCTTCAGGATAATTTGTAAATCCTGCATTGATCATAGTGTGATAGAGAATCCGCCTGTTTTCAAGGGCTGAACTTTCTCTTTCATTCAGGTCTATGCCTTCTGCAAGTTTTTTTTCGTAATAACACGTTTGGGACGTCTCTGAAGTTTGATCAAATATTGTCCCCATTTCGAGAAACAATCCTCTCTGGTCAACCATGGATATATCAACCGCACCACCAGTAATGTGAGGAGATGGACAGGAGGATACACTCGACGGATGCGCCACGAATCTTGCTGTCAAGTCCTCGAGTTCCTTAGCTTTAACACCTGGACACTTACTTTTCAATTCTTCCCTGTAAGATACAAACAGAGACTCCTGAACTTTTTCCGGCCTCCAGGCATCCATAATAACAATTTTAAAAATATCCGGCAGATCTTCCGCTGCTTCATGGAGCCGAACAAACGCGCCCTTCCTTAGGAAACATTCGGGTAAAGCCCCATCGATCCCCTGAAGAAAATACTGGGGACTTACTGTCAACTTCCCTCCAGTCAAGCTTGTCTGGACTAAGGGTTCCCCTGATTCCTCGATCCTTAAAGACCTGACCTGCTCCCAGTTCCATGAATTACACTCAGGTATCGGTTTATTTCTGAAACTTTCCATCTTATTCTTCAACCAGGAAAACCTCCTGTGTTACAGATTAAGAAGTCCGGGTATAAAAGTACATATTACGGGAAAGGTTATAAGTATGAGAAGAACGATCATAGCTACACCTATGAACGGCCATATTACCCTGAATACATCTCCAAGTTTTACTTTGCCGACAGCAGCCACAATGTAGTTACACGCACCCATGGGTGGAGTTATTAGCGCAATAGTAACGTTAAGGGTCATTACAATACCGAAATGGAAAGGATTAATTCCTGCCTTAATGGCTAAAGGCGCAAAGATCGGAGTAAGAAGTGTCAGGGTTGAAACCTCTTCCATGAACATACCCACCGGAAAGATTATCGCACTCAGGACAACCATGAGAAGCCATGGTGTCTCGATAAGACCTGATTGAATTATAATTGCCGCAAATTTCTGGGGGATCTGCTCCCATTTGAGAAGCCACCCTATTACTGTAGCTGCACCCATGATAAGAAAAATCGAGCTGGTAAGTCTTACTGTCTCATATATGGATTCGGCGAGAGATCTGAGACTAAGCTGTCTTGTATATAAGAAACCTGCCACAAGACAGTAAGCTGAACCTAAAGCGCCTGACTCTGTAGGAGTTACTACCCCGGTTACTATTCCTCCAATTATTATTACTGGTGCAACAAGAGCAACTCCGGATCTCAGAAGGATTTTTCCTGCCTGTTGTCTTGCTTCCCTGAAATCTGAAACTGGGACATCATATTTTCTGGAAAAATACCAGTTCATGATCATGAAGGCCAGCCCAAGGACAAGTCCAGGTAACAATCCTGCTGCAAAAAGCCCTCCAATGGAAGTATTTGTCATGGTGGCATAAATGATCATAAAGATACTTGGAGGTATTATGGGACCGATCAGCGAACTACTGGCAGTAAGACCTGCAGAATATGAAGGAGGAAACCCTTCCTTTACCATAGCGGGAATAAGAATGGAGCCCAGTGCAGATGCATCAGCCGCAGCAGATCCATTCACCCCTGCAAGGATAATTCCTCCCACTACATTCACATAACCGAGACCCCCCCTTACCGACCCAACTATCAACCTGCTGAAATCAAGCATACGGTCAGTAAGACCGGATCTGTTCATAAGGATCCCTGCAAAAATGAAAAAAGGGATCGCCATAAGGGAGAAAATATCCATACCACCATAAAACTGCTGAGCCATAACACCAAGGATGGACCAGTCCCCAAGGATCGCTATTCCAATAAAAGAGCTTGTAAGAAGAGAAAGATAAAGAGGAACACCAAGGATCATCAGGGTAAAGAAAGAAAGCAGCATTGTTATGCCCATATCTATTTCCAGCCCCCTTTCCCTTCCAGTAGATTCTTCAGAATATATATTGCCAGAAGAAGTCCGAAACCCAGAGGAACAGCTAAAAGCGGTATCGTTTTCGGAACATGGAGTGCCATGGTATGCATTTCCCAAACACTGATCGCGTTGACAGTTCCAAGATATATCATTAAAGAAAGGATAGACACTGTGAGAAGCAGTCTGAAAACATAGACCACCTTTCGCAAAGCCGGAGGAAACCTGTGTACTACAAAATCGATGACCATATGGTCACCATGATAGTAGGCTCCTCCAGCAGCCATAAGCACGAGCCAGACAAGTGAAAAGCGGGCAAGCTCTTCAGTCCATATTATTGAGTTTTTGAGAACATACCTGCAGAAAATACCCAATAAAACATCTGCAATATTAATAACAAGAAGCGCCCCGGCGGTCCATGCGCTGAGGCGCTCAAGAAATCTCAGGGTATGTTCAGTCCTGCCCTGAAGATTGTTCAATTTTACTTTCCTCCTGCTTCCCTGTTCGCTTTCGAGGCACATTCAAGGGCAAGTTCTACCCATTCGCCGCCAATCTTCTCCTGAAGCCAGTCTATATATGCAGGCTGACCTTTTGACCTGAACTTCTCCATTTCACTCTCATTGGGAGAATAGGCCTCCATACCATTATCTACAAGAAACTTAATATCCTCCTTATCCTGTTTTTCCATTACCTGCCTGTTAATACCGTTAGCCTCTGCAGATGCCTCGAATATGGCATTTCTGTTGTCTTCAGACATTTCGTCCATTACATCTCCATTGATAACAAGGAACTGGTCCGAATACTGGATGTTGGCAAGAGTAAGATATTTCTGAACTTCGTAAAGGCTTCCCATTTTGATATACATGGCAGGATTCATCTGACCATCAACAACTCCTGTTTTCAGGGCCATGTAAAGCTCAGTCCAGGGGATAGGAGTACCACTTGCTCCAAAAGATTTGTACAGTGCTATCTGATCCTCAGCCATACCACGGAATTTTAAACCTTCAAAATCCGAAGGAACACGGATCTCCTTTTTAGAGTTAGTAAAAGCAAGGAAACCCCCTTCTTCAACTACCTCGACCAGATAAGCGCCAGTCCTTTCCTTGAATTCATCCCTGGCCTTACTGATAAAAGCACTGGAATCGAAAAATATGTGAGCTGCTTTATAGCTGTCAAAAAGAAAGGGTATGTTACTTGCATACATTTCGGGGAAGAGAGGAGCAATACCAGCATATGATGCAACATTTATTATTGGCTGATTCATTCCTGATTTCATAAGAAGCTGCATTCTTTCCTCTTCGTTGCCCAACTGACTGTCAGGGAACAGCCTTACCAGGACCTCGCCATCTGTTTTTGCTTCAACTGCTTTTTTGAAATTACTTGCAAAAAGATGAACAGCATTGTTGTCTGGATCAGCTGGACCATTATATGACATTTTAAGCTCAAGAGCCGCCTCTGAAACTGAAAAACACGAAAAAAGCAGTATCAGAACAATCGCAGGAACTCCCAAAAACCAACCTGACTTAAACATCTTCACATTTATCACTCCCCGTTTTAATTATGGATCAAACCTGGACTTATATGAAATGTTTAACAGTTTAATCCCTTACAGAAATAGTAAGTAACCCTCCCATTATTGTCAAACAGGGATCCATATTAAAAAACGTCCAATTATCTTAAAAGATCCCGCTTAAAAAACAGATCATTAAAGACCCATTCACCGTAAAGGTTTTCGCTAAGAAGTTTTTATATATCGGAAAAATGATCAGCCATTGGTAAAAAATAGTTATATTCACTACTTTGATTTACCTGTTCTTGATCAAACAACGCTCCGTTGTAATAATGTAGTAAAATGTTATCAGGCTCGAAATATAACAGATACCTGAAAGGATATGACTTTATGTATCACCCCATAAGTGATTACGGGATCATAGGAGATCTATATACGGTCGCCCTGATAAACAGGACAGGCTCTATGGAGTGGTTATGCCTTCCCTTTCTGGATTCCCCAGGCGTTTTTGGACCTCTCCTCAATTATGAGAGGATTTTCATCATGGAATCCGTTAAGACACTTAAAATATCTTATAGTGATTATGACTGGAGGTTGAACAGGTATGAAGAATAATGATCCTGATAAGATCATTGAAAGAACTTCCTTCGGTGAAATAGTCGTAAACGGGGAAAAATATGAAAAGGACATTTACATCAATATTTCCGGGAAGATCAGGAAAAGAAAGAAAAAACTTTCCAAAAAGAGATGCGGTACTTCCCATATTATTTCACTGGAAGAGGCAGAATATGTCTATGAAAAGGGATTGGAAGAACTGATAATTGGAACAGGCCAGGAAGGGCTGGTAACACTTTCACCGGAAGCCAGAAGTTTTTTCAGTGATATGGGCTGCAATGTAATGATGTCACCGACATGAAAGGCCATAGAGACATATAATAATTCCAAAAAAGTTAAAGCAGGACTCTTCCATATTACATGTTGAAAAAGGGTGCGGTATATATACCGCACCCTTTTTCAACAATCTGGCTATTTTGAGAAAAGATCATAAAGAACTAAAAGACCTTTTATGTTTTTTTTCTTCAGCGTTAAGTTCCTGCAAAACCTGCACATAACGGCTTTCCCACTCCCCATTTTGCATCAAAAGCGCCTCTTCATGGGTCTCGAGGAACTTTTTTTCTTCAAGAAGATATCGTATTCTATCCAAAATTCCTCACTCCCCTGCCTTAAAAATATTTGAAACGCTATATGAAAAAGGGATATATCTTACACAGGAGTATATCGATCCTTCCTGAATTACACTTTCAGGAACTTGATTATAATACTTCACGAGCATAAAACTCAATACTAAAATCAATTGGAAGCCTGATTATAATGTATAATCACTCATCATCTTTAAGATATCTGTTTATGATCCATGTCCCACCATAATCCCGGGCTGACAAGGGCAACACAACAAACTTAAGGCCCTGGTAATTCCGGGTTAACAGTCAGTTCGATCCGTCCTGAAATACTGGTTGTTATATTATCAGCGAATCTGCACCGCTTTTTTGACTTTTTCCAGACTTTCCTCTGTCAGACCAAGTAGGGGACCGATCTCTTCCAGCTGAGGAAATGCTCCCCAACCTGCCAGAAAACCGTTGACCCTTGCAACTGCAGTTGAATTTATTAGATCATTATCATCAGGATAGTATTTTTTGAATTCTTCCAGTATGGCAGAATGCATTTTTAAACTGTATTTCTGATGATAATTTTCCGCCATATAGAATACTTTAAATGGGGTTACAAGAGTCTGTATCTTTTTTGAGTTTTCTTTTTCCCATTTCTCTATTGATCTCAATATTTCTGATTCTTGCAGATCATCGTGGGAAAATATGATGGACATATATTGTTTTGACCAGGTTTTTCTTGAAGGGTCATGACTTTTCCAGAAAATATCAAGAAGCTCACTGTAAGATATTTTCTTTGGGTCAAAATCTATCTGTATGGTCTCCGTATGATCTCCAAGTTCATAATAAGTAGGATTCTCTTTCGATCCTCCCGAATAACCAACTCTTGTTCTTATAACACCCGGGATGATACCAAACCTGGCATCAGGACCCCAGAATCAGCCAAGGGCAAAAGTAGCGGTTTCGTAATTATCGGGGATATTTTTGTCAATAGGCGGAACCAGTTGTGTCTTAACATCTGAATACTCCACAGAACATGCCTCCCTTTGCGGAAATATATGGAATACCAAAAAGAGAATAACTAAAACGACAGTTAGGTTTGTGAATATTTTATCGATACTCATAATATTTTACACCTCACAGGAAAATTATGAAAATCCTGTTGAACTAATAGACCTTTTTCTGTTTACTTTATCATTATATATCATCTCTCATAGTGGATATATATCAAATAAAAGGTTAAGATTACCCGGAAAACAGGGAGGAGATAAAATGCCTGTAAGTGACAATGTAATTTCGGATCAGATAAAGGAACTGAAAGATTTCCGCAACTGGCAGAACAGACCTGAAATATCCTTTCTGCCAAAGATAGTGGATGAAGGTGAAAAGATCTCAGCTATCACTGTAGGACTGTATATTGAATCAAAATGGCTCCTGACTCTCACTGACAGAAGGATCATCCTCATTCACAGGAAATTTTTAGAAGCATTGAGCGATGAAATATTATTAAAAGATATCTGTTCATTAACTTTAAAAAAAGGCCTTTTATTCTCTAGGATGGACATTTTAGCTAAAGATGACAGAGAATTAACTATCGAATCAATTATGAAAAAAGATGCAGACAAGATAATGGAGATCATTATATCAGAATGGCCAGACATCAAGATATCCTGAATCCCTGTATTTTATCCGCAACTTGAAATACATGGATCAAACACTTATACCAAGAAGGTCACCTATCTGCAGAAAAATATCGTAAATTTTACTGTCTACCCTGATATCAGTTTCACGGCTTTTACCCAGGATAATGTGCTTTATCTCGAAATAGAGATTTTGTGAATACCAGAGGTCAGGCTGGATAGAAGTATCTCTTAAAAATAGAAGAAAATCCCTCAAGGTCATCATTTTAACTATATCCTCCGAATTTTCCTTGAGTTCTTCCATTTTTTTATCAAGCCATTTAAGGGCCTCTGATGAAAATGCGGCTTTATCGAGGTCTATATCCCAACTCTCAGCTTTGACAATATCTGACCTGATCTTTTCAATATCAGGCAGTTCTTTTGCTAATTCCTTCTGTAGATCAGAATTTATAACTATCTCCGCTGATTTGAGAAATTCCGTCGGTACCGGCATGCCTTCAGCTGAGATAAAATTCATGAACATGTGATCATTTTCGAGAACATCTCCCAGAAAAGCATCGATCTTTTCAAGATCACCCCTGAGAAGAGTCTTGACTATCTCTTTCTGTTCATGTCTGAAAACATGACTGAGATTATAAAAATGATCCCCGAAATAACTTTCCGCAATATTTATCATTGAACTCATATCTCCATGTTCAAAAGTTCTTGTCATACTGTTAAACATAGATTCAGAGTCATTATCGGAGAGTGTATCAGAAACGGAACATAATACGTTGTGCCCTCCTAATCTCAGAGAGCAAAAGGAAAATTTACGTTCCTCAAGGGTTATACTGGAAATAACACTGAACTTTCCTATTCGTGCGATTCTGCCATCTTTACCAAGATCGACCATTTTAAGTATTTTAATTTCGTAGCAGTAAGATGGAATTGTATGTATATCCTTCGTAAAAAGGAATAAAACAGCGGTATGAGCAGCCACTCTGTAAAAATCATAGGAAAAAGGCTTGACATGTTCATTGTAAATATTCCTGCCATTCCCAAATTTATTTATGTTACTCTCAGCCTTTTCAAGGCGCATTAGAAATTCGTCCTCGAGTTCAAGTCCTTTAAGATCATATGCATACTCCATAGCCTGGCAGGCATAGCGAAGGATCTGCAAAGTCTCAATACCCGAAATATCATCAAAAAACCATCCGCAGCTTGTAAACATAAGCATGGACCTGTACTGCATCTCAAGAGACTTAAAGATCCTGACCTTGCCATCATGATCCAGATCCCTTGATAAATTATCTTTAAGAAATCTGGCCATATTCTCTGGATTCCTACGGAGAATTGTCATTATATAATTATCCCGGGCTCCCCATGGATCTTCCATTAACCCTTTCGAGGTCTCTTCATAGATCTCAGCCAGTTTATCCCTCAGCCAGTCAAGGCTTTCCCGGAGATGTTTCCTCCAGGCCTGGTTCCATGAAGGATTCATTCCAGTGGAACATCCGCAATGATCCTTCCATCGAGCTACCCCGTGTACACAACTCCAGGAAGAATTTTCTACGATGGCAACCTTATCCCTTGGAGGATATTTAGAAAGAAATTCTCCAAAGACGGTCAGGTCCGCTTCCTCGCTCTCCTTGATTCTCTCTACAGCATATGCAAGTGCCATGTCCCCATATTTATGGTGATGACCGAACGTCTCTCCATCCGCAGCTATGGATACCAGAACAGGTTCGCTTCCATACTGCCCCATGGAAATTAACCGCTCTGCCATTTTCTGGCCATTGTCAAGCAATTTCCCGAATGCAACATCCTGTGAGACTGCACCGTCATAGAAAAATATGGTTATGCTGTTGCCTGAAGGAAGATCACATATGTACGGCTTTTCTGAATCGACCTTTCCTCCTGCAACATCACTCCAGCGTGAAGAATCTTCACTCAGGACTTTATCTGCCTGCCCTGGAGAAAGGACTGTAAATCCTAAACCATGATCAGCAAGGACCTCCAGAGTTTCAATATCAACAGCAGCTTCCGGAAGCCACATCCCTTCAGGTTCTCTTCCAAACCTGAAGTTAAAGTCTCTTATTCCCCATTTGATCTGGGTAGTTTTATCTTTTATGGAGGCAAGAGGCATTATCATATGATTATAAGCCTGAGCTATGGCGGGGCCATGACCGGAAAAGTTCCTGGAACCTTCAAAGTCAGCTTTAAGGATAGCTTCATATATCCTGATATTATTTTTTTCAAGCCACGAAAGAAGAGTGGGACCAAAATTGAAACTTATATGCGAATAATTATTAACCACCCTGACTATTCTGCCTCTTTTGTCAAGAAGTCGGGCAGCCGTGTTTGGAGCATAGCACTCCGCTGTTATTCTTTCATTCCAATTGGAAAAAGGAGACGCAGATCTCTGTATTTCTATCCCCTCTAACCAGGGATTTTCCCTGGGAGGCTGGTAAAAATGACCGTGTATACATATTTTTGTTAAATTATTCATATTTATTCCCATCTTCCTGTCAAAAAAGTACTTTCCTGTAATTATATCAGGAACTTGTAGCTGCTCATTTTCAAGCTGTAATTTGTTCATTGGGTTAAGAAATGTTAGTGTAAAATATATCTATAAACGATTTACAGGAGGTAATGATGTTCACTGAACGAAAAAGCGGAATATTAATGCCTGTAGCTTCTCTCCCCTCCCGCTGGGGTATCGGTGATTTTGGATCAGAAGCAGGTGCATTTGTCGATTTTCTCAAACGGTCCTGCCAGAAATACTGGCAGATCCTTCCTCTTTCTGTAACCGATCCTGCAATAGGCAATTCTCCATATAACAGCCCATCGGCATTTGCGATAAACCCTCTGTACATAAACCCGGAACTCCTTTTTCAGGACGGGCTTCTTGACCAGGATAACATTGAACCGTTCAATGACACCCCGGTCGGAAGAATAGATTACGAACAAGTGGGAAAGATCAAAAACAATTTGAATACCATTGCTTATGAAAAGTTCAAAAGAGAAGGCCGGGATACATCCACTATATTTAAGGATTTCTGTGAAAAAAATGATTACTGGCTTGACGACTACTGCCTGTTTTATTCGATAAAACAAAAGCTGAATTTACAAACGTGGATACAATGGCCAGTTGAGTTGAGAGACAGAGATGAAAATGCCCTATCAAAAGCCCGGGAGGAGCTTTCGGATACGATACTTTTTCAGAAGTTCGTCCAGTTCACGGCAGATACTCAATGGCAGTCTATCAGGAAATTATGTCAGCAGGAAGGAATCGGACTGATTGGAGATATCCCCATATATGTTAGCCTTGACAGTTCAGATGTGTGGAGCAACCGAAGGCTTTATCAGCTCGACAGGAACGGCTCCCCCATCGAAGTAAGCGGGGTCCCGCCGGATTATTTCAGCGCAACCGGGCAGCTCTGGGGCAATCCCCTTTATGACTGGGAAAGAATGGAACAGGAAGATTTTGACTGGTGGAAACAGCGGATATACCGGAATCTTGATCTTTGTGACATCATAAGAATAGACCATTTCAGAGGGCTGGTCCAATACTGGGCAGTACCCTCAGAAAACGATAATGCCCTTGATGGCAGATGGCGCGATGTACCAGTAAGAAAACTTTTCCGGTCAATGGCTGATCGCTTCGGGGACCTCCCCCTGATCGCAGAAAACCTGGGGATCATTACAGAAGATGTAACAGAAGTCATGGAATATCTGGGATTACCGGGCATGCTTGTGCTTCAATTCGCCTTCAGTGAGGATTTTCCCACCAACCCGTACGCGCCTCATAACCACACCCGTAATAATCTCGTTTATACCGGAACACATGATAATACGACAGTGAAGGGATGGTTTAAAGAAGAATCTACAGAATCAGCCAAAAACATTCTTTCCAGATATACAGGAAAGGATATTACCGAAGAAAATGCTGCTATTGAAATGATCCGGATGGCACTTCAATCAGTAGCGCATACATCAATTATTCCATTACAGGATATTCTTAATCTTGACGGAAACGCCAGGATAAATACCCCCTCAAGACGTTTTCAAAACTGGGAATGGCGCCTTGAAGACGATCTCATGAACGATAATATAATAGAAAGATTGAGAGAAATGACACTTCTTGCAGGACGATAAAACTGACAAGGATAAAACGAGAGAGAGATCTGCATACAGACAGAAGAAATGGAGAGATGGTTAGATGTCAAGAATCAAATATAATGAAAATCCTGTAACTAATTTCAGAGATGTAACAGAATCCAGTCCCATGTTCAGATCTATAGCATATTTTTCAATGGAAATAGGTATGAGGCCTGACATCCCTACTTATTCAGGAGGGCTCGGCATCCTTGCTGGAGATATTCTCAAGAGCAGTGCGGACCTTGGTGTACCGGTAATAGCAGTAACCCTGATGTATCACAAGGGTTACTTTGAACAATCCATAGATGATAGCGGATGGCAGAAAGAATCAGAAAAGAAATGGGACCCTTCATCATTTATGACCCTGCTCCCTTTCGATATCCAGTTAACTCTCGAACAACGCAAGGTAACTGTAAAGGTATGGTGCTATGAGATCGAGGGTTTCGATGGTTTTACAGTACCTGTCTATTTCCTCGATACCGATACGGAAGAAAACTCCCCGGAGGACAGAAAACTTTCATGGCATTTATATGGAGGGGATGAAAAATACAGACTTCAGCAGGAACTTCTTCTGGGACTTGGCGGCGTGAGAATGTTGAGAGCTATGGGATATCATAATATATGCCGTTTCCACCTTAACGAAGGACATGCAGCCTTTCTTGTCCTTGAAATGTTGCGAGAGGAAGGTTACGCAAATTATTCAAGGATCAAACAAAAGGGGGTCTTTACCACTCATACCCCTGTTGCTGCAGGCCATGACAGGTTCAGTTATGAACTTGTCGAAAATGTAATGAGCGCAAACATAGCAGCAAAGCTGAAAACCCTTCTCGCAGGAGAAGGTGTATCAATGACAGAACTCGGGATGAAATACTGCAATTATGTTAATGGCGTTTCCCGTAAACATACCGAGATAAGTAAAAAACTTTTTGACAGAGATAATATTGATACAGTAACAAATGGCATACACCACAGAACGTGGGTAGGCGACCCCATGAAAGAACTATTCGACAAATACATCAGCGGCTGGGGAAATGATCCTTCAAGACTTGTACAGGCCATCCACATACCTTCGGAAGAGATCTGGAATGCTCATCAGGTATCCAAAGGAAGACTGTTGGCATATGTAAAGGAAAAAACAGGTAAAGAACTTGAAAAAGATAAACTGACCTTTGGTTTCGCAAGAAGGGCTACGGGATATAAAAGAGCCGCCCTGGTTCTTTCAGATGAGGAGATCCTCAAGCAGGTAGCCGCAGGTAAGATCCAGATCATTTTTGCCGGAAAGGCACATCCCAGGGATGAAAAGGGAAAACAGATCATACAGGAGATATTTGGCACTTCCAAGAGACTTTCAGAAAGCATACCAATAGTCTTCATTGAGAACTACGAAATGGAAATAGCATCAAGAATGGTACAGGGAGTCGACGTCTGGTTAAATACTCCGCTCAGGCCAAGGGAAGCTTCCGGGACAAGCGGAATGAAATGTTCTTTAAACGGCATCATGAATTTTTCTACTCTTGATGGATGGTGGATAGAGGGATGGAAGGAAGATGTAACAGGATGGAGTATCGGTCCTCAGCCAAAGGAAGATCAACTCGTGAATTATGATGAATCAATGGATGCCTCCGACCTTTACAAGAAGATGGCAGAAAAGATCATCCCCGCCTACTATGAAGATAGAAAAAGATGGATAAGTATGATGAAAAACTCGATAGCTCTGAATGCAAGCTATTTTAATACTCACAGGGTTGTAAGAGAATATTGTGAAAAGGCCTATTGTATAAAAATGCGCGGCCTTTGATATCAGTTCTGAAAGGAGATATCCTTATGGAGATTTCCACAAACAACCATATAGAAAAGCTAAAAGTTCTGCATTTAAGTCCTGAGGTCACTCCTCTTTCTAAAGCAGGTGGACTTGCTGATGTGGCTTTTGCACTCCCTTCAGCCCTTGTGGACAGTGGGATCGATGCAAGGATAATAACCTGCGCACATCCCGGAGTTCTTGACAGGGCAAGAGATCTTGGATGGAAAGTTAACTACACCAGGAGGAAACTCAATGTCGCCCTTGACTGGAGGGTAATTTCCTCCAAACTCTGGAAAACATCCAGGGAAGGTGTAACTGTTTACATCCTTGAGAATCCTGATCTATTCAAATATGAAAATATATATCCCGAGAACTTTGAACCTGACGATATTTTCCCCTTCATCTATCTCTCTTTTGCTGCTCTCGAACTCCCGGAACTCATAAAGTGGACACCCCACGTATTCCACTGCCATGACTGGGGTACATCCGCCCTCCCCTCGGCCCTTGAATGGCATCCTTATTATCGCCGGGAAAGAACCATGTACAAAACAGTAACCACTATTCATAACCTGGCACACCAGGGTATCGTTAACCCGGAAATTATCAGAAGTGCAGGTCTCATGGAGGGATTCCATATTGACGGACTCGAATTCTATGGTTCCGCAAATCTTCTCAAGGGTTCTATAAATGCTTCTGACGCAATAACAACCGTCAGCCCCTCCTATTCCAGAGAGATCCAGGAACCGGGCCAGGGAATGGGACTTGACGGTCTGATAAGATCTAAACGAGATAAAATACATGGGATCCTCAACGGAATAGATACAAATTACTGGGATCCATCGAAAGATCCTCTTATCCCGGTCAATTACAGCAAAAAGGATCCTGAAGGAAAAACCATTTGCAGAAAAGAAATGCTTGAGTGTTTCCACTGGGAAGATAATGGGAAACCCTTGATATGCAACATCGGCCGACTTTACAGCCAGAAAGGGATAGATATCCTTTTACCAGCTATCCCAAAATTGATCAGGGAAGGAGCAAGATTTGTTTTCCTTGGGACCGGAGACCAGCACTATGAAAAGAATCTTCTGGAACTTGCAGAACATTTCCCCGATAATATCGGAGTAAAGATAGGATTCAATGAACCTCTTGCCCATCTTATGTATGCAGGATCTGACCTTTTTATAATGCCTTCCCTTTTCGAACCCTGTGGCCTATCCCAGTTAATATCACTGAGATACGGCACAATTCCCATCGTACGCAAAACAGGAGGTCTTGAAGATACTGTAAGGGATTTTGGAAGAGATTATGAGGGATGGGGCTTTATCTTCGAAAAATATGCCACTGAAGACCTTGTTCATGCCGTTCTAAGATCAATAGAATGTTACAGATCCCCTGAATGCTGGAGAAAGATCTTTGAGAGTTCCATAAATCTGGATTTTTCCTGGAAAAGATCTGCAAATGAGTATATTAAGCTTTATAATAATATAGTAACAACATAATATGGTAACGTAGTATATACTGAATCTGCCAGGGGGGATAGAAAATGCGAAACAGAAAACATGGAAGGGTGCTTGGCATAATTCTTGCTGGAGGCAAGGGATCCAGGCTCATGCCTCTTACTCAGTACAGGGCAAAACCGGCGGTTTATTTTGCCGGTAAGTACAGGATCATAGATTTTGCCCTCTCCAACTTTATCAACAGTGGTATTTATTCTAATTATGTTCTCATTCAGTTCAAAAGTCAGTCGCTTACTGAGCATATTGAGAGAAGCTGGCAATTCGGGGGCGCGATGAGAGGCAGAGACCTTTTTGTGACCCTCGCCCCGGCACAGATGTGGAGCGGAGAACACTGGTACAGAGGAACTGCTGATGCAGTTTTCCAGAATCTTCACCTTATAACTGATTATGATGCTGACAAGATCTGTGTTTTTGCAGCTGATCACATCTATAAAATGGATATCAGACAGGTCATCGAATTCCATACCCGGAAAAAAGCTGATATAACTGTGACTGCAAATGTTGTCCCCAGAGAGGAAGCAAGTCAGTTCGGATGCATTGCCGTAAACGAGGAAGGAAGGATCACGGGTTTTCTGGAAAAACCGGAAAATCCTCCTGAAATACCTGGCAAACCTGGATACACATATGTTTCAATGGGTAATTATATATTTGAGAGAGAATGCCTGGAAAGAACCCTGATCGCCGATGCCAACAACCCCTCCAGCAGTCATGATTTCGGTAAAGATATATTCCCTGAATGGATTGACCGTTGCAGAATATACGCTTATGACTTCTCCGAAAATGATCTGCCAGGTAAAGATAAGCCTTATTGGAGAGACGTAGGTACCATTAAAGCTTATTGGCAAACCCATATGGACCTTCTGAAGTTCAATTCCGATATGACACTTTACAACCCGTCTTGGCCTATCAGAACAGTATCCTACGCGGATCCTCCATCGTATTTTTTCCCCGTAAAAGGCAAGAGCTGCTCTGTAACTGCAACTCTTGCATCTGAGGGAAGCCGTGTCTTCGGAGCCGTGGTCCACCAGTCAGTCCTGTCAAGGAACTGTACCATTCATCCTGACAGTGTAGTGGAAGACTGTATAATCGGGCATGATGTTGTTATAGGTGAAGGGTGTAAACTTCGAAAAGTGATAATTGACGGCGGTAATGAAATACCTCCATACACCAATATCGGGTTTGATGAAGATTTTGACAGACAACGCTATTTTGTTGACGAAAAATCCGGTATTGTAGTTATAGGCAAACAGGGAATGAAACTCAGGATAGACAGTGACCTTTCTTCTCTGATGGAAAATAAGGATCTATAAAAATCAGTAGATGGCTTTTCAAAAAATAAGATTTAAAAATTGAGAACAGTAAAAGGGGCTCCCGGGAAATGGGGAGCCCCTGTTGTATTTACTCGAAGATCTTCTTTATGATCTCTTTCTTTATCTTTTCTTCTACATCTTCAGGCTCTTCTTTGGATTCTTCCTTCTGAGTATCCGGGGAGATCTTCTCCTGAACCTGTTCCTGGATGGTTTTATCCGGGGATTTTTCCTTCACCGGTTCTTCCAGGGTCTGTTCTTCCTGAGGTGCTTCTTTTTTCTGAACGTTAATATTTGACACTTTTGGTTTATCAAAGGTCCCTCCGATCTTCAGACTAACATCCCTGAAATCGTCCTTCTTCATCTGGCCGCCAGCACCCTGGAGGGCACCGCTCAGCATGCCGGCCAGATCCCCGGCTGAAGAGATACCTCCCGCAGCTCCTCCCAGAAGGGCGTTTAAGACCCTTATATTCACATTGCCTTTGCACGATAGATCCAGTTTATTCTCAGGTCCAACAGGTCCCATGGCAGAGATGAACCTGTAGAGTGGATCCCCTTCAAAGGCCTTTATCATGGTATCCTCTTTCAGTTCCAGTTTTCCCGTATCCAGATTGAAGGGAGCATATACGGAGGCGAATTTCATGTCTTTCATTCCATGGAGGGCTGCTACCAACTTAATGGCCTTAAATCCGGAGATACTTCCCTCTCCAGTCTTTAGCAATCCTCTGCCCCTGTATTCCAGGCCATCTTTCATCGAACCTGCTATCTTTGCGAAAACATTTGCTTTTCCAGTGATGCGTCCTTCCATATCTGAAACATCCTGCAAAAGTGAATCCACATCGATACCGTTGACCTCCAGGTCTTTATTGAAAGACAGATCGGCCAGATCCAGGTAACCATTTCCTTCTATCTTTCCCCCATACATTAAACCGGAGGCATTGCTTGTTGAAAGCCTGTTCTCCTTTAGATCAAGGGGATATAAAAGATCGGTAAAACGCATTCCCTTCACGGATATCAGGTCAGAAGATGCTTTTCCAGAACCAGTGTTATTCCCCTGCTCAAAGTGACCATTGAACTCAAGGTCAAGATCACCCTTCAAGTCAAGTTGCTTCATCTTGGGAAAACTGGACGTCAAGACTTTAATATCCAAAGCCTTACCTTCAAGCTTCAGATCCGCTGTGCTGGAGACTGGACTCACATCACCTGTAACCTGGAAGCTTCCCTTCCCAACCATTGCACTGAGATCCTGGATCTTCATGTTTTCCATATTCCCCCCGGTCACCAGGGAAAGTTTCTCCACTGTCATTCCTGAAGCAGTCACCTGCGGTGAGGAGAGTTTAAGATCAATGGAGGGATCAGCCACGGTACCTTTTACAGAAAGATCGCCTGTAAAGATACCCTGTACCGGCATTTTGCCAGCCTGTTCTGTGGATAAAGCTGAAAGGTCCAGGTCCTCTCCCCTGGCAGAGATATCCATAGTACTGTTTTCCATGGGATCCTGAAGAACCATTTCGCCTCCCGCGGTAATGGTTCCCTTGCCCAGATTCGCCCGTCCATCGGAAAGGGTAATGTTATCGCCCTTTTTAACGATGTTCATGTTAACGCCGCTCATTCCAATTCCCTGAAGGGCTGCAGATCCGGCGGAAAGGCTTATACTAAGGTCTGAAGGCATTTCTCCAGTGATCTCCTTCAGGAAGGTCTCCGCCTTGAGATCCTGGAAGGAGAAATTGTCCTGTATACTGAGCTTGTTGGAAGACAGTGCCAGCTTGAGAGATGGTTCAGACAGCTTTCCTGTAATGTTCACAGAGGCAGTAAGCTCACCCTTTAATCCATATTCCTTCACCGGTGGATGAAAGCCTTCCAGAAATTCCGAGTCAAGCCCTGCAGCATTAACAATAATATCGCCTTTTCTCTCAGGACTGGATACTTCTGAAATCTTTCCTTCACCTGAAATTTGCGTGTCCCTCCAGGCTGTTTTCAAACTGGAAAAGTTTAGATCATCCTTATGGTATTCAAAGAAAAGAGAGGGATTTGAAAAGGTCTGCTCCATGAGAGCCAGCTTCTGAGACCATATCTTCCCTGATACCAAAGGCTCCGAAAGGCTACCCTGAATTTTGTAGTCAGCATCCAGGCTACCTGCCGGGTCAATATCTGAAAGGGCTGGCAGAACTACCTTCAGCTCTTTCAGGGAAAGTGACCTCAAGCTCCCCTTGATATCTGCCCGGGCATCCCCCGGAAAGTCAGTGACCTTCCCCCCAAGGGAAATCTTTGCTCCCATGAGGGAAGTACTACCCTTAAGATCCACCAGGCCTTTTTTAATATCGGCATTAACATCCGTACCGGAAAGGCTGTAACCCCTGAATGCAAGTTTTTCAGCCTTGAAAGAAATGGATCCTGTGGGTTCATTGATATCGCCCTTGAGGTTAAGGGTAAATTCATTTACCCTTCCCGTCAGATCAGCAAACCGCGGGTCCAATTCACCCAGCTGGGAAAGATCCGCCTCAGAACCCTGAAGATCTACCATTATCCTTCCAGGAGTATCCTCTTCAAAAACAAATGCCAGATGTCCTTCGAGTGGGAATCCCATGAGGAGGGCCTTCATATCCGCAATGTCAAGGCGGTTCTGCTGGTACCTCCAGCGTGCCTCAGCACTTTTCAACGGGATCCCGGCAATTTTTTCTCCCGAAAAAGACAGGGTACCGCTGATATTGGGAGCTTCCCAGGTACCTTCAGCCGTGAGATCAGTGGAAAAAAGCCCTTTGAAATTATCCGGGTCAATACCCGGCCATAGACTTGCAAGCCTGGGAACATCAAGGTTTTCCATCTTCCCTTGAAGGGAAAGGTCTGGTCTTAGTCCTCCCATGGCGGAAATATTGCCATCTCCCACATTAAGGTCCATTTTCTCAAGGAAAACAGCACCTTCCTTAATATCAACATCCACATCTCCCCTGAGGGGGACATCCTGAATATCAAGATCAATATCAGCATTTATCCTTGTTCTATCGAAAGTCAGTGCAATATCCCTTATCGCAGCCCTGGCAAATGGAGTACCGAAGGAACTGTCCAGAAGCCTCACTTTTTTAACAGGGATCTCTCCTTCGCCCTGACCTGTCTCAATCTTTGAAAGAAGTTGATTCATTCTTTCCACGTTCGAATCAAATCCCTCGATCTCGATAAGGCTTACTGGAGGAGCTCCTGTTATTAAAGCCATGAGGGACACCCCCACATTTATTTTCTCCGCGGTCAGAATTTCCTGCTCCCCGGTGGAAATGGCTACTCCACTTACCTCATAACCTCTGAAGGGATTTCCCCTTACCGAATCCATCCTGATGGTGGAATCCAGCTGCTCTTCCACGGCGGCGGAAACCTCTTTCTTCACCAGGCCGGTTCCCATGTCCATGGTAGATGCGGCAACAGCCAAAACCGCTACTATAACCAGCAGCGAAATTAAAAACCATTTGTTCCTGAAAATGGACATCTTATCACCCTCCTGATACGTTAAAGTCTGTGTTTCAGAATTAATTGTATCACGGACCTTTATGAGGACCATTAAGAATATGTAAAAATTCTCAAATTTAACCTTTTAGTGCTTCTGTAACAATTTCACCCTCAGCAACTATCAGAGTACTCCCCTCAAGAAAAAGTCTTATGGCGCCTTCCTCTTTCTCCCTGGAAATGTGGACCACGTTCAATCCTCCGGGATTGGTAACCTGCACTGGAGTGGAGAGCCCTTCCTGAAAAAAAGATACCAGTGCACTGGCGGAGGAGCCAGTTCCGCAGGATTCTGTGAGATCCTCCACTCCCCTTTCGTAAGTCACTGCATTTATGGAATCATCACCCGTGATCTCCACAAAATTAACATTCGTTCCATTGGGGAAAAGGTCAAGACGGTTTCTAACTGATCTTCCCAGTGCAACCAGGTGCTCCCTTGAAACATTCATGGCTCCGGGAAGAAAGATCACGCAGTGAGGAACCCCAAGCTGAAGAAAGAAATAACCGAATTCCTTCCCCTGGAATTCCAGGCAGCCCTCACTGATACCAACTTCAGGTTTGACGCAGCCCATGTCCAGTTTCACCTGCCGGCCTTCCACGAAAGCATGGATATCTCCAGCCAGGGTTTCAAAGGACATGGAAGCCGGGGCTTTGCCCTTCTCAAAGGCATAACGGGCTATGCACCTGGCTCCGTTGCCGCACATCTCTCCCTCTGAACCATCGCTGTTAAAGAGTCGCATTTTGAAATCTCCCTTATCTGAAGATTCCATTACAAGGATCCCGTCAGCGCCGAGAGACTGCCTTCTTTCGCAGACCTTCAGAGCCAGGGACGAAAGGAAATCACTGCTGAATTGCCCCTCCATGTTCTCCATGACGATAAAATCATTTCCATTACCCTGTATTTTTGTGAATTTCATTTTTCCTTCTCCTTTCAAATTTTCATGGATCTCATACATGGTACAAAGCATATTTTAAAACATCAGAACTTATTCAGTATCTACAGGGAAAAGACAAAAAGTCAAGGGTGAAAGAATCCGTACTGGTACTTTTGTTTTTCCGTCAGTTATTCTGCCAACGTCATTCGATAGGAAAGTAGAGTAAAACGGATCCATCTTTGCCTGCAACTCTTAAGAAAATCATATAGTAATAAACCTTATACTGTAAAAGCCACTTGCTGGACTGCCTTTGTGCCACGAAATAGAAGTCAGGTGATACAATAAATTCAGCCAAAGCGCAGGACAAATGACAGTTATGATAACAACTTAAAGGGGAGGTTTTTTTATGACATTTTCACCGAGTATGAATTCAGGGGTTACAGGGGCAAGAAATAGAAGTAAGTATATTTCTCCTCAGTCAGGAATGTGCTCTCTATGTACGGAGGAATGTCCGGGGCCCTGTGAAATCACTCAGGCGGCAGTCCTGGGAAAGAGGACCGTATATCCCACCACTACCGGGGCGAATCAGATCGGATCGGAAAAGGATTATCCCATCGATTTTTCTCATTTCAACATAAACGGTCGTGCCTTTGGTGCCTTAGGGACAGAAGCTGATTATGAACATGCAGAGATATTCAACGTGAACCTGGCTTCCGAATATGGCAGCGACAATAAAGTCAAGCTGGACCTGCCCATTGTATTACCTGCCCTGGTGAAAATGAACTGGCTCGATTATTTTGGCGGGGCTGCTATGGCAGGAGTAACCTGTATGGTAGGAGAAGACGCAAGGAACAAAGACCCGGAACTCGCCATAGAAAACGGTAAAATTACATCATTTCCAATGCTTCAGGAGATCCATGACAGTTTCTATAACTACCACAGGGGACCAGGACAGATGGTTCTTCAGTGCAACGTAGATGACCATCTTATGGGTGTTCCCGAGATAGCCCTTAATAAATATGGCTTCGAGGCCCTGGAATTCAAGTTCGGCCAGGGGGCCAAGGGGACTCAGCCAATGAACAGGATCAAAGATTATGACGAGGCTGTAAAGAAAGTGGAGCGAGGATCCCTTGTTTTTCCCAATCCTCTGGATCCCAAAGTAATAGCCCTCAGGGAAAAGGGCTGCTGTCCCAATTTTTACACCTACGGAAGACTGCCCATGTGGACAGAAGAATCCATGGGAGCTCGGATTTCCGAACTTCGTGCCATGGGAATGAAAAACGTCTATTTCAAGATGGCCGGTTTTGACCCCATTGATGTGGAACGTGTGATCAACATAGCCATAGAGAACAGAGTAGATATGATCACCTTCGACGGCGCTGGGGGCGGCTCAGGCTATAGTCCCGCAAAGATGATGAATGAATGGTCCCTGCCCACAGTTATGCTTGAACAGGAAGTAGTAGATATCTGTTCAAAACTCCAGGACCAGGGCAAGGTCCTTCCCGCAATGGTCATGACCGGTGGACTTATCAGTGAAGACCATTTGTTCAAGTCCCTCGCATACGGAGATGGATTCATTTCTGCCATAGGTGTCTGCCGCGGCGCTATGGCAGCTGCCTCGACAGGCAAGAACGTGGGAGATGCCATAAAGGCAGGGAAAACTCCTGAACTTTTCAAGAAGTTCGGCAATACCATTGATGAAGTTTTCTGTGATCTGGCTGATCTCAGGGGAATCTATGGAAAAGAAGCTGATAAGTTCTCTACCGGAGCCATTGGTGTTTTCTCTTACCTCAATAAACTGGGATGCGGTCTGAGACATTTTTCGGCCCTGAACCGCAAGTTCGACGTGAAATACCTGGATAGAAGCGACCTGATCCCCCTCACCTACTATGCACAGGATCTTATGGATTAAATAAGTTCTTCCAAAGAGACCGGCCTTTCTGGCCGGTCTCTTTTAATTTGAACGTCATATGAATCAGTCTTTTTCCAGACTAAACGGACTCTAAACCTGAATTTTGCGTAATCCATTCCAATAACAATATTCTGTTAAAAACCCGATCCGGCGGACCTGGACTTTTTCAAGGAAAAATAAAAAGGACCCCGAACACATAGGAAGTGTTGGGATCCTCTGGTATTACTGCATTTATGACAAACATTGACTCAAGTTATTTCATCTTTCCTGACAGGAACAACAGTGGTAACACCACCAACAGTGTCATGCCTGGTAAAGCAGACACATTGCAGCCGTCTGAATTTCCGGTAATCATGTCATAATCAGAAGCACTGGGCTGGAAATCTGCACTTATTTCATGATCAGCAGATACGTTATGGAAGGTATAGGTGTTACTGGCTTTATCGTAGGAAACAACACCCTCATCTATATAGACTGCCTCTATTACATAGCCTTCATCAGGAATAAGATAAAAGACTTCATCCTCGATTCCGGCTAATGTATGCGCTTCTGTCGGTGAAATGGCACCGCCCTCTGAGCATGTGGCAGTAATCTCATAAACTTCAAGTCCGTCTTCATAGGCACCAATATCGAAACTTACATCATCAGGCCTGGGTGCTCCGCGCTGGTCTGTAGTTGGTGACTCTACAGACGTACCTGCATCTATGGCTGAGCTGCCTTCTCCGAGCGCACAGGTCCAGGTCGGTCCACCGTTGTCAGCCAAGTCCTGCAAATTGGGGTCTGCGGATATAATATCGTTTGAGATCGTACCATTACCGACATCATTGTTCTGGACAACACAGAAACTTAACTTCGGAATGCTTGGACTGAATTCATCAGGATCGATATATATTTCGCCACCATTGCTATCCCAGAATATGCAGTTCGTCACCGTGGGGGAACAAGCATTAAAACTGTACATTCCGCCACCATAATCTGCACTGTTCAAAGAAAAGGTGCAGTTTGTAACAATTGGATTAGAACTTAAATTGTAAAGTCCTCCCCCACACTTAGCCATGTTTCCACTGAATGTGCAGTTTGTAACTACTGGATTGGATCCATCTGAGTTGGCTATTCCGCCACCATAAGAGTCTCCAAAGTTAGAGGAGATTGCATAGTTATTGTAGAAAGTACAACTCGATACTTTAGGACTGGATTGAGAGTTAAAGATGCCGCCACCGTAAGTACTACCAATATCCTCTGCGATGTTGCCGTTGAGGACACAATTAATCACCTCAGGGCTGGAAGAAAAATTGTACATTCCGCCGCCAATCTCTGCATAGTTACCGCTGAAACGACAGTTATCCACGGTTAGATAATCCGACAGGTTGTATATACCTCCGCCGCTACTATGCTCATATTGTTCTGCATCTCCGCTCACGATGGAAATACCAGATATGTCAACCGACTCAGTCGTATCCTCAATATAAAAGACCCTGCATTTTCCACCACCGCTTACAGCAAGCAGATCTGCTCCAGGTCCCTGGATGGTGAGCCCATGATCGATGCTGAGCTGTTCATTCAATGTAATGATTGCCGGGTATTCAAGCTCAAAAGTTATGACATCCTCGCTTGTGGCAGTTTTAATGGCGTACCGAAGAGAACCTTCAACCAAAATATCATCACTGGTTGAAGTAACCGTAAAGGTCTCAGCATAAACCGCTGTCGCTGTACCCGTAAAAGAAATAAATGCGACCAACACAAATACAAACAACATACAAACCATAAAACGTCGAAACAAAACCATACTGCAAATACTCTTCATATAAAGGACCTCCCCAAAATAGAGTAAAAATATATCTGATATGGAAATCAATTCTCTGCCTGAAAAAGGACAATAATTTGTTCAAATGAAGGGTATATGTTTAACATAATTATTGGGGGAAACTTATATATGATCCTGATTATCGTTATTAATAAAGTTATGTCAAGTTAATTCACCATATGAAAGAGAAACAGTTTTTACGTAGCACATCCTGAAAAAAGCTTTTTGCTTCGCTCAAACTACCCGACAGCCTAAACGGACTCACCTTCCCAAATTCACGCAATCCATTCCAATAACTGAATTGTTTCAAAATCCAGCTCTAATAACCAGAAAAAACTTATGGGGCCAATCCTATTTTAAGTATCGCACCCCAGATTCTCTCTATCCTTTCTGACTGGTAAAATATGAACAAGGTGATAAGAGGATCACCAGTGAAATAGCTAAAAAAACAAAGGGGGCTTAAAGAATGCTCAGGCTTGTGCGCAGAGGTACCAGGTCCATTCTGATATCTACAGGAGAGATCGAGGTCACGGCAGAATGGTTGATGCAGAACTTCAGTTTCAGGGAATACGGATTGACGGAAAGCTTTAATAAGGCGGAACCTTACCAGACTGTGGTGCATCTTTCTCCCACTGCTAGAATGGGGGACATCCAGAGATCCATCCTGATCGAAAGTACTCATGATGAGATCATAGGATCCATGATCAATTCCAAGGCGCTCCCCGAAGACACACATGTA